>ERZ779631.76-NODE-76-length-35649-cov-6.708631_pt1 | contig 35649 bp, 30 predicted proteins | sample MGYA00514193_ERZ779631 | MGnify/ENA primary metagenome ERZ779631 (study PRJEB29562, sample SAMEA4376710) | mouse gut metagenome | isolation source: Cecum | study: EMG produced TPA metagenomics assembly of the A DSS colitis mouse model was used to assess the microbial...
CCGGGAAATCATTTTCCTTTACTTTTTCGGGGATTATACACAACAGGAAATCGGGGAAATGTACGGACGCTGCCGGAGTACGACCGGGTATCAAATCCGCAGGACTTTACAGCTCCTGCACAAAGAAATGGAGGTGCTTTCACATGGGGAATCCGAACCTTTTGCCCTATGAAACGATTGTCCGGGCGACCAGCGGAGAGCCGGAAGCCGTGGACGAAGTTTTACGGCATTACAGCAAGCGAATCCGAATCGCCTCCATTGAAAACGGGCATATTGACAGGGACACCGAGGACAGCATAAAATCCCGGCTTGTTGCCGCCCTGTTTAAGTTCCGCTTTGATGAACAGGAAGTATAAAAATTCGCTTTCATTTTGGGCCAATGGATATATAATAATCGAAATTTGGAGGAATTATCTATGGATAACGATAAAAGAAAATTAACAGAAAAAGAATTGAAGCGTAAATTATCCTTTCTTGCTTCGTTTTTTCCTCTAATTGCTTTGTAATATCTGCTAATGTCATCTCCAGTCTCCACAAAAAATGTAGGTGCAGAGTAAAAGTAAGTTGCACTTTTTCTCACACCTACATTATAGGGAAAATTTTTATTTATATCAAATACTTTACTTTTATATGCCATTTATGCTCAAAAGGCATTTAATAAATTCTATAAATTTTTTTGCTGCAAGGCCAAAAGGCTGCTGCTTTTTCCACGCCAATACACTGTTCGCTGTCAATTCTGGATATAATGGCCGGTAAGCAATTTTTTCTTTATCCCAAAATGGTACAGAACCCTCAATAACGATTGAATATGCCAGCCCTTTTTGAACCATGATTGCACCATTTGTGCTTAAATTGCTGGTAAATAAAACCTTTGTACTTTGAAAAGAGTCCCCCAGCCAGTTTGACAATTCATTCTGCACATTTGTCCGCCTTGGAAGAATAAGAGGTAAATTCTCCAAATCCTTTGCGCTTATAGTATCTTTATTTGCAAGAGGATCATCCGGACGCATTAAAACCACCCATCGCTCTTTGCCCGTCATACGGATAAAATCGAATTTTTCCATATCAATCGGTTCCAGTAATACCCCTATATCAACCAAACCTTTTTCCATCTGTTCCTTTACCAAGTCTGCATTTGCAGTAAAAATATCATAATTAACCAGCGGATACTTTTCACAAAAAGATTCAATAATATCCGGTAAGACCTGCACAGCTGCTAACTCTCCGCACCCGATTACGATTCTTCCTTCTACAAGTTCTTCCTGCTCAATCAATTCCTTTTCTGTCCGGTCAACCAAAGATAAAATTTCCTCTGCCCGCCGCCGCAGTAATATTCCCTCATTTGTTAAAGTGATTCTTCGTGAGCCCCTATGAAATAGCTTTACACCAACTTCTTCCTCCAACTGTGATAATTGTCTGCTCAATGTAGGCTGCGTAATATGCAAAACATCTGCAGCACGGTTGATACCGCCTTCCCGAACAACAGTAAGAAAATACCGAAGCACTCTTATTTCCATCCTGATACCTCCTTGTTAAAGCATTGTTACAACTATATCAAATATATGCCTAAAAAGCAATATTCTCAATCAAATTTCAAATCAGGCATATATATTTTATTTTCAGATTAGAGCTTTGCTTTCACACCGAAAATATGTATGCTGTGTCACACAGAATTAAAAGATAATTTTGAAGATGACACAGCAATGCTTCAAATATCTGAAATCGTAAAGAAAACCGAGGAAATGTTTGACCTGTTCATCAGACTCTTCTGCAACGGAATTTAAGAAGCAGTTTGAAAGTTCTCAAAGATAACTTTCAAACTGCTTCCAACACTTCACTTATTCTCTTCAGTCTCCTGCAGTTATTCGGCAGCATTACCGGCTTTTCCCCCGATTGCGCCGTAAACACATACATACTGTCAATCCCGTAACGCTCCGCTCCGTAGATATCGGTGCGATATTCGTTCCCGACCATGACTGACTCCTCTTTGCGCAGATTATACTTTGTAAATAAAGCGTCAAAAAAGTGTCGGCTGGGTTTCTTCACTCCTGCATCCGAAGAATACAAAATACCGTCAAAGCTTTCATAAATGCCGAGCATTCTCATTTCCGGTTCCGTAAATATGCGCTGTGCATTTGACAGAAGATATATCCTTTTTCCGCTTTGTTTAAGTCTCATCAGAAGTTCCGCTACTCCCTCATATAATCTGACATACCCAAACGATAAGCTTCTGAACACAATACCCAGCTGTCTGATCTGCATGTCATCCACTGCTGCTCCCTTTTGCACAAACAATTTCCTGAACACATTTTCCAAACATATTTCTATCTCTTCATCTGCTAACAACTCATCAGAATACTTGCGGACTATCCGGGGCTTTATCTCTATAATCTCTTCACGAGCCAGCTTCTTATACTGCCCTTTCAGTTCCTTTGCCGTGTAGGGCACACCTATCAGAGAGTAAATTTCCGCCATATTTTTCCATAAAGATGCTTTACTCTCATTCGTATGTATATCAACCAACGTGCCGTACAAGTCAAAAATATAATTCTTATATTCCTTCATCCCTGTTTCTCCCCTCTTGCCCTGCCCCTTGCAAATACGCATTCATCCTCTCCCGTATCTGTTCAAACTGCTTCTGTGTCTCTGGATTCTCAGAATGAAAATCCATAATTCTATGCACATATCCCTGCTCTCTAACCAATGCGAGACTTTTCGGATAAACCAGCTCATATACCAGTGAAATGTGCCCCACCACATGATCGACAGGCGTCTTCTTCAGACTACGCAGCACTGCATGGCCTTCCGTAAACGCCTCCATGACCGCTTCGCTCACCTTGGCGGCACGAAGCTCTTCTGTCGAGACATTATAGATTTCCTCAATTGGAAAATCAACATTCGCCTTTAAGATATCTATCTTATCTGCATCCCGCAAGATCTGACAAAACATCTTGGTCCGTTTATCCAGTCCTTCCGGCAGACGATACGCGCTATGAAATGCCACTGCCGTTCTTAACAGTTTATCTTCTTCTGCATCCTCAAGATAAGCTCTGATTCCGCCCTGTTCAAACAAAATTTCCGCACCGTATAAAGCATGATCAATTGACCGGGCGTCAATGAATGTCCCGTAATTCTTAAGCTGTTCAAATCTCCCGATATCGTGCAGCATTCCGAGAAGCCACGCGAGGGAACATTCTTCCGTATCAAGACGCAGTGACTGTGCAATGCTCTCACACAGTTCGCTGACCCGATAGGTATGTTCGATTTTCAAGCGCACCTTTTCATCTTCGCTGTTGTAATTGTCCACGTAATCTTGAAAAGTCTTCATAACTTTCTTTCTGTCTATTTGCATATTTTAATACCTTTCCGAAAATAAAAGTTCGACTTGAAATAAATCGCTCTGATATTCATTATACATTATAAAACACAAATACTACTTCATTGCTTTCTTAAAGCATTATAGAATATAAACCGGCTTTCTTCAAATATAAAAAATTTTATAGATTTTTATAATTCCAAACAAAAAAGAAGTATCAAAGAATAAAATCCCTTGATACCCCTTTTTCTTTTATTTCTGATTATCAACTTCTACAATAAGCCAATTATTTATAATTCACAATCTTGCCAAAGTCAGCCTTCAAAGAAGCGCCGCCAACCAGACCTCCGTCGATGTCGGGCTGTCCGAACAGTTCTGCTGCATTGCCTGCATTCACGGAACCGCCGTACTGGATACGAACTGCGTCTGCGGTAGCTGCATCATAAATCTCAGCGATGCACTCGCGGATACCTTTACATACTTCCTCAGCCTGCTCCGTGGTAGCCGTCTTACCCGTACCGATTGCCCAGATCGGCTCGTATGCGATAACCATGCTCTTCACCTGATCTGCTGTAATCTCTGTAAGGTCGGATTTAATCTGCAGTCTGATCCAGTCCATGGTAACACCCATTTCTCTCTGCTCCAGTGTCTCGCCACAGCAAAGAATCGGTGTAAGGCCTGCCTCAAACGCTTTCTTTACTTTCTTATTCAAGAGAACATCATCCTCTTTGAAATAATCACGTCTCTCGGAGTGTCCGATGATAACGTACTTAGCGCCTGCATCCTTGATCATGGCAGCGGAGATTTCACCTGTGTATGCACCTTTCTCTTCAAAGTACATATTCTCAGCGCCTACTTCTACGTTGGTGCCCTTTACAGCTTCCACAACCGGTACAATGTCGATTGCAGGTACACAGTATACGACATCCACATCGTCGGATTTTACCAAGTCCTTTAACTCATCACATAATTTCACTGCCTCGCTGGGAGTCATATTCATCTTCCAGTTGCCGGCTACGATTTTCTTTCTTGCCATTGTAATAATCTCCTTTATTATACTTGTCTTCCTTTATTCTGTTTTGTCGTCTGCTGCCACTACGCCGGGAAGCTCCTTGCCCTCTAAGAACTCAAGGGAAGCGCCGCCGCCTGTAGAAATATGGGACATCTTGTCAGCAAAGCCTAACTGGTTAACAGCCGCTGCACTATCGCCACCGCCAATGATTGTCGTTGCGGAAGTCTCAGCCAAAGATTTTGCTACTGCGATTGTACCTTTTGCAAGAATCGGATTCTCGAATACGCCCATCGGTCCATTCCATACTACGGTCTTAGCAGACTTCACTGCATCAGCGTACATCTCTGCCGTCTTTGTACCGATGTCAAGACCTTCTTTGTCAGCCGGAATCTTGTCAGCGTCAACTACTTCCACTTCGATTTCCGCATCAATCGGATTCGGGAAACCTGCAGCTACGGTCGTGTCGATAGGAAGAAGCAGCTTCTTGCCTAACTTCTCAGCCTTAGCCATCATTTCTTTACAGTAATCAAGTTTCTCATCATCTACTAAGGAGTTACCGATTTCCATGCCCTGCGCTTTCAGGAACGTGAATGCCATACCGCCGCCGATAATAAGTGTGTCGCACTTCTCAAGCAGGTTGTTGATCACATTCAGCTTGTCAGCTACTTTAGCGCCGCCGAGGATTGCTACGAAAGGTCTTACCGGATTCTCAACCGCATTGCCCAAGAAGTCGATTTCCTTCTGCATTAAGTAACCGACTGCATTCTCGCCGCCTTTTTCAGAGATATACTTCGTAACAACAGCTACGGAAGCATGTGCTCTATGTGCGGAACCAAACGCATCACATACATAAACATCTGCCAAATCTGCCAGTTCTTTCGCAAAAGATTCGCCTGCATCTGTGGGCTTCGTCTCTTCTTTGCCACGGAAACGTGTATTCTGAAGCAGAACTACATCACCCTCATTCATTGCTGCAACTGCTACTGTAGCCGCCTCACCGGTTACATTGTAATCTGCTACGAAATTAACGGGTTTGCCTAATTTCTCGGAAAGTCTCTCTGCAACAGGTGCAAGTGACTCACCTTCGTTAGGACCGTTCTTAACTTTGCCAAGGTGAGAGCAAAGGATAACCTTGCCGCCATCAGCAATCAGCTTCTTAATGGTAGGAAGCGCTGCAACGATACGTGTCTCATCAGTAATCTTACCCTCTTTTAACGGTACGTTAAAGTCGCATCTTACAAGAACGCGTTTGCCTTTAACATTAATATCATCTACGGATTTCTTATTTAATGCCATTGTTATGTCCTCCTGATTTTGTTAATTTAAGATTTATCATTTCATTTATTGAATATATATTTGTTATTTTCCTAAATTGCCTTGTCGGAAAAAAGAGACCCGGCCCAACGGCCGAGCCTCTAAATTTTACATCTTGTATTGCGTTTACTTTCTCACCGAGTTTGCCGAAGGCAAATCTAGTAATTGATAATTTGCCGTTTGTTTCCCGCCGAGTTTGCCGAAGGCAAATCTCGCAAACGAGCTTTGCTCGTTTTTTTATGCTAACTCAGAGAAGTATTTGATTGTACGAACCATCTGAGATGTGTAGCTGTTCTCATTGTCATACCAAGAAACAACCTGAACCAGATTGTCTTCGCCAACCATAGTCTGTGTTGCATCGAAGATAGAACCATATGTGCTTCCTACGATATCGGAAGAAACGATTTCATCCTCATTGTAACCGAAGGACTCTGTAGCTGCTGCTTTCATAGCTGCATTGATTTCATCCTTAGTTACAGATTTCTCAACAGTTGCTACAAGGATTGTTGTAGAACCTGTCGGAGTAGGAACACGCTGTGCGGAACCAATCAGTTTGCCGTTCAGCTCAGGAATAACCAAACCGATAGCTTTAGCTGCACCCGTGCTGTTAGGAACGATATTTACAGCGCCTGCGCGGGATCTTCTCAAATCACCCTTTCTCTGAGGACCGTCAAGAATCATCTGGTCGCCTGTGTAAGCATGGATTGTGCTCATGATACCAGACTTGATACCTGCTAAGTCATTCAGCGCTTTAGCCATAGGAGCCAAGCAGTTTGTTGTACAAGAAGCTGCAGAAATGATTGTATCCTCAGCTTTCAATGTCTCATGGTTTACATTGTAAACGATTGTAGGAAGGTCGTTACCTGCAGGTGCAGAAATAACAACTTTTCTTGCGCCGGCATTAATATGTGCCTGTGCTTTCTCTTTGCTTGTATAGAAGCCAGAGCACTCTAATACAACGTCAACTTTCAACTCACCCCAAGGGCAGTTGTTTGCATCGGGCTCTTTGTAGATTTTAAGTGTCTTGCCATCAACTGTAATTGTATCTTCGCCTGCGGATACGGTATCTGCCAGAGCGTATTTACCCTGAGAAGAATCATATTTTAACAAGTGTGCCAACATCTTAGGGCTTGTTAAATCATTAATTGCTACTACTTCATATCCCTCTGCACCAAACATCTGTCTGAATGCAAGACGACCGATACGGCCAAAACCATTAATTGCTACTCTTACTGCCATTTTTTAGTCCCTCCTAAATAATGTTTTTTATATAATTTTGCCCATCCTATACACACATACGCATAAGATTGGTAAAATTTAGTCAGCAGATTTATTTTACCCAATTTGTCCCAAAAATTCAAGACGTAAATCGAAAATAATTAAGAAATATTGTTTTTGGTGAAAAAATCGGTTATAGTAAATTATGTTACGCAGAAACAGACCAAATCATACAAAAAATATGATTAAATACAGTTTACATTTAAGTCATGCATAAGCTTCACCCGCACTTAAATTGTATGAATAATAAACGGATAATGATCAGGAGACCCGCATCATGATTACAGCAGATTACCATTTACACTCTTCTTTCTCAGCCGATTCAGATACTCCCATGGAGGAAATGGTCAAAGGGGGAATTCAGGCAGGACTGACACACATGTGCTTTACGGAACACAACGATTTCGATTATCCCGTATCGGAATCATCCCCTGCCGGTTTTTGGGACTTAAATCCCGACGCATACCTGTATGATTTCTTGAAACTGAGAGAAAAATATGCCGATCAGATTACGCTCTGTTTCGGTGTGGAACTAGGTATGCAGCCACACTTATCGCGCAAAAATGCTGCTTTTGCCAAGGAACACGACTATGACTTCATTATTGGTTCCTCCCATATATGTAACGGCAAGGATCCGTACCAGTTATCTTTCTATGAAGGCAGAACACAGGAAGAAGCTTACCTTGAATACTTCGGGTCTATTCTTGATAATCTGAAAGTTTACAGTAATTTTGACATATACGGTCATCTCGACTATGTGGTGCGCTACGGTCCGGATAAAGACAAAGGTTACTCTTACGAGGCATACCGCGATATTTTTGACCGCATACTGGAGCAGCTCATCTCTATGGAAAAAGGTATCGAAATCAACACAGCAGGACTCGCCAAAGGGATGCGCGAACCCAATCCCTGCATCGGCGTCATAAAACGCTACCGCGAACTCGGCGGGGAAATCATCACTACCGGTTCCGATGCACATGTCCCGGCGCAGATTGCTTATGCCTTCGACCGCGCTGCGGACATATTAAAAGACTGCGGTTTCAAGTATTATACTACCTTTGAAAAACGCAGCCCTTCCTTTCATAAATTATAAATAAGCGCGTTCCACTGTATTTTTCATTGCCTCCTTTAACTGGAACCTAAAGCGCACTTTTTAAAACTGTAAATACCAAAAAACAGCAAATTCTTCATTATCAAAGTTTCTGTATAGCATAGTATTGACTGCACCAATTATAAAACCACATTTTGCATAGAAACGGCACGCCAACAAATTATCGTCTTGTGTTTCTAATGCCAAACCGTTTAGCTTAGCATTTTTAGCCCATTCAGATGCCTTGTGTATCAAGCCAGTACCGACTGTATTAAGGGAATTCTTCTGCCCCGCGCTGACTGCCGTACCTAGGACTACTGTACTACGCGGATATCCTTATCTACAAGTTCTTTGCCCAGCTTACCGAGCCCTCTGAAGTAATATTCTTTCGTCCTTGCCGTATCTGTCCGTGGAATCACGTCGGACGGCAGTCTCCGGCGGCATTCTTCCATAATGCTCTCAAGCGTCTTTGTCGAATCGTCCGCACTGTCCAACACAATCAATTCCGGATTGTACATGCAGATCAAGTTGATCGTAATCTGTCCCAGCAGCGCATTTAAATCTGTTACCCCATCGTGCATCAATTCTTCCACACTCTGTCCGCCAAGCTGCATATACCCGAGTTCCCCCGCAAAGCTTCCGCTCCCGGAATAGACTTCCCGCCCTATAATGATTCCTGCGCCGATTCCGTCCCCGTCCGTATACAGATAAATCATATTTTCATTCTGCGGATGCAGTGAATGATATCCCGCCGCAGCAGCGTTAATGTCATTCGTAACTTTGACGGGCATCATCAATTCTCTCTCCATCGCCGCCTGCAGAGGGTACTTCTCCCATTCGGGTACTGAAGGAACTGCAAACACTTCTCCTTTATTTGTCACCGCCCCCTGTACGCCTATGGATATTGCGCCGATATGCTCGCTTTGTCGAATCAGTCCACGCAATATTCTGCTAAGCTGCTCGTTACAATTTTCTCCCTGCCTGCGCTCTATTCGGTCATGTCTTTCCTCTTCCATTTCCAGATCAATCACTGATATCTCAAAATACTCGTTCTCGACCGCAACAAGCGCAATTGCGAATTTTTTCTGATTCAAAGTATAAACTTCAGCCCTTCGCCCTCCCGTCGAAGGAGCGGCGCCGAGATTTATGACTGTTCCGTCTTCCGTCAGTTCCCTAATGAGCATATTTACCGTTGGCTGGCTGATGCCGGTCATTCTCGCAATTTCAACCCTTGTGGCCTGCCCATACCTGCCCAGCGCATCCTTGATCAGTCCGATATTCAGTTCTTTCAACACTGTCGGTTTGCCCGTAATCTCATTATCTTTTCTCAATCTGCTTCTCCATGATTTTCTTGTATATCCTGTATCAAAGCAGACTGACTGTATTGCAGATCAGTTCAGCCTGCTCCCTCCAATCACAACCGGCTGCTGCATGCCACGTACATGATCAAGCGCCAGTTTTACCGCTCCCGTCACAGGTGCATCCTCCGGAACCACCGCATATGCTCCCGGTGCATCCTCATGCACCGCCTTCATATATGCGTCGATCAGAATCGGTTCGTTTGTCTGGAATATGCTTCCTATTAGGACTGCAGGAACTTTTTCATCGCACATACCAAGTCTTCTTATGACTGCCGCCGCATACTTTCCTTCCTCATACCCAAGCCCGGAAATAATCTCTCCCGCTACCGTATCTCCTTCCCGCGCCAAGGCAAACACAATAATCGGCAGTTGGTACTTCTGCTGTTTCGTCATCTCATTGTGCCGTAAGACAGCACATACCTGCGTCATATTCTCCACCCCAAACACATGCGGCACAGCCTCCTCGAGCCGACTCTTCTTCCAAGTCCCTTCCTCTGAGCGGAATGCATAATGCATGGCTTTTTTTGTAATTTCAGCGCCGCCGCCGTAATTGCCCGTTATATAATCGAGATTTCTGAGCGTCAGCATCTGTCCGGCGCTGTTCCTTCCCGCATGCCCGGCGCCGGTCCCACAGATGGAAACAACGCCTACATAATCTTCTGTTCCAGTGCGCAATCCAATCCATGCATCGTGCACAATCTGAAATGGCGTATCACCCATAATCTTGCGCACCATCGGAGTCAGCACTTCAAAATCTTCCGGTTCATCCGCTCCCGAAATGCCGAACACTGCATAGGCAATATCCTCTAAAGACGCACCTGCTGCCTGCAATGCCGCTTCCACCGCTGTACACATGGAATCTGATGCTGTCTCAACCCCGCAGACCTGATAATTTCCTGCTCTGCCAAATCCCTCCGCAATACTTATACCATTCTCATCCGCAATGACGCAATGTGTTTTGGATCCTCCCACGTCTACACCCATGACATACATAAATTAATCCTCCAACCTAAACTGTTCCGTCTGAATTCATTGTTACTTTTTGCCACTTACCTTTTATGATTTCCTGCCGCTATACGAAAAACTTCGGAAGGTATTCTCTGTTTGCCTCAAGCATCTCCTCAAGCGCCGCCCTCGCATCCGCAGCATCATGCACAAGCGGATGATTCAGAAACGCAAGAAACGCTTTGTTTCTGTCACCGGAAACGGCCGCCTCTATTGTTAGAACCTCATATGATTTTACCTGCAGCATAAGTCCCAGCACTGACGCCGGCACATCATTATCTTTCAAAGGCTCCGCTCCGTCTTTGCCGATGACACAATTTGTCTCAATCACGCTGTCATACGGCATCTGCGGAATCAGTCCATGATTGACTACATCTACAGTCTGGACGTCCTTTCGATTATTATAAATACTGTCGATCAGATTGATCGCCGCCTCTGAATATCTGGCTCCGCCGCGTCTCGCAAGCGCTTCCGGCTTCTCCTTAAACTTCGGGTCACTGTATTTCTCGAAGAGTTCTTTTTCCACCTTCTTAACCTGATCCGCGCGGGTACCCTCCAAGCCGACCGCCTGTACTTCCTCTTCTGCTATCATATGTTTTTCCATATAAAAATACTGCATATACGGAGAGAGCATACAGCCAAGTTCCTGCGCAACTCTATCCATTTCCTCATTTTTCTCGATGTTTTTGACAACGCTCTCTTTGTTGTAAACATGCAGCACCTCTTGTATGCGGTCTTCGCCGTCCTGATAAGCGTGATTCATCACACTCAGATGATTCAATCCGATAAATCTGCAGTCAAGCTGACCAGCATCCACTCCGAGACGGTCTGCCGCATCATGCTGCATATTGATAGAGCAGTTGCACAGTCCGATACATTTCACGTTCGTATACTTTAAGACTGCTTCTGTCACGATTCCCGAAGGATTCGTAAAGTTGATGAGCCATGCCTGCGGACATAGTTCCTCGATGTCTTTGCATATATCCAATAACACAGGAATCGTGCGCAGCGCCTTAAAACAGCCGCCAATCCCTGTCGTTTCCTGACCAATCATTCCGTATTTCAAAGGAATCCTCTCGTCGCGCGACCTTGCATCCAGTCCGCCGACTCTTATCTGCGTAATGATAAAGTCTGCGCCTTGTAACGCACCTCGCCTGTCAAGCGTACCTTTCACTTCAATTGTACGTCCTGCTTTCTTCACCATGCGCTTAGCAAATTCCGTATTAATCTGAAGCTTTCTTTTTCCTTCCTCGATATCAACGAGTACAACTTCCATTATGGGAAGCGTTCTATGGTGATCGATCACCCCTTCGATCAATTCCGGCGTATAGCTGCTGCCTCCTCCGATTACAACTAATTTCATGCGACGCTCCTCCTTATCTGTTTACTTTCTGTATTGTTGACTTATTTAATATTGTTAAACAAGTTGAATGTAGGATAGCATACGCCAAAAAATTTAGCAAGATATTTTTGAAACATTTCTAACACATCTTTAAGGTTAAAACAATTCATCCGATACATACATTAGATATCCCGAACGGAGGTAAACAAAGATGCCGATTGATCAAATGAAACAAGTATTAGATTCCATGGAAAATTCGATAAGACTGCGCAGTCAGGCTCAAGCTGAACGCCGTGCAGAGGATGCCGCGCGTGAGAAAAAAGCTTTTCAGGAAAAGCTGATGCTCGCTGCCGCCAGCAAAGCACAGCTCGACGGCATGGCATCAAATGTAAAAGGTAAACAGGACGCTGTCCTGAGAGATCAATTGATGGGATTAATGATGGCAGGTTTCTAAACATAGAGCATATAAGTCATTTACTGCCTTCATCACCAGATTTTGTAGTTACCGCTAAGCGCAAGGAATGCAAAGAGATAAAGACAATTGTCATAGTAACGTCTGTCTCCTTCACGTAAAGGCGTCTCCCAGAACTGTCTGATACATTCCATGGCGTGCTCACCGTCCGCCGCCAGAGACGCCTGCGCATTCGTCGCAACGATGGCAACCGGATGCAGCGCTTTCTCCTGCAGCGGTGTACCGTCAATCTCATAGATTCTGTAATCACGATCCAGAGCATTCACTGCAAAGAAGCGTTGGATACGGTTCGCACAGTCCCGCTCCCACTCATCTGCCCCGAACCACTCATAATCTAATCCGATATTGGCGGCGACTCTGTACGCGTCGCTGTAGAACCAGTCATGTCTTCCGCCGAACTTATCGTAATCTTTGGCGTGCGGGCTTCCGTCATACTCCGCATATTCTGCCGCCAGTCCTGTCTTCTCATGACACGCCTTCTTCAAATATTCTCTGCTGGCAGCAGCCGCCTGTTTCCAGAATTCCGCGTCTTCATCATTTGCCCAGAGCGCAAACAGCTCATAGAAATGAGGGAGATGATAGGAAGGGTCGCTCCAATCACATTCCGTAATAAACTTAATCAATCTATTGGATATCTCCCACATCGGGCTGCCGCCCTCTCCATTTTCTCCTTTGTGAAGGCATTCGTGCAGAATCGCACGAGCCTCCTTCGAATAACAATAGATTCCGTCTCCGTCACCCCAGCGATGAGAAGCAAAGAAAAGCGCCATAGCAAAATATTCTTCTCCGTCAGGCGCAGGTCCGTACGCATTTTTTGTACCATCCGTCCCGCATGACCATGCAAAATATCCTTTATTGATTCCTTCATCCAGATACATGTAAGTTTTGGTCCATTTCCAGATCCGGTCAAATTCTTCCTGCTTATTCATCTGCACACACATCATCATGCCGTAAGACATCCCTTCCGTCCTTACGTCATGATTGCCCGTATCAGTCAGATATCCCATATCCGTCCCCACCGGATAATAGATTCTCTCATCATCACTTCCGTAAAACATTATCTGGAAAATCTGTTCCAGTCTTTCTTCAATCTCCTGCGGATCAAACCCCGCCTCCACAAACATATTTCTGTATTGTCCCGACTGATATGCACCTGCCACCCTTTTTGCTCCCCTCAAATTTCCTTCAATACCCAATTTTTATTCTTTCACGCCGCCAAGCGTCATACCCGTTACAAAGTATCTCTGCAGGAACGGATACAGACAGATGATCGGCAGCATTGTCAATATGGTTGCCGCCGCACGCACCGATGTGGGCGTTACATTTCCGCCGGAATTTTTCATTGCTTCCATGGAAGTACCCTGATTCGTTACTGAGGATAACAACTTCATCAACTCGTACTGTAATGTCGTAAGATTCGATTCCAAACGGTTATACAGCATCGCATCGAACCATGAATTCCACTGTCCGACAGCCACAAACAATGCAACTGTGGCATACACAGGTTTGCAGAGCGGAGAAATGATCTTTAAAAATATCGTTCCGTATCCGGCGCCGTCTAATTGTGCCGATTCCTCCAAACTGTCAGGGATACCGTTCATATATGTCCTGATTACAAGCATGTTAAAGGCACTGATCATTCCGGGAATTACATACACCGAGAAGCTGTTCGTCATGCCCAGATTCTTATAGAGCAGGAATGTCGGTATGAGTCCACCGTTCACATACATAGTCACCACCCAGAAAAACGATAACGGTTTCTTAAACAGAAACTTCTTGCGGCTGACAATGAATGCCAGAATCGCATTAGATGCTAATGCCAACAATGTACCGACCACTGTTCTCAACACGGAAATGTACGCTCCAGTAACCAGATTGTTTTTCTTCAATACTGTTGTATAGTTTTTAATTGACCACCTTCTCGGCCACAGATATATGCCGCCGCGAAGCGCGTCCGTACCATCGTTAAAAGACACTGCTAATGTGTTTAACACCGGATATAATGTGATGATTACAAATAATATCATAAAAACCGTATTGCAGACAATAAAAATCCTGTCCGCCGTAGTTCTCTTCTTCTTCGTCATAATCTCTTATCCACCTCTCTTAGAACAGACGCTCTTCGCCGTTATGTTTTGCAATCTGATTTGCAATCACGATCAGAACAATACTTACCACGCTCTTGAAAATACCTGCCGCCGTACCGATGGAATAATCGCTCTGGCTGATACCCCATTTCAAAACGTAGATATCAATCGTCTGAGAAACGCTCTGTACAAGTCCGTTTCCGAGCAAATACTGAATTTCAAATCCGGCGTTCAGTACATTGCCGACATTCATTAACAGTAAGATCATAATCGTGGGTTTGATTCCCGGCAGTGTTACATATTTAATCTTAGCAAAGCGTCCCGCGCCGTCAATCGCCGCCGCTTCATACAACGAAGGGTCAATCGAAGTGATGGCGGCCAGATAGATAATCGCATTCCATCCTGTTTCCTTCCAGACGTTGGCAAACGCAACAATCGGCCAGAAATAACCCGGATGGGCAAAGAAATTGATGGATTGATCTATAATATGAAGCTTGAGTAATATCTCATTGATGATACCGCTTCCCGACAACGCGTCGTGGAGAATACCCGTAACGATAATCCATGAAAGGAAGTGGGGCAGGTAGGAAATCGTTTGGACCACTTTCTTGCCGCCTTTGGATGTAATCTCATTCAAAAGAATCGCAAAGACAATTGCCGTAACAAACGTCGCGATTAGATTGATCACACCCATAGCAAGTGTGTTACGGATCGTTCTTATAAAAGTAATGTCTGTAAAGAGCTGTTCGAACTTGGCAAATCCGATGAACTTGGAATGCAAGAGTCCATCCTTAGGCTTATAATTCTGAAAAGCCATGAGCCAGCCTGCAAGCGGGAGATAATAGAAAATCACACCATAAACTACTATGACAGCAGACCATATTAGAAGTACCTTCTGCTGTTTAATCTCTTTCCATGAGATTTTAGTTTTCGGTTCTGTTATATTTGCCTTGGATTTATTTTTAAATTTGTTAGACATAAGCTCACTCCTGTTTACAAATACAGGCAGATGAAATGATACTGCATCTGCCTGTACAAAGTCTCAAGTATTGAAGCTTTGGCTTCCTAGTTATACTTAGCCGCTTCTTCCATTCTCTTATCCAATTCAGCCTGCATTTCATCAAGGAAATCCTGCGGATTACAACTTTCATATGCATCCATATACTCGCTCCATCCGCTTTCAAAATCAGATGCCATAACTACTTTGGGCAGATACTCATGCTTAATCTCTCCCATTCTGTTCCAAGCTGTACCGCCCGGCGTGCTCGTCGTCAGTGTATTGGAGTATGACCACATCGGATACCATGCTCCGGGAGCCTCACTTGTACCGATCATTTCAACGTAAGTCTGTACGCCGTACGCATCGAAACATTCCTTCACGTCTGACTGTAAATTTGCATAGAATTCATTCGGCTGACCTTCCGGCTTGTTCGCATTGATGCCGTCATCGCTCATTCCCGAATACTGAGGGAAGTAGGAATATGTACATAAATGAGATGCCTTATAAGCAGCGTCAGACGCCTGAGCTACCTGCTCCGGTGTACGGGAGAATTCTCCGTTGTCAAGTACGTTATAATCAACGCCTTCTACACCCCAGCTTCTCAAATTGTGAATCTCTTGTGATAACAAATCATCTACAAACTTTAATGCGCCTTCTACATCTTCACAGCTCACTGTGATAGCAAGACCGCTGGATACATTCAATACACCGCCGGAGTTATGCCACTGATTCTGAATACCTTCTTCAATCGTGATCGGAAGCGGTACATAGTTACACCCCTCTGCATCCAGACCCTGCTGTCTTATAGCGTCGCCTGCCGTATATGCGAAATCCCACCACTGATCGATCATACCGAGTACGCGTCCTGTCGATACCTTAGCAATATACTCATCATATGTCTGTGTAAAGGACTCAGGATCTACAATCCCTTTCTTGTATTCCTCATTCAGTTTCTGGAAGTATCTCTTTGCCGTAGGCGTCGTATTATAATCTATTACTTTCAATGTATCCGGATCTACGATAACAGAACCGTCATTCGGATAGCCGTCCAAGAACTGCGGTGCATTCTCCAGACAGAAGTAACGCCAGTCTTCACAAAGAATCGTATACGGAATATTAGGTGTTCCGTCTTCCATTGTCGGGTTAGCTTCGTTGTATGCCTCAATCAGGTCAAAATACTGATCCATTGTCTTGATTTCCGGATAGTCTGCCCATTTGAGAACTCTTGTCTGAATCCAGAAAGCCTCGTCATTATGTGTACATACGCTCTCTTTATTCTTGATACAGCTAAACTGAGGAATCCAATAAATCTTACCGTCGTCCTGTCTTAACTGATCCCACTGCTGCTCTGTAAAGAGCGCTTTAATGTTTGGATAGTTATCAAGATAATCATCCAACGCTACCAGAGCGCCTGCTTCATATAACTGTAATGTTCCGCTTCCGCCCTCTATAAAATCGGGATATTCTCCGCTTGCAATCAATGTTCCGACTGCTTCCGAATCGGACTGCCCGGTCAGCCATGTTTCCTTACACTTGGCACCCGTCTTCTCAGCAATAATCTGCTGAATCTCGTTATCATCATTAATTTCCGTTCCGGGAGTTGCAAAGAAAGCCGTAAACTCCTTGATTTCTCCGCTTCCTTCCGCACTTTCTGTGCCTGCGGCATCACCTGCTGTATCGCTTGTTTCTCCGCTGCTGCCTGCTGTCTCGCTCTCCTGACTCTCACCGGAATCACCGCCGCATCCAGTAAGTGCAGACGCTGCCAGCGCGCTTACCAGCAAAATACTGACTAATTTCTTCTTCATTCTTATCCTCCTATCTCTTACCTGCCCAAAAGCAGTAGATTATGTATTACGTTTAAATATTACTCAAATGTTGCTCTTAAGACAATCGGGGAAACTATATAAAAAGACCCGACAAAATATAGAATTTTATCAGGTCATCCATATTTATATCAGCCGGAAATCATTCCGCCTCGTGCGCCTGCTTACGGAACTTCGCCGGCGTGCACCCCTTTGCCGCAATAAACCGGTTGACGAAATAGTCCATGTCATGATATCCAACCGCTTCTGCAATCTCGTATATCTTCTCGTTAGTCCGGATCAGCCTGTCCGCCGCCTGCTCCATACGGTATCCGTTCAGATAATCTTTAAAAGATTGTCCGTATTTCTTACGAAAAAGCTGTCCCAGATATGCGCTGTTAACATAATACTTTTCCCCCAATTCTTTCAATGTCAGATTCTGTGCATAATTCTCCTGCACCTCTCTTTCAATTTCTGTCAGCACGCCCCCTGACACTTTCTTTCTAAGCTGGGTCAAATAATCGCCGTAGGCATGTGCAAAACGGAGAATATGGTCTCTACTCCCTCGCATGATGCCCCCTCCAGATTGAAAACTCCCCTCGCTGATCAAGCGCAGAATCTCTTCCTGATTCACATCGTCATCCTGCTCTGACGCCAGATGTATCAGTTGAAACAAAAGGTAGCTGATATTCAGATTCACGATTTTTTCTGAAAGATTCATTTGATACATCTCACGGAAGAATTCGTCCGTACACCTAACAATCTCTTCCGGATGATTGCTCTCTATCGCACGTACCAGATCATCAATGCCTTTCTTGCACAAAATAACACCGGAACTTCCCACCTGCACATCATCTTCGTATATCCGTATCTTTTTCTTAGTCTGAAAACCCTGAATGGACCGCAGCATACAAGCCGTCGTATAAGACTTCGCAATATTTGATATATCCGTGACTCTCTTTCCTGCCATGATAACCACCGGCGCCGAACACTGCCCCTCGCAGAAAGCATGCAGTCTCTCAAGATACTCCTTCTCACCCATCCCCATGTTCTCAGCCATAAAGTCACAATATACCAAACCTATATCATATATCTTCTCATGAATGGACACATCAAAGAAGCAATGGTCGGCATTCTCTTTGAGAAACTCGTTACATGCCTGAAAAATCTTGTGCTGATAATATCTTTTCTCCTGATCTGCCAATTCCTCTTCCAAAAGCATTTCGTCCAACTCGATTTCGATATAACGGACGCTTTTGGAGAAAGTCATATGTTCTTTGATACATTCAAGATTCGCATCATCAAATTTCCCCAGAATAAGCGAAATCATATTTCTTGCCAAATACGCGCTCTCCATTTTCTGACTTTTCTGAAGACTCTTCTTCATATCTTCATTCATCGTCCTAACCGATTGCAGTATTTTCATAAGCTGTTCTTTCTCTATCGGTTTTAACATGTAGTTGGAACATTCATACTGCATCGCTTTCTGTGCATATGAAAACTCGGCATATCCGCTCAGAATGACAAAATAAGCCTCTGACAACTTTTCTTTCCTGATTTTTTCTAACAGTTCCAGTCCGCCCATACCGGGCATTTTGATATCCGTGATTATCAGATCAACCTGATTCGATTGCAAAAAATCCAGCGCCTCCTGCCCGTCTGACGCCGTACCCGCGATTTCAAAGCCTTCTTCATTCCAGTCAACTAATATTTTCAACCCCTGAAGAATGAACGGCTCGTCATCTACCAGCAATACTTTCAGCATTTCTTCTCTCCTTCATACGTTACAGATAAATTAGCGGAATCTTTATCTGTATCATCGTTCCTATTCCGTATTCTCCGTCTACCTCAAAGGAAACCTCGTCATGCGACATCATCTTAAGGCGCAGACATGCATTAACCGTTCCGACTCTTCCCTTGTCTTTCAGCATTTCCAGATTGGCATGTTCCATACGATACTGCAATGTACGCATATTCGGTTCGCTCATTCCTTTTCCCGTATCCTCGACTTCCAGACACAGGCTGCCATCCTGTCTGTAAATACGCACAAATATCCAGCCCGGCTTAGATTTACTTTCTATCCCGTGAACACAAGCGTTTTCCACAAAGGTAACGACTGTCAATTTAGGTATCCTGCAGTTTTCACAATTTTCATCAATATCCAATTCGTAGTTCAAACGATCGCCGAATCTGTATTTCTGCAAATCCAGATAAGCCTCCACAAACTCCATTTCCACCTTAATTTTAACGAAATCATTTCCCCACTCTAAATACTGGCGCTGCAGAAGTGCAAGACGTTCAACCATCTCCGCCGTTTCGTATTCGTTCTTCAGAATGCTGTGCATACGGATGCTCTCTAACGCATTAAACAGAAAATGCGGATTAATCTGGCTGTGGAGCGCCAGCAGCTCTGCATTCTGTCTCGCCACCAGCATCTCCTGCTCTTTCATTTTGGCAATATAGATTGTCTGAATCAGGGAATTGACTCTTCTCACCATTCGGTTATAATTGCACATCAGTTCGCCAATCTCATCCTGTCCGCCAGTCTCCTCTATCTCAATCAGCTTCTCCTCTTCAATCCGGTTAAAAACATCGCTCAACTTACCGATTCTCACCGAAAATGAGCGGTTAATCTCCCGTACCAATACAAAAGGGAGCGCAATATTGACGAGCAGAAGCAGCATGATAACCGGCAGATTCTTCTTGATTTCTCCCATAAAACTGATTTTAGGCGGTTGAACATAAATCATGAATTTCTGACCGTACAGATTCATCTCCTGTACATAAGTATCCTTTGTTGAACCTTCATATCTGTCAAAATTCTTTCTGACACTGTTTCCGGCATTCGATAATATAACCGTATCCCCGCTGCATATATAAACCGGCATTCCATAATTCATGCTCACCAGATCAGACGCCATACCGCCGTAGTTCAGCGTTAGCGCAAGTACTTTTTCATAAGGATCGTTGTAACTGTAATAATCCATTTTACGCACAAATATTATTTTGCGCTGCGCCTCTATGACAGGGCTTCGACTGTCATCATACAGAAAAAACAGTGATCTCTCACCGCCGTACAGTTCCAGTTCACGATACCAGTCGCTCTCCCGAATACTTGCTATGCTGTTACATTTGCCGCCCTTTACAATCGTTTTGTTGTCCGTATACAATTTGATGCCGATATTATTTGAAATCATACCGGCATCAAATATAGATCTTTGAAAATAAGCGTAATACGCCACTACATAATCCAGCGCATCGGCATACTCTTTACCCAGAAAATCATTGAGGCTCCTATTAATATAGAGATTCTTAGCCATCTCCGCCGCACTCTCAACATGATTGGCGAAATTATACTGTACAGCATTCGCCACATTTTCCATTGAGTGCCGTCTCGCCACTTGTTCCGAGTGAAAAACAACATATATGATAAAACTGTCTGTCAGAACAAGCGGCATCAGAACACAAAAAACATACAGTACAAATAATTTCTTTCTGATCTGAAAATCATCTATATGACCTCTAAACCGATCTCTTACTCCGATAATCCGATCACTAATCCAATGTAAATTCACTGACTATTTCTCCCAGTCCATCCGCCATCTGCGTATTTTCATCAGATTGGCTTCTGATGTCTGTTGCAATACCTGCCGTGCTCTCACTCTTTCGCACAATCTCATTGATTGCGTTGTTATTCTGAGCAGATATTTTCCTGACATCCATCACATTTTCAAATATCTGACCGATAGAAACCTTCAGATTTCCGGTAAGATTATTCAGATTCTCAATATCCCGTTTGATTGTTTCTACGGAAGCGCTGTATTCATTAGACTTGCCTGCGAAATCTCCGAAACTCTCCAAGACCTCGCCTTCCATATACTGCATAATATCTCCGACACAGCCGTTGACCTCTTCGATACTGACATTGGATGATTCACACAGTTCCCTGATTCGCGCCGCGGTCATTTTAGACGTTTCAGCCAGCTTTCCGATTTCTTCCGCAACTACTGCAAATCCTCTTCCCATTTCGCCCGATCTTGCCGCTTCTATAGATGCGTTAATTGACAGAAGATTCGTCTGATTGGCAATCTCCAGAATTTCTTCCGCCATACCGTTAATCTGCGATAAACTGTTCAGACTCTCAAGCGCATTTCTTACGGAGAGCTTCGTTGACTCAAGCTGATTGCTCGTATTGCGGAAAGACAAGTTTGCACTTTCTTTCATCCTCGTTGCACCCATCAGCATGGAATCACTGGATTCAGAACTGTTCTTTAAGTTCGTCATGACGTCGTCGATCAGATTATGAATACTGCTGATTTCTTCATTGATTCTCTCAATTGCACTGTCAACGTTTTCCAGACTGGCCGAAAGCTGCTGCGTCGTGGCAATATTATCATTTACACAGTCAACCAGATTCGTCGAAGTACCGTTGAGCGCTTCCGCTTTGCCGTTAAGCTTCATACTGCACTCCTTGAGTGTGGCGAGAATATTATGAAGCGATTCAATCACACTGTAGGATGCCTCTGCAATTTCACCCAGATCATCGTCTCTGCCGATAAACTGATTGACTTCACCATGATCGGTAAGATCACAGTCTGCAATCCTTCGCAGCGTCTTGGTGATCGGTGACAACGGTCTCATGAATCTGGAAATAATCATATAGGATACGCCGATCAGCAAAACGAGCGCTACAAGTGAAAAGACAAGTAACTGCATTCTGGCAATATCCACCGAAGCAAAAATTTCATCCGTCGTATCTGTCAGCAAAAACAGCCAGTTTCTGCTGGGAATGTAATGATAGGCAGCAATACTTTTCACTCCGTTATCGTCATATTCTATATAGTCGGTAGTCATCACACCACTGCCCTGTTTCACTTTATCAAGAATATTGGCAATATATTCCTCCTCTGCAACCTTTCCGCACATATCTTTATTGCCATGGAAAATATACTCCCCGGTCTGCGTATTAACCAGATAATACTGCGCATTATCTAATCCGGCCGTAGGCAGACTGTCTAACACACCCTTTAAACCTGAAAGATAAATTCCCGCACCAACCAATCCGATTGGTTCTCCGTTCTCATCCAGACAAGCCCGGTACATAGAAATAATCTGCTGTCCACTCGCCGGCGAAAAAATAAAACCTACATTATATACTCCGTCCGCCGCAAGCATAGAATCCTGCAACGCCTTAAGCGGTTCTCCTTCTCTCGTTGTGATGCCGACAACTGCCGCGTTGGTGTGGGCAAGCACATGCGTATCCCATTCACTGGCATAGATACCTTCCAGATGCTCAATGTCTGCGCTATATACTTCCGTATATTTCTGAGCTGCCGCAACTACACTCTCATCTGTAGGGTTCTTAAAAAGCTGTTCTATTTCGCCTGCCCTGCTGTATGCCGTTAGATAGCTTTCTGTCTCATGCACATAGTTCTGTATGATCTGAGAACGATCATCAACAATCGTCTGCATACTGGCAACAGTATTCTTACGAATGTTTCCGGTAATCGTATTGCCCACAAAAATGTATAATGCGACAAAAACAATTATTTGCACCGACATAATCGCTCCGGTAATCTTATAAGCAACTTTTTTCTTCCGTTTTGTCATCTCTTTTTCCTCCATAAGCGATTGCTATTTATTGTCTACATATCCAAACCCCAAGATTGTAAAAGATTTGTCCTCCTCCCCAAACGTCGGGCAGATCTTTACAATATGCTCTTTAACTTCTTCCTCGGCAAAGAGTATTGCAGGATTGCAATGTATCCAACCTTTTATATGCGGATCTGCCGTCATAATCTTCCTTCCGTCTACATACACATCCGCGGTCCCCACGTCCGGTTCTCCTGAATCCTTATAGATCATCATCAGAACCCGGCATTTTATCTTCATCTCGAAATACGGCAACGCTGTGTCCTTTCGTCCCTGATACATCCAGTTGTCAGGAAACAGCATCGTTCCTGTGATATCCGTGTCCATTTCCACACATTGAAGCTGTCTGTCCTGTCCGTCAAACGGCCCGCATATAATCTGCGCGGCGTCCGTACCCGTACTGCGGTCCAGTAACTTAATATCTTCATAAGTACTGCCAATCAGCGGTCCTTTGTCCAGAAGCCGCTGCGTTGTGTCTTCCATGTTTCTGCCTTCTGAAATATTCGTCCTGATACATTCAAGCAAAGTAATCAGACAGTCCGATATAATTCTATGTCCGATATTGGAAGGATGAAACATATCATAAAAAAACTGATTCTTGGAAAGGATACATCCATGTCCTTTCTTCAGCCAAAACTGCGGTGTAACCGCGTTCTTTATGCTGACCATCGGCAATTCATAATGAGCCCCGATCTGTGAAAGCCGGTCCTGCAGATTCCAGTCGTCGGCAAACACAGAAAACAGCAAAATCACTGCCGGATTGTCCGGATGCTTTAATATTCTGCGCACGAGACTCTCAAAGCAATCGCCTTTCGTCTCGTCGTCTTCATCGTTGACCGCAAACTCTACAATCACAATATCCGGTGAAGCGTCCGCACCCCGTATTACGTCTCTGTCATAACGTACAACACCAAGTTCGGAAGACATCCCTCCCGCTCCTGCTTTAATAAAATGCACGTTACTGCCGGTACTGAAACGCTCAATAAAAGCCTGATAAGTCTTATATGCATAACACTCCGTATGAATCGGTACGGCGCCGGCTCCCTGTGTAACAGAACCGCCGATAAAAGCTAATGTGACGTCTTCTCCGCACGCCGCTTTCCTGATTGCCTTTTCTATTCTGGCCGTATTTCCGAGGCTCATTAGAGAACCTGCGATCATCTCATCATAATATCCGGATGAGAAATCAATCTCGGTATCTTCTATAGGTTCAGGTATCTTATACCCGTCATTCAGAAAAAATCTCACATTGACACCCCCCAGCATACCGGGTTTATTAAATTCAATCTGAATCTGTCCGGGTTCATCATCATCCTTAGACCATTCTATTTCGTCAAGCTTTACAATGGCTTCCGTTCCGTCTCCTCGCAGAGGGCAGATAATATTTGTTCCGCCGTGACATCGGTCCTTTTTACCGTACATCTGAAAGACAAACTTAACTCTTTCCTCCGGATTCTCCATAACGATACTGACACCGATACTATGAACTAACTTTCGGAACCCTTCCGTTGTCTTCAACAAATCTAAAATATCCTGATCTGCAATGTTGCCCGTAATCTTGGCACTGTTAATCAGTCTGTCGCAGTCCTCATAAATAAATTGAGCGCCTTTACCGTTATCCTGCGGCAAGCCAAAAACTTCCTTATTACGCATAATGTAAAAGTATGGCTGCCGAGGCTGCAGATTCTTCGGCGCTTTCGATCTATTCATGCTAATTCCTCCATATATAGACCAAGATATTACTTTATAACCATATTTATTCTATTCGCTTTCACATTCATCTACCAATCAGTTATTGCTTGGCATTTCTCAAATATTGCTTACATAAAACTATAAAATTCTGTCTATCTCATGAACATTTACTTTCATTTTATTCTGTGATAGACTCGTTGTATGCGTACACATTCTCTAAGCAAAAAGGAGTTCATATGACAGAACAACAACTGCATCAGAATAAATTTGACTTCTATCTTAAAGATGACGATTGGACCGGGCGCATTGTTGAGGATAATTACGAAACTGTTCACTATCAGAAAAACTCTACCGTCCGCATCTGGTTCAATGAACAGACACATAATTTCGACGCTCATTGGCACAATGCTCTGGAAATTATTATGCCTGTGGAAAACCATTACGATGTTGAAGCATGCGGGCAGCACTATCGTATCCAGCCAGATGAAATCCTTTTTATACCTGCCGGAGAAATGCATACATTATATGCCCCCACAGCCGGCAGCCGCTTTATCTTCCAGTTTGATATATCTGTAATATCCCGTATCAGCGAATATAACGCGCTCCAGTCGTTAATCACTACAGGCCTGTATATTACCAAATTTTCCCACCCGCACATTTACAATACGGTTCGTCAGTTATTGCTGCAAATGCGGGATGAATATTTCGGTTTCTCCGATTTTCGTGAACTTTCCATATATTCATACCTGACCAAGCTCCTCGTTGTCGTGGGGCGGGAGCTGCTTCATGATACGGTTATGTTTTCCAATACGCGAATCGGTAAACAGAAAGAATATATTCAGAGATTTAAGAATGTTATTTCATATATTGACGATCATTATACCCAAAATTTGTCATTAGAAACAATAGCTGCCTACAGTGGTTTTTCTAAATATCATTTTTCGCGCCTCTTTAAGCAGTATACGAACTATACTTATTATGAGTATCTGATTTTCCGGCGAATCAAGGCTGCCGAAGAACTTCTCACACAACCCGGTCTGTCTGTCACGGAAATTGCTCTGCAGTCAGGTTTTGCCAGCATTTCCAGTTTTAACCGTATTTTTAAACAAAAAAAGGGCTGTACCCCAAGCGAGTACCGCGCCTCTTATACAATCTATTAAATATTGAAGAACTTACCGGCTTATTATGCCGTTACGAATAAAACTTATACATTCAACCGACCCGGTACACTTTCACACCGTGTGGCGGAATCATCGCCTCAATCCTGCCTGAAACTGTTAGACCCTCCTTCTTCTCCCACAGTTCGAACAGCTTCTGTTCTTGTTCCGCAACAGCGTTCTCTTCCGATGCCGCTGCCTCTCCCGCCGTCATCTCTTCTAACTCCGCAAGCCCGACTGACAAACTCTTATCCTCATCACTCAGGTTAAACAATGCAACACACAACCTGCCGGAAGCCTCATCTATATTCTTCCAGACGGCGTAATCCTCCGTCCTTGTAATCTGCATTCCCTTGCATGTCTCCTGCATCATCTCAAGCAGATCACGGTTTGTCAGAAGCGATAACGTCCAGTCATCTAACATCGTCAGTTCCGCGCCAATCATAAGCGGTGAACGGAACATGCACCAAAGCGTCATCATGGTTTTCTGCTCTTCCTTCGTAAATCCGGTGTCCCTCTCGCTGCCAAATCCTTTGCCTAATTTACCGAGCGGAAGCATATCGCAATCAGGAAAGCATCCCGTACGCACATGGTCCTGCCATAACTCGCAGCGCGCAAACATTGCCTTGAGCAGACTCCAATTGTCCCAGAAGTCATCGGTAATCCGCCACATATTGGCATACTTACAATATTCCCATGCCCTATCAATATGCGCGGGACCGGGCGAAAGACTTAAGACTATCTCTCTGCCGCATTTTCCGATGGCGCGATGGAGCATTCTCGTCTCCTCCCAGCCAAGGAAAGTTTCATCGCGGTATAATCTGCTGTCACAGATATCGTCGCACTTAATGAAATCAACGCCCCATTGTGCGTACATGGCAAGCAGCGAATCATAATATGCCTGCCCGTCCTCCGTGTTCCGCACGCCGTACATATCCGGATTCCAAGGACAGATGGAGGAAGGATCTGCAATCATGTCCGCCGTCTCCTTGGCTCCTATCACCTGACAATGCCTCTCTGCTGCCCTGCGCGGAATGCCGCGCATGATATGAATGCCAAATTTTAATCCTAGACTATGCACATACTCCGCCAGCGGCGCAAAACCTTTCCCTCCTGCCGATGACGGAAATCTTACAGGGCTTGGCTGCAATCTGCCATACTCGTCCATCTCGATATCCCCGAACGGAATATACTGGAACCGGTCTCTGAGCGCGCCGGCATCATTGCTGTACCACTCAATGTCAACCACCACGTACTCCCATCCGTAGTCTTTCAAATGCGCCACCATATAATCGGCATTCGCTTTCACTTGTTCCTCATTTACCGTCGTATCATAATAATCATAACTGTTCCACCCCATAGGCGGTGTGACTGCAAAATTGTTCTTGTTCATTGTAACCTCCATCTAAACCTTATCGTCCCGGTCTCATATCCGTCAATCAAATTCTTTATGCCGCCTTCCTTATACCTATGTTTAAATCTCCCCGATCAGATATTCCTGCCTGCCTTCTCTCAAAAAGACCGGCAATGTGCAGATATCCGCCTCAACTTCATACCACTGTCCTCCGGCATACTGCTCTCCGCTGCCGGCATGAATAAAGTTTGCTCCCGCCGGAAGGTATACGTTACGGCCTGCTGCCTTTGCATGACAGATGGGCGCAACCAGAATATCAGGACCAAACATATAGGAATCCTTGATATCCCAGCATACCTCATCATCGGGAAACTCATAGAAAAGCGCGCGCATCACCGGCGCACCTGTCTCATGGGCTTCTTTCATGATACTTCTTGTATAATCCCGCATCTTCTCACGGATGCGGATAAATTTCACCATAATCTCATAATTCTCTTCCCCGTAACTCCACACTTCATTCTCGGCACCGGTCCACTCTCGCACTTCCCCTGCCTGATTGACAATCTCCTCTCCCGGCAGACGGCACCCGTGTATTCGCATTACGGGACAGAATGTACCGAACTGGAACCAGCGAATCAATAATTCCTTGAAATCGTCGTCATGAATGTTCCCGCCATGGAATCCTCCGATATCCGTTGTCCACCACGGAATCCCACATAATCCCATATGAATGCCTGCACAAATCTGTTTCCGGAAATCTTCATAGGTTGACATAATATCTCCAGACCACACAAGCGCGCCATATCGCTGACTCCCCACCCAGGCACAGCGAATCAGATTAACAATATCCTCCTGCCCGGACGCCTTCTGACCCTCATAGAATAGGCGCGCATACTCTCTCGGATAAATATTTCCGATTTGCGATACCGGACCGGCATAGAACCGATAATCTGCATGGTCGTAAGTGGTAAACTCCGGCTCCGCCTCGTCCAGCCAAAACGTACGAATACCCATATCCGCATAATTCTGCCGGCATTTCTCCCACACATATTCCCGGGTGCGCGGGTTGGTGGCGTCCATAAACACATTGTTGCCGTGGAAAATCATCTGCACATCGATACCGGAATTGCTCTTCACCAGTAACCCCTGCTGCTTCATCTCCTCATAATTCTCACTGCGCCAGTCCACCTGCGGCCAGATTGACACCATCACTTTGATTCCCATCTCCTGAATTTCGCGAATCATTTCCTCCGGATGCGGGAAATACTCTTCGTCAAAACGCCAGTCGCCGCATCTGGGCCAATGATAATAATCGATTACCAGAACATCCACCGGAATGTCTCTCTTCTTGTATTCACGGGCAATCTGCAATACCTGTTCCTGATTATAGTAGCGAAGTTTGCACTGCCAGAAACCTAACCCGTACTCCGGCATCATCGGCGTTCTTCCCGTCACCGCCGTGTACGCTTCCTCAATCTGCGCAGGCGTATCTCCTGCAGTAATCCAATAATCGAGCTGTTTCGTATCCTCCGCTATCCACTCCGTCGTATTACTGCCGAAATGCACTTCCCCTACCGCCGCATTGTGCCATAGAAAACCATATCCTAAGCTGGAAAGGTAGAACGGCACACTGGCCTGCGAATTTCTATGCGCCAGTTCCAGATTACACCCTTTTAAGTCAAAAGTCTCCTGCTGGTATTGTCCCATACCGTATATCTTTTCTTCCGCATTTGAGACAAAGCTTGCTTTCAAACGATAGCCGCCTCCCGGCAGAGGCTTAAAATGTCTTGCTTTCTTCTGCAGAGCGCCGCCGTTTGGAATCTCCTGCAAAAGCACCTCGCCCTTCTGATTGCGGAAGGTTATCTGTAGGGCGTTTCCCCATGTATTGACCGTAAGAAGCGCCTGTATCTTACCATTTGTAATGGAAGCATCCAACTCGTGAAGTTCAATCTTCACATTCTTCTGTGTCTCTGCGTTAGTGCTCTGTTCTGCCGCTCCTGCACCGCTTTTTTCCTCCGCCGTCTGCGTTTTCGTCTCCGCATCCTGCGGGTCAAGAAGTGCAATACTGCCCTCCTCAATCTCTCCGAGAAAAGCCGACCTGACGCGCAGACTGTTATCACCCCAAGGCGTCACCATCACCGTCTCACCGTTTTCCCTGAAAATCAGGCTTCCGTCTTTTTCTTCAAAAAAATGTAGCATCGCTATATCCCCCGACTATTATTTTTCTGTCTTACAATACAAATTTACATTAAACACTTTTTCCAAAAGATTGCTGTACCATGTGTGAATCAGTTACGCTCTCGCAATTTACCGCACAAAGTTCGTCCGCTCAACAGGTTCCTTCTCGGGAAGCCCGTACTCCTTCCTGCCGAGTTCAATGCTCTTCATCAAAAACGTCATATTTCTCGCAAGCGTGCGCATACTCTGCAGTCCTTCCTTATCCTGCTCTGCCTCGCCGGGCGTTCTGCCGTGTACGCTGTTCCAGTACTGTCCCGACGCCACCGGCATACCACAAATGGTAAAAAACTTATTCAGTTCATCAAATGTCGCAGACAGACCGCCTCTTCGCGCCGCTACCACGCTTGCACCAACTTTCATCGTTTTATCGAAATGAGTACTGTAGAAAAGTCTCGTCAGAAATGCAACCAGCGTGGCGTTCGCAGACGCATAGTAAACCGGACTGCCGATTACCAGACCGTCACACGCTTCAAATTTTGCCGCCGTCTCATTTACAATATCATTAAACACGCATCTGCCTTTCTCGGCACATGTACCACAGGCAATACAGCCTCTTATATCTTGGTTCCCCACATGAAGAATTTCCGTCTCGACTCCCTCTCCCGCGAAAACCTGCTCCATCTCGTGAAGCGCTGTATATGTATTGCCGTTTACTTTCGGACTTCCGTTAATCATTAATACTTTCATATCACCCTTCCTCCTCTTCTATACCTGCCATACTCCGGCTTTATTCTACGCCGGCTGTAATTTAGACGTAAAATCTGCCATCGCTTCCGAAATCTTAATCTGCTGCGGACATACCGCCTCACAGCTTTTACAGCCGACACATGCCGACGGCTGTTTCTCCTGCGGCACTGCCATCAGCGCCATTGGCGCAAGAAAACCGTCTCCCGTAAAATTATGTTCGTTATACAATTCAAGTAAAGCCGGGATGTCCAGACCTTTCGGGCAGTGGCTTGTGCAATAGCGGCACGCCGTACATGGCAGCCTCTTCTCTTTCAGTATCATTTCCGCGACACCAAGCAGTGCGTCCATCTCTTCTTTGCTCAGTTTCTTCTCAGTCTCAAACGTAGCGATATTCTTCTTAAGCTGTTCCATATTGGACATACCGGATAGAACCATCGTCACACCGTCAATACTCTGTAGAAACCGAAATGCCCAAGCCGGAACATCCTCGCCGGGACGAAGCATATTCAGCTTTTCTTCATATTCCGGTGCAAGCGACGCTAACTTACCTCCGCGCAGAGGTTCCATCACCCAGATTGGAATCTGATGTTCTTTTAACAGTTCTACTTTAGACTTCGCATCTTGGAACGACCAGTCCAGCCAGTTAAGCTGAATCTGGCAAAATTCCATCTTCTCACCGTATGCCGTAAGGAAACGTTCCATCACCTCATAGCTGCCGTGGGCCGAAAATCCGAGATGCCGGATTCTTCCGTTTGCTTTCTGTTTTACAAGATAGTCATAAATCCCATACTTCGGATCAAGATAAGCGTCGATATTCATCTCGCAGACATTGTGGAACAGATAGAAATCAAAATATTCCACACCGCATTTTTCAAGCTGCTTTTCGAAAATCTCTTCCACTTTGTCCATATTGGAAAGATCATACCCCGGAAATTTTGTCGCCAGATAGAAGCTATTTCTGGGATATCCGGCAAGCACGCGCCCCATAACCGTCTCTGAATTGCCGTCATGATAACCCCACGCCGTATCATAATAGTTCACGCCGTTCTCCATCGCATAATCAATCATTTCCGCAGTTGCCGCCTCATTGATATCCGCGCCGTTTTCTCCTGTCGGCAGGCGCATTGCTCCCATGCCGAGCGCGGATAATCGTATGTCCTGAAAATTCTTGTAAATCATTGCTTCTCCTCCTTTTCTATTTATGTTCTTCACCGACAACAATCTCCCCATGGGAATTGTCGTCATCACGAATAATTTCACCGACTGCCGGAACCTGAATGCGCCCTGCCGCCGGATTTTTAATGCTCATTACAGGTGTCGTGACAACAGCCTCTACCTCGGATTTCTCAAAACACAAGTCTGTGTCAATCATTTCGCATTCAACCAGTTTCAATCCCTTGCAATAACACAACGGCTGTGTACCGATAATCTTGCAGTGCTCAAAAGTCACATTCTCACAATACCATGCAAGATATTCTCCCTTGACGGTACAATTCCGGACCACAACATTCTTAGCATGCCAGAAGGCGTCTTTCGTGTCAAACGTACAGTTCTCAAATACTGCATTCTCGATATACTGGAAAGAATATTTGCCCTTCATCTGCACATTGTCAAAGTATAACCCTCCGGAACGCATCATGAAATATTCGCTTTCCACAGTGCATTCTTTCATTCTGACATCCTGCACAGACCAGCCAAACTCCGGAGAGATGACATCGCATCCGCTCATCTCTACATGACTGCATTCCCGCAATGCTTTGATTCCATGCATTTTCGTATTTATGATCTTGATGTCCGAAGAATACCACAGCGCCGCCCTGCATAGCTCAGTCATCTGTGAATCAATGATCTCAAGCTTCCGGTCATGCCAGAACGGATACCGCAGATTAAAGAAGCATCCGCACACCTGAATATCACTGCTTTCTTTCAGCGCACTCTCACCGTCAGCCGGACCGTCAAAATCACAGTTTTCCAACATCAGCCCGCGGCTTGCATACAGCGCACGTTCCATATCAAAATTTTGGTTACTAATCTTTGTTACTGCCGTCATACTTTTCCCGCCTCTGTCAAATTTGTTCTTTCATTTGTTATATTACTTCTTTATCATACACTATATCGCAGTCATATTTCTATTGCAAATACTTATACCGAATATTTTATCATTCCCGTAAGGCATATCACCTCAAATCACTTGCTCTGTCACATTTTCCTGTAACGTAAAAAACTCCCGCATCCATGCAACATGCAAAATACGGGAGTTCTTGCGCTTTCCGCCGCGGTAACGCGGTAATATGTAATTTATTCAATCTGGGCTATCAGATTCCAAAAAGGGGATTGTTCACCCTTTTTCTTCTCCTGTTCATCGTAGAATCCTATTCTGTCACGATAATCAGGCACGACTCTCTTAATGCTGTTCCTTGCAAGCTGCTCCTGACTCTTGTTCACGCAGATGATATAGATTCCTTCTTTGCGCTCCGGCAATGCTTCCGATCTGTCATCGACATCCCCGTCCGCCAGATTCATCGCCGCGAATCCGTTCATTCCAAGCTTTCTCTTAAATTTGATAAAGAAAGAAATTCCTTCCCGGAAAAAAACTTTCTTGATTCTTTCCTTCGTTGCGTTATCATATACTTCACACAGTGCGATTTCATTATTCACTTTTACTCTCGACAATTTAGATTCTACCATAACAACCTCTCTTTCACTACTGACCAAAGAGTCTCTCCTCAGCAAGCTTATGCTTACAAGTACCTATCCTATCACAAAGGTTGTGAAAATGTCGTGAAGGAAAGCGGTAGATTTTCTTAAGATTTTCTTTAGGGCATCTTCGTGCCTATAATGTTCCCGCCTCCCAGTACATAGCCGTCGTCATAGAAGACCACTGCCTGTCCCGGCGTAATAGCACGCACCGGCTTGTGGAATGTGCATTTAATCACGTCGTCTGCAACCCTTTCTACCATACACAGCTCCCCCGCATGGGCGTAGCGTATTTTCGCCAGAACTTCCCTCGGCTGCGTTAAGCTTTCCATTCCCATGTAATTGACTTGATTGCAGTACAGCGTATCACCGAACACTTCTTCCGCCTCGCCGATTACGACCTCATTCGTCTCCGGTCTTAGTTGTGTCACAAACACCGGACGTCCCATGGCAAGATTCAGTCCCTTGCGCTGCCCTACCGTATAATGTGTGATACCGAGATGCCTCCCCAGTATCCTACCATCCTTCGTCACGAAATTACCTTCTTCCGGAACTCTTTCACCTGCCGTTTTGTCAATAAAAGACGCATAATCATTGTCCGGTATAAAACAGATTTCCTGACTGTCCGGCTTATGCGCCACTGGAAGTTCTGCTTTGCACGCAATTTCCCTTATTTCTTCCTTCGTATATTCTCCAATCGGCATCATCGTGTGCGCAAGTTGTTCCTGTGTCAGACTATACAGCGCATATGTCTGATCTTTCTTTGCGGTGACGGAATTTCTGACGGCATATCTGCCGTTTGACATTCTGGCAATTCTTGCGTAGTGTCCCGTAGCAATATAATCCGCGCCGATTTCCAAACTCCTCTTAAGCATGGACTCCCACTTCACATAGCGGTTGCATGCAATACAGGGATTCGGCGTTCTGCCCGCCAGATATTCTTCCACAAAATAATCCATGACCTTACATTTGAACTCTTCCTTGAAATTCATGACATAGTAGGGAATATCAAGTGCCTGCGCCACACGCTGTGCGTCCTCTACCGCGCGCAGGCCGCAGCATCCCCCGTTTTCTTCCTGCACATTTCGCTCTTCATCCTGCCAGATCTGCATGGTCACTCCGATTACATCATATCCCTGCTCTTTCAAGAGATAAGCCGCCACAGACGAATCCACTCCGCCGGACATACCTACCACTATTTTCTTCTTATTCATAATTCTGTTCTTCCTCTCCATGCTCACGCATAAACATAAATTATATCCAACAATAAAATGGTGTCCTATGAAATTACAAAAATGGAAAAACCCGTTAGTGACCGGAACTGTCATTCTTACTCTGACAGGACTTCTCAGCCGTTTTATCGGCTTTTTCTATCGAATCTTCTTATCCAACGTATTCGGCGCCGAAGGCATGGGAATCTATCAGCTTATCTCTCCCGTGCTTGCGCTCTCTTTTGCCTTAACTGTGTCCGGCATACAGACTGCCATCTCCAAATACGTTGCCAGTGAAACAAGCACTCACGACTACAAAACTTCTTTTCGGACATTATGGACCGGCTTCATTCTGGCAATGTCACTGTCCATAGCCGCCGCCCTATATATTTATCTGTGCGCAGACTGGATTGCCGCCACTCTCTTACTCGAGTCACGAACCGCTCCGCTCCTGCGTATCATCGCGCTGTCCATCCCTATGGCGACCGTGCATTCCTGCATCAACGGATATTTCTACGGCATCCGCAAAACCGCCATACCCGCCGTGTCCCAATTAGCGGAACAAATCTGTCGCGTCGGATCAGTTTATCTGATTTATCACATATGCAGACAGCATGGCACAACGCCGACAATCAGCTTCGCCGTAGTCGGTCTGGTCATCGGTGAAGGCGCTTCTATGATCGTCTCCGTCATCGCGATTCTTTCCCGCGCCCATCAGGTATTTCCGGCCCGCGATTACCAATCCGGCACGAAGCGTTTAGCTTCCCCTTACCGCCGCATTATGGGGCAATTGTTACAACTCGCCGTACCACTGTCCGCCAACCGCCTGATCATCAACCTGCTGCAGAGCATCGAGGCAATCTATATTCCCAACCGCCTTATGGCTTATGGACTAAACAATGCGGACGCCCTAGGAGTTTACGGTGTGCTAACAGGAATGAGTCTTCCTCTTATACTGTTTCCCTCTGCAATCACCAACTCCATATCCGTGCTGTTACTTCCGATCGTATCCGAAGCTGACGCTAGCGGAAACACAAGCGCCGTCAAGCGCGCCATCATGACTTCCATACGCTACTGCCTGCTTCTCGGTTTCGGATGTACCGCAATGTTCCTTCTCTTAGGACGCACCGCCGGACGTATGTTGTTCCACTCGGAGCTTGCAGGCAGTTTTATTCTTACGCTCAGCTTCATCTGCCCTTTCATGTATATTGCGAGTACATTAAACAGCATATTAAACGGACTCGGCAAAACAGCGCAGACTTTTCTGTTCAGTGTGGTCAGCCTGCTGCTTCGTCTGTTGTTCGTATTTATCGCCATTCCTGTGTACGGTATCAAAGGATATCTGTGGGGCACTCTTGCGAGCCAGATGCTGCAGACGCTTCTGTGTACGGTATCGGCGCTGCACATCTCACACAAGGCTCATAGAGCAGTATAACTTCCGTACATACGACACTTGCGATTCTTAACTTAATATACTATAATGTATGTGTTTTTGCCAGAGAAATCGCTTTACTCTTAACGAAGGGAAAGCGTATATTCCCATGGTATTCACAGAATATACATGTAAGAGGAGTATGAGAAAATGTCATTTCATTATGTAGCCAAATTACCGACACCGGAGGATATCCGTGAACAATTTCCAATGCCTGATCATCTTGTCAGACTCAAGAAAGAACGCGATGCCGAGATAAGTGATGTCATCTCCGGTAAAAGCAATAAATTCCTGTTGATTATCGGTCCCTGTTCTGCCGACAACGAGGAAGCGGTTTGTGATTATGTAAACCGTCTTGCCCGTGTCAATGAGCAGGTTAAGGATAATGTTATGGTGATTACCGTTATCTACACCAACAAACCACGTACCACCGGAGAAGGATATAAAGGT
>ERZ779631.78-NODE-78-length-35543-cov-7.976386_pt1 | contig 35543 bp, 29 predicted proteins | sample MGYA00514193_ERZ779631 | MGnify/ENA primary metagenome ERZ779631 (study PRJEB29562, sample SAMEA4376710) | mouse gut metagenome | isolation source: Cecum | study: EMG produced TPA metagenomics assembly of the A DSS colitis mouse model was used to assess the microbial...
TGGGTCTGTCCTCTGGTAAACATTGCAGAGCCGTGCACTCTCGGAATGATATCAACCTCCGCCGCAAGGGGTCTGATCTGATCGAGCGCACGACCGTCCGGACGCTTGTGGTCTTTCAGAATCATCTTGCGGACAGTCTTCTTCTGATACTGGTATACCGCCTCACCCAGCACGGCAAGATAGTCTTCGTTCTCTGCAAAAGCTTCCTCCAGCTTAGCGGTGATATTTCTGATATTCTCCTCACGCACCTGTTTCTCATCAGTAAAGACGGCAGTCTCCATCTCTTCCGGTGTCACAATCTTCTTGATATCCTCAAACATCTGCGCCGGAATCGCACAACTCTCATATTCATGTTTAGGCTTACCGACTTCCGCTACGATTTTATTAATAAATTCAATGATTGTCTGGTTAATCTCATGCGCCTTATATATCGCCTCAAGCATTTTGTCTTCCGGCACTTCATTGGCGCCCGCCTCAATCATGATAACTTTCTGCGCCGTAGAAGCAACTGTCATCTTTAAATCACCCTTGTCCCATTTCTCTTGGGAAGGATTTACGATCAGTTCGCCGTCTACAAGACCCATCTGCGTCATAGCGCAGGGACCGTCAAACGGAATGTCAGAGATACATGTCGCAATCGCAGTACCGATCATTGCTACAAGTTCCGGCCGGCACTCGGGATCCACGCTCATTACCATATTGTTCAGCGTAACGTCATTGCGATAATCCTTTGGAAACAGAGGTCTCATAGGACGGTCGATCACGCGGCTTGTAAGCACTGCATTCTCGGAAGCCTTCCCCTCTCTCTTGTTGAATCCGCCGGGTATCTTACCTACGGAATATAATTTTTCTTCGTATTCCACGCTGCAAGGGAAGAAATCAATTCCCTCTCTTGGTTTCTCAGACGCCGTTGCCGTAGACAATACCGTTGTATCACCGTATTGCATAAAAGCGCATCCGTTAGCCTGTTTACCTACTCTGCCGATATCTACCTTAAGGGTACGACCGGCAAGTTCCATTGTGTAACTCTTGTACATAATCTTCTCTCCTTTTCATCTTGCTTTCCGCTCACATAAGCCGAAGTTCTTCTGACTTGTATCATAAACGGAAATCTTATTTATATTTCTCAAGGTAGAAGATGCCGAAACTACAAATATTCCCGCAAATATCTACGACTTCTCCGCAATCTGTAATAATCGTTCCAAAGCATATCGACCGTTATTATTTGTGCAAATATTTGTGGTCTCGGATGCTTCTTCCACCTTTTGTTACCTCAACAAATATTGTGTTTCGCTTGGTTGCGAGATCATGGGATGCTACGCATCTCAACAGTCTCGAAAAGAACAAATGAACTTTCCTGTAATACAAAAGAAAAAGGCAGACAAAACTGGACATAATCCAGCCTTATATCCGCCTTCTGTCTCGTCCTATTTTCTCAAACCAAGCCTTTCGATCAGAGCACGATATCTCTCGATATCTTTGTCTTTCAGATATGCAAGTAATCCTCTTCTCTGACCTACCATCTTCAGAAGTCCTCTTCTGGAATGATGATCCTTCGGATTCGCCTTCAGATGCTCTGTCAATTCTTGGATTCTGGCTGTGAGAACTGCTACCTGTACTTCCGGTGAACCTGTATCGCCGGGTGTTCTGGCATACTCATTAATAATTGCTGTTTTCTTTTCTTTAGAAATCATAATTTCTCCTTTCTTGTCGAGGGATTCTATTATAACTTTCCCTGCTGACCGCCTGACACTAAGATGGGGTCGGAGTCCTCCCTCCTCTGAGTATCGGCTGATTTTCATACTCGGATATCATATCATACTATCCCTGCATTGTAAAGCGTTTTTCTCAATCATACAGTATCTTAACCGCTTTAACCGGCGACCGGTAAGATACATTGGAAATACGAATTCCTGTCTTAGGATTGCTCGCATGAATAACCTGTCCGTTGCCGATGTAAATCGCTACATGGTTGATGCTCCTGCCGTTACCATAGAAAATCAGATCGCCGGGCTGTGCCTCAGACACACTGATTGTCGTTCCGCAGTTCGCCTGTGCCACAGAGGAATGCGGCAGGTTGACACCGTACTTCTTAAATATACTCAGAACATAGCCGGAACAATCTGCGCCGTTCGTCAGACTTGTACCGCCCCAGACGTAAGGATTGCCCAGAAATTCTTTCGCATACTGACACACATCCACACGCACATCGGAAACACCCTGTCCGTAGAACAACTCTGTCATCGTGATCGCCGTACCAAGTTCCGAACTTACTTCCACATATTCCGCAGACACAAATACTTCTTCATCATCCAGATATACCTTGACCCAGTCACCCTCTACCGTAGCAACTTCTAATTCCTCTCCGTTAGGCACCATTGTGATTACTTCTGACTCAGTGTTGGCTTCCGCCCGGACTTTCAGACTGTCTGTCGTGACACGGGCCATCGTTGTTGCCAGTTCTTCCGCTCTCCGCTTCGCCGGAATGCCTGTCAACAGATACTCTACACTCACATATCCCTCTACTTTACCGGATATAATATGTGCCCATATTCCGTCGTTGTCCAGTACTTCGCACGCGGCATCCTTGGGCAGTTTACCGACAAGCTTTCCGTCTTCCGCCGCAATCGCACGTACGTTTAAATTATTGTCAACATTGGCAATACCAAGATTGGTATAACCCCAGTTTGCATTTTTGGCTTTCTCATAAGCTTCGGCATATTCACGTTCTGTCTTGGTTGATTCCAAGATTACGCCTGAACCAATGGAGTCTCCGAGAATATCCTGCAAAGAAAGTTCTTCTTCCCCGCTATTCTCCTCATTCTCTGTTGCTCCCTCTTCGTCCGCAGCACCATCGCTCACGGCTCCATCGTCCGTAATACTTCCATCCGTATCCATGTCGCCCGTATTATCGCTGTTCGCATCATCTTTCTTGTCAGATTCTTTGCTGTCTGCTATGCCGTTATCGCTTACACCCGTATCCTTCGTCTGCGCGTCTGCAGATTCTGCATTCTCTTCATCATTACCCGTAGCATCAAAAACATTGATCGTACCGGCAGGTAATAAGTCCGGCAGATGCGTCGCTCCTGCTCTCATGGGGGCAAGCAGCAGTATACATGCTGTCAACAAGCACAGAAATTCACGTCGTTTCATAATTGTTATAATCCTCTCAGTAAAGTCTGTACAAATGTACCGACTCATTTGTGTTAACATTTCGTAACACTTTCGTAACATTTACTAGGTCATTATAACAATCAACGGGCTTTCTGTCAAATATGTATTTTTTCCACCTTAACCTGCCTCTCCGTAACTGTTGGAAAAAGCAATATTGACCGCATGGTCCGCCACTCTTTCCAAACCGGATACAATATCAGAAAATAGCGCGCCTGCCTCGGGAGAACATTCATTGCTGGATAGTCTCTCGATATGCTTCTGCTGCAGTTCTTTCTCTTTCTCGTCGATTGCCTCCTCAAGATTCTGTATATCTTCCACATGTTCTTCCGTACTTTTAACGAACATTTCAAAAGAGAACCGCAAAATCGTATTGACCATATTCATCATCTCACCAAGTTCCCGCTGCGCTTCTTTTGTAAAACCGACCCCCGTTTTAATTCTGCGCTCCGCTGCGTCCGCTATATTCTCTGCATGATCTCCGATGCGCTCGATATCGTTTACCACATGGAACAGCGCGCCAATATTCTTTAAATCTTCAATCGGCAATGTAGTCTGATTAATCTTCACCAGATAGTTTGTGATCGCATGACTTAAGAAATCAATGTTTTTCTCCACTTCACGCACTTCTTCGATCTGTTCCGGTTCCAATGTAATCAGAACATTCATGGCACGGTTCAGATTCTCGTCGGCAAGCGACGCCATACGATCCAGTTCTTTAATTACTTCCACAACTGCTGTCGCCGGATTCAGCACTACTTTCTCGCCGATATATTTTAACTGGTAACTGTCTCGGTAACCCACTTTTCTGTCATCTCCGGGTACTACCAGATAGGTCAGTTTCACAATGCCTTTAATAAACGGCATCATAATAATAACTTGGAATACTTTAATAAAGATGTGAGCGTACGCGATGACCCGTCCCATATCATTGCCTGTTATGGCCGTAAGCACATCCACAATCTGATGCACTCTTAACATAAAGATGATGTAGACAACGACCGTACCGATCACGTTGAAGATCAAATGAATAGACGCTGCTCTCTTAGCATCCTTCTTACCGTTCAAAGATGCCAGAACCGCCGACGTACAGGCGCCGATATTACAGCCAAGAATAATATACATGCCGATATCCATGGTCATTAATCCTTGATTAGCAAGCAGAACCATGATACTGACCGTAACCGAAGAACTCTGAATAATCGCAGTCAATACGGCACCCAGAATCACTGCAAGAATAGGAGATCTCAGAGATGCAAACATATGTAAGATTGCCGGCGAGTCTTTCATACCCGCCATTGCGCCGGACATCGTACTGAGTCCCATGAATAAAACGCCGAAGCCGATAATGACTTCCCCCCAGCGCGATATTTTCTGTTTTTTACAGAACATAACAACAAGCACGCCGACAAGCAGTATGACGGGCGCCACTTTTTCCAATTTGAACGACACTAGGAGCGCAGTCACGGTAGTACCAATGTTCGCACCGAAAATAACGCCTGCCGCCTGCGTAAGATTCATCAGCCCCGAGTTAACAAAACTGACAACCATGACTGTACACGCTGATGAAGACTGAATAACCGCAGTAAAGAAAATTCCCACGAGAATACCTGTGAAACGATTCGTCGTCAAACGCTCCAGTATTCCTCTAAGTTTCGCGCCGGCAACCTTCTCGATACTGTCACTCATAATGCGCATACCGTATAAGAACAGTCCTAAACCGCCTGCCATGGATAGAATAATCGATATATTCATCTTATATAAGATTCCCTTCGTATGTACTAATTCCTCGCATTTATCTACACGATTCTATTTTATCGGAAATAAAGTACGCTGACAAGTCCCCTTTATACAAAACTCGCCTCATATGTTCTTCCCGCATCAATATCCTCCTCAAGCTGTCTCTTAAGAGCATCGACGTCGTCAAACTTCCTCTCCGGTCTGCGAAAGGCAAGCAGCTCCACCACAATATTCCTGCCGTATAAATCACCCTCAAAATCATACAGATAAGTCTCGACTCCTATAACGCCATCAGCATTCACGGTAGGCTTGCATCCTACATTAGAAATTCCTTTGTATTCCTTTCCATCCGCCGACACTTTGGAATAATAGACGCCGTTCGGCGGAAGAAGCTTGTCCTTATCCGGTATCATGTTAGCCGTAGGCATTCCTATGGTACGTCCTAACTGCCTTCCGTGCTCCACGCATCCGCTCACACTGTACGGTCTGCCAAGCATAGCGGACGCCTTCTCCATGCATCCCTGTCTTACCGCCTCTCTCACTCTGGTGGAACTGACTTCCTCACCGCCCACTTTGACTTTATCAATCAGTTCCGTACGATATCCGCACTGCTTGGCACATTTCTCCAACAGAGCGTAGTTTCCCGCGCCGTTTTTGCCAAAAGACAAGTCATATCCTGCGCAAATATAAGCCGCATTCATCCGATCCGCCAGATATTCCCGCACAAACGCCTCCGGTTCTGTAGCGGCTGTCTGACTGTTTAAGGGAAACTCGATCAACACATCAATCCCCATTTCTGCAAATATCTTTCTCTTCTCTGCCTTACTGGTCAGTTCCTTCTCTTCTCCCCCGAAAAAGGCTGTCGCGGAAGTATCAAAAGTAAACACTGTGGCAAGATAATTCTGCTGTTTCTGTTCGATAATCTTCACAAGCAGTTCACAATGCCCGAGATGAACGCCGTCAAACTTACCGATAGCGACAGCGCTTGCACCTGCCAAATGAAATTCTGTTGTGTGTTCTATAATCTGCATATCCGTCTCTATCCCTATCTCTTCCTAATAATTTAATCCAAAAACATCTTGACAGGTTTCAAAAGGCGCTCTGCCTCATGATAAGCATAGACTCCATAAAACCTCTCCTCCTCGTCATACACCCTGACTTGTTCCCGATCCGTAACTCCCAAGTTCTGCATATTCTGTCTAAGCTGCGCTGCACCGAGTCTGTTTCCGTTCCGTACCATTTTAAGTCCCTGTTCATTCACACAGACTGACTTATATGCAGCAAAAACAGCATCAGGTGCAATAATAACATCCGATATCTTCCCTTCGTCCCGCAGTCTTTCCAATTCTGACAGGGTAAGCGCTTCCTCCATCCCGAATATCCCTACCCTGCTTCGCTCAAGAGATTCCATAGCGCCGCCGCATCCCAGCCGGCTGCCGATATCATGACACAATGTTCTGATATAAGTGCCTTTGGAGCATACAACTCTCATTTGTACAAGCGGAAGTTCTATTTTGATAATCTCAATTTCCTTTATCTGTACTCTTCTCGGTTTACGTTCCACCTCTTTACCTGCCCGCGCAAGCTCATACAGCTTCTTACCGTCCACCTTAAGCGCAGAATACATCGGCGGAATCTGATCGTAGTCTCCCACGAATCCCATGATCACATCCCGTACCTGTTCTTCCGTAACCGACGCAAGGCTGTCTGCATCACACTGTGACAAGATACTGCCCGACAGATCCTGTGTATCCGTAACCACACCAAGACGCAGCACGGCGATATATTCTTTGTCCCAATCGGTAAGCATATCGCATAGTTTTGTCCCCGAACCTAAACATACAGGAAGCACGCCGACCGCTTCCGGATCGAGTGTTCCTGTATGTCCTATTTTCTTCATCCTGCAGATGCCGCGGAGTTTGGCTACCACATCGTGGGACGTAAAGCCTCTCTCTTTATAAACATTCATAATTCCATTATATGCGTTATTCATTTTTAAGCTGCTCCGCAATCTCTATCGAAAGATTGTTAATATTATCATGATATGTACCGTTCATTGTGCATCCGGCTGCCCGTACGTGTCCGCCGCCGCCGAATTTCATTGCTACGGCCGCCACGTCTACCTTGCCGTTCGAACGCATACTCACTTTATACTCCAAGGTTCCGGTCTCATACATGAAAATTGCACAGTCCACACCCTTGACCGACTGCAAATGGTTCACGATTCCATCCAAATCCTTCGGCGTCACACGGTAGAATTCCATCATTCTCCGGCTGACCATACTGACAATACATCTCTCCCCCATAAAACGGACGCTTTCCAGTACCGCTCTGCCCATAATCTGCGTTTGCAGGTAGGTCTTCTCAAAGAATGTCTCATCTACAATTTTGGAGAAATCAAATCCATACTTAATAAGTTCTGCCGCAATCTGTAAAGTACGCGGCGATGTGTTTGAATATCTGAACACACCCGTATCATGAACAATACCAATATAAATCGCCTTGGCAATCTCCTCATCAACCTTTTCAGGTTCCATCAAATCATAGAGAAGTTCTGCCGTTGAACTTCTATCCGGTTCAATAACACTCACATCTCCGCACCCGTGATTGCTGATATGATGATCAACATTGATTTTCTTACGCGCTCTGCGGTAAATCGGTTCCGCGTCTCCCAACCGGTCGTCAGTCGTATCCAGCGCTACAAACACATCATACTCTTTTTCAACATTAATTCCTGATTTAATATCTTCAATGTGACTGATACACCGGAAAATCTCTGCCGGCTCGTCTAAGTAAACGTCTATCTCCGCCTCCGGCATGACTTTCTTCAAGTAAAGATATAATCCCATCACGGAACCGACACAGTCGCCGTCCGGTCTTATATGACCGCCTATCGCTATTGTCCTTGCATGTTTTACTTCATCAATTATTCTCATCACTCTCTACCATCTCATCTTCTACCGATTCACTACGAACTACTTCGTCTATTAATTTAGACATATTTACACCGTATGCAATGGATTGATCCATAATAAAGGTGATCTGCGGCGTATTTCGCAGATTAATCGTCCTTGCAAGCTGGTTTCGGATATATCCTTCCGCGCTTCTTAAGCCAGATAATGTGTCTTTCTGCGCTTTCTCATCTCCAAGAACGCTGATCCATGCCTTACAAGTCTTTAAATCCGGTGCAACCTCCACAGCCACCACCGAAGTCATAGGGGCAATCCTCGGATCTTTGATTTCCCCCCTGATGATCTCTGCCAGCACACGCTGCACCTCTCCGTTGATACGTGTATTTTTAACACTGTTTTTACGCATTTTACAAAGCCCTTGCATCACGGTAAATCACATACTTACCATGATATCCTTTCCGCCTTGTCCGAAATACCATAACAATTGATATTATATGTTATCTCGGCACTTCAACCATAATATACGCCTCGACGATGTCTAACTCCTGCATCTTATCAAATCCCTCAAATACAAGACCACATTCAAATCCGGCTTTGACTTCCTTTACATCATCCTTAAAACGCTTCAGAGATGCTAATTCGCCTTCATAAATCTGCTCGCCTTCTCTGTTGATACGAATCTTACATCCTCTCCGGAATTCACCGTCCAGTACATAGGAACCTGCAATATTGCCAACTGCTGACGCCTTGAATATCTGGCGCACCTCTGCATGACCGATTACTTTTTCCTCATAAACCGGATCCAGCATTCCTTTCATTGCCGCCTCAATATCTTCAATCGCCTGATAGATTACCTTATACAGTCTTACATCTACGCCTTCGCGTTCCGCCACAGCTTTAGCCGTGGTATCCGGTCTGACATTGAATCCGATAATAATTGCGGAAGACGCCGATGCAAGAGAGACATCTGACTCATTGATTGCGCCCACGCCGCCGTGAATGCATTTCACAACCACTTCCTCGTTGGACAGCTTCATCAGACTCTGTTTTACAGCTTCCACGCTTCCTTGTACGTCCGCCTTGACGATCAGATTCAATTCTTTCAGATTACCTTCCTGAATCTGGCTGAACAAATCATCCAGAGACATTCTTGTCTTAGTATCTGCAAGCATTTCTTCTTTATGCTGCGCCATATAAGTTTCCGCATAAGATTTGGCGCTCTTATCATTCTCATGCACGATGAATACTTCACCTGCACTCGGTACATCAGAGAGACCTAATATTTCCACAGGCGTGGAAGGTGTCGCCTCCTTCACTCTTCTGCCTTTATCATCTATCATCGCTCTGACTTTGCCATGGCTTGCCCCTGCGGATATAAAGTCACCCACATGAAGCGTACCCTTCTGTACCAGTACGGTTGCCACCGGACCGCGTCCTTTGTCAAGTTCCGCCTCGATGACCAGACCTCTTGCATTTCTGTCCGGGTTAGCCTTTAACTCCAGAATCTCCGCCGTAAGAAGAATCGTCTCCAGCAGATTTTCAATACCTTCGCCAGACTTTGCCGATACCGGTACAAATTCTGTCGATCCGCCCCAGTCTACCGGAATCAGTTCATGCTCTGTCATCTCCTGTTTCACGCGGTCTATATTCGCGCTGGGTTTATCAATCTTATTAACCGCTACAATAATTTCGATTCCTGCCGCTTTCGCATGGTTGATCGCCTCGATCGTCTGTGGCATAACGCCGTCATCCGCTGCGACTACAAGCACTGCGATATCCGTAGAGTTTGCACCTCTCATACGCATCGCGGTAAACGCCTCGTGTCCCGGCGTATCCAAAAACGTAATACTCTGCCCGTTTGCAGTAACCGTATAGGCACCGATTGCCTGTGTAATACCGCCCGCTTCCTTATCGGTAACGTTCGTCTTACGGATTGCATCGAGCAGTGAAGTCTTACCATGATCAACGTGTCCCATGACACAGATAACCGGAGGTCTGCTTACCATGGATGCTTCATCTTCCTCATCTTCTTTGAGCAGTTCCTCAATCACGTCTACTTTAACTTCTTTCTCGCAGATAATATCATACTCAATTGCAATATTCTCCGCATCTTCATAACTGATTTCCGAATTTAACGTCACAATCTGTCCCTGTAAAAACAGCTTCTTGATAATCACGGAAGGCTGTATTTTCATTTTATCCGCCAAATCTTTGATCGTTAAGGACTCAGGAATCGTAATAACTTTGATCTGCTCTTCCACAGCCTCCTCAGTCTTCTTCTCCGGCTTAATAAAACGGCCTGCCTTATTGCGGTTCTTTACTGCTACATCATCCTCTTCGTAAATCAAATCTTTCTTGGAACGTTTATCCCTATCCTGATTTGCCCTGCGTTTCTCATCATCTCTGTGCTTCTCCACGTCCTTGATAGGCGTCTCGGGGATAAAGTCCTTCTGATTGTTATTCTTCTTAAATCGATTGTCCTGTCCGCCATTTCCTCTCTGAGGGCGCTCAAAATTACCCTGACTGCGGCCAGCGCCTGCACCAGCGCCGTTATTCCTGCGATTGTTTTGATTATTGTTATAAGCCGGTCTATTTTGACCTTCCGGTCTGCTATTTTCTCCCGCACCTGCTGTTCTCTCCCGTCCCTGCGGCGCTTTGCTTGCACGTGCTGCGCCGGCGTTTTCGCGCTCCTGTTGTTCGCGCTGTTGCTCGCGCTCGCGTTCGCGTTCACGCTTCTCCTGCTGCCTCTGCTCCATCCTGCGTTCCTGCTGTTGTTTCTGACGTACATCATAAGGCTCTGCCGTCACAGGGATAGGCTTCTGCGTAGGTCTGATAATCTGATGCGGCACATTCTGTATCTGTACCGGACGACCGTTATTTCCTGCCGGTCTTCTCTCGCCGCCACCACGGTTTCCACCGTTATTTGCATTGTTTCCGCCATTACCGTTACTGCCCTGCGCCGGACGCTGCCCCGGCATTTTGGAATTATGCGGATTGCTCACGAAAATAATCTTTTTCTTCTTAGGCGGTTCGGCTTTCGCTCTGCCGTTGGATGCTCCCGGTTTCGATGATTTGACCTCTTCTCTGCCGGTCTTCCCCTCAGTCTTTGCAACGGCTCTTTCCGGTTTCCCTTGGTCGTCTCCGGGCTCCTTATCTGCCTTCGTCTTAACTTGAGCTGCTGCCGCCGATTCCTTTACTTCCGGTTTTGCCGCTGCATCGGATTGCACCGCCTTATCGTTAAAATGTTTACGAACCAGTTCTATTGCTTCCTCTTCAATGGAACTCTGCGCCGCTTTTACTTCATATCCTTTATCCTGCAAAAAAGTAATCAGCTCTTTGCTCTGCTTATCTAACTCTTTTGCCAGTTCATGTACTTTCATTTTCGCCATGCTCACTACCTCCAACTATTTCGAATCTAATAAATGCTTCCGTATCGAATCTGCAAATCCTTTATCAGTCACAGCAAGACAGGAACGCTCTTCCTTGCCGATGGCATGCCCGAGTACTTCTTTCACACTGTAATACTCGTACGGCACTTCATAGAATCCACACATATTACTATATTTCTTTCTGGTGTTATCCGAAGCATCCTCAGCTATGATAACCAGATATGCCTTTCCACTCTTAACTGCTTCCTCTGTCGCAAATCCGCCACTGACAACATTTCTGGAGCGGGCAGCCAAACCCAGCATGGATAACACCCGATCTCTATTCGGTTTCTCCTGCATGTTTGCCCTCCTCAAACTCCTTTTCCAGATTCTCGTATACTTCCTGCGGAATATTCATTTTAAAAGAGCGTTCCAAACCTTTGTTCTTTCTGGCTTTGACCAGACAATCCCCGTTCATGCACAAATAGGCTCCTCTGCCGTTTTTCCTGCCGGTCATATCTAAAATAACGGAACCGTCCTCTGTTCTCAGAACACGCATCATGTCCTTCTTGCTCTTCATCTCACCGCAGCCCACACATTGCCGCATGGGTATCTTCTTCGCCATTATTACGCCTCTCCCGGATTCTCCTCATACTCTGCACCAGCTTCTTCACTATAACCCTCTTCTCCGCTATAGTCCTCTTCGCTGTACCCTTCCTCACTATAACCGTCTTCGACATACTCTTCTTCACCGTATGTCTCTTCATCATAGCCTTCTTCGTCGTACTCATCATCGTAGACATAATCTTCATAACGGAAGCCGGGCGCATCTTTTGCCTGTGTTTCACTCTTGATATCAATTTTGTATCCCGTCAGTCTCGCTGCCAGCCTCGCATTCTGTCCCTCTTTACCAATAGCAAGGGATAACTGATAATCCGGCACCACAACTTTCGCCGTCTTCTCATCGGGATCCGCAAATACTGCCACAATTTTGGCTGGTGACAATGCGTTCTGTATCAGATTGCCGGGGTTCTCATCCCAGTTGACAATATCAATCTTTTCACCGCACAGTTCATCAACAATAGAATTGACTCTGGCACCGTTGATACCGACACATGCACCTACTGCATCCACATTCGGATTATTGGAGCGAACCGCTATCTTAGTCCTGCTGCCCGCTTCTCTGGCAATACTCATAATCTCTACCGTTCCGTCTTTGATTTCGGTTACTTCGGACTCAAACAATCTCTTTACCAATTCCGGATGTGTACGGCTCACAAGAATTCTCGGTCCTTTAGGTGTATTCTTAACTTCCAGAATATATACCTTAATTCTCTCAGTAGGCTTGAAATTCTCACCTCTGACCTGCTCGCTCTCATTCAAAATAGCGTCCGCCTTACCGAGATTAATTGAAATGTTTCTGCCGATATATCGCTGTACGATACCGGTCACTACATCTTTCTCCTTTTCATAATACTGATTATAAATAACGCTTCTTTCTTCCTCACGAATCTTCTGTAAAATCACATTCTTTGCATTCTGTGTTGCAATACGTCCGAATTCCTTAGACTTAATCTCTACATGGAGCAAATCGCCGATTTTTGCCTTCTTGGAAATCTCCTGCGCTTCTTCCAGAGAAATCTGAAGCACATCATCCTCCACCTCTTCCACTACTTCCTTCTCGGCATAGCAGAGAAAATCACAAGTGTCTCTGTCAATTTCCACCTTGATATTATCAGCCTTACCAAAATGGTTCTTGCACGCCGTAATCAGAGAATTTTCGATTGCTTCGAAAAGGACTTCTTTACTGATTTCCTTTTCTTTCTCCAAAATATCCAGTGCTTCCATTAACTCCTTATTCATTTTCCAATATCCTCCTATGTTTCTTTCTTAACTCTGTATTTTATGCCATCCATTCGGCTATTCTTTCAGAAATCAAACGCAAGTCTGATGAGCGCCATCTCTTTTCTTAGAAAGACTCTCTCTGCTCCCTCCTGTTCTATCGTAACCGTATCTGCATCAAATGCTTTCAGTATACCTGCAAACTCCTTACTGCCGTCAATCGGCTTATACGTCTTAATCTCCACATCTTTACCAAGACTCTTCTCTAAGTGTCTGTCTTTCTTCAGCGTTCTTCCAAGTCCCGGACTGCTGACTTCCAATATATAGGCGTCAGGTATATAATCTTCCGCATCCAGCGCATCCGATAATGCGCGGCTGACATTCTCACAATCGATAATGTTCACGCCTTCCGGTTTATCTATATAAGCACGCAGATACCAATCGCTTCCCTCTTTGACATATTCTATATCATAGATTTCCACACCGTATTTTTCTGCGATGGGAACTAACAATTCCTCTGTTCTGGATTCATATGTCTCTCTCTTTGACATTCCCGCCTCCTCAAATCTTATGATGCCGTCGCAACAGCTTTTTTCTTTCATATAAAAGAGTGGACTCGCAAGTCCACTCTTTATCTTAGTCTATATTCTTAATACATAACGTATTGTAGCACTCTTTAGACGCATTTGCAAGAGATTTCTCGTAATTTCCTATATCATAAAAAAATGCCGCAAACCATATCGCATCATGGTCTCCAGCACTTCTTAGGGTTGGGCTGTATATAACAGTCAACAGCTCGTAGGGGAATCGAACCCCTGTTTCCGCCGTGAGAGGGCGGCGTCTTAACCGCTTGACCAACGAGCCATCTGTTTGACACTTGCTTATTCTATTATATTTCTGATAAGAATGCAAGTACTTTTTTTATTTTTTTGTCAGAAATTTTTCCAAGGCTTCCCTATTTTCGCCCAAATCCATCATTCTTCCAAAACACCTTTTCCCGCACTTTACAGTACTTTGCTGAGGAAATCTATGGTTCTCGCCTCTTTCGGATGATCGAGCACCTCTTCCGGCGTACCTTCCTCCACAATATAGCCGCCCTCCATAAATACCACGCGGCTTCCTACCTCACGCGCAAAGCCAATCTCGTGCGTAACGACTACCATTGTCATACCTTCTCTGGCAAGTTCTTTCATGACAGCCAGTACTTCACCCACCATCTCCGGATCAAGGGCACTGGTCGGTTCGTCGAACAGCATAATATCCGGGTTCATTTCAAGCGCTCTCGCTATCGCCACACGCTGCTTCTGTCCGCCTGACAACTGACTCGGATATGCCTCCGCTTTGTCGGCAAGTCCAACGCGCTCTAACAACTGAAGCGCCTTATCCTTAGCCTCTGTCTTGGACAATATCTTAAGGTGTACCGGTGCGAGTGTCATATTCTTTAACACAGTCAGATGATTAAACAGATTAAAATGCTGGAAAACCATACCTATATTCTCACGTACTTTGTTAATATCCGTATGCTTATCAGTCACATCATGACTGTCTATGATAATCTGTCCGGAGGTCACCTTTTCCAACTGGTTCAGGCATCTTAAGAATGTAGACTTACCGCTGCCGGAAGGTCCGATTAATACCACCACTTCACCTTCGCTCACTTCCATATTAATGTCCTTGAGTACTTCCAGTGAACCGAAACTCTTCTTCAGATTTCGCACAACAATTTTATTCTGATCGGAAACGCTGCTTTCAAGCTTATTACTATCTGCCACGGTTTACTCTCCTCTCTATCTTCTTTGATACCTTACTGAGCGTAATGATTACAGCCATATACATCGCACCGATAATCGCCCATGTCTCCAGACATTTCATTGTATTACCCATGATCGTCTTACCCACGTTAACGAGTTCCGGAAAGGCAATGACGGATAAAATAGAACTGTCTTTCAAAGTAATAATAAATTGATTGATAATAGAGGGAATCATCGTGCGAATCGCCTGCGGCACCACAATCAACGCCATGCCCGCACCATAGGACAGCCCGAGGCTTCTGCCCGCTTCCATCTGTCCTCTGTCCACACTCTGAATACCTGCTCTGATGATTTCAGCCATATACGCACCGCAGTTCATAGACAATGTAATCGTTCCGGCAAGCAGCGGTCCCATCCTGAAGTCTGCAAAACCTAAGCTATGGATTCCCTGCGGCATACCAAAATAAATAAAGTACGCCAACACAATCAAAGGCACACCTCTCACTGCATCCACATAGACCGTACCTATAAAATTAAGCAGCCTGTTATGTCCCACGTTCATCAGTCCGAAAGCCATACCGATTATCATGGCAAATACCAGTGAAAGTACCGTCAAGAGTACCGTTTGTCCCAATGCTTTAATCAGCATCGTACCATATGTCTGAATTATCATCATCATAGGGCAAATATCTCCTATCATATTCTATATCCCGGACGGCATCGCCTGCCGCCCGGAAAATTACAATTAATTACCTAAATATTTGGCAAGTATCTCGTCATATTTACCGTTTGCCTTGATATTCGCAAGACCTGCATTAAACATATCGAGCAGCTCCTGATTGTTCTCATTCATAATCGCGAAACCATATGGAGCGCCTTCACTCTCCATTCCTTCCGGAATCGTCAGCGCAAGATTACCGATTTTGATTGAGTCAGCCATAATCGGCGTATCCTCAACACACGCCACGGAGTTTCCTAAGATAACATCCTGATACATGGTCGGTGAATCTTCGAATACAGATGTTGTGAAGCCGTACTCGTCTTTTAAGCTGTTAGCGAAATCCATGCCCGCCGTACCGTTCTTGACAGCCACGTTCTTGCCTTCCAGATCCTCATATCCCTTGATATCACTGCCCTCTGCAAGTACAAATGTCTGTGTCGCGTTATAATATCCGTCGGAGAACATCCACCCGGAATCAATACGCTCCTGCTTAATCGTTGCTCCCGCAATGATTGCATCAGCCTGACCTGACTGCACTGCTGCCACTGCCGCATCCCAGCCGAGACTCTTCAGTTCATACTGAAACCCCTGATCCTCTGCGATTGCTGCAAGAATATCCACATCGATTCCCACAAACTCACCATTCTCGTTGGTAAATTCAAAAGGACGGAACACGGTATCCGTAGCAACCACCCAAACCTTATCTCCTGCAGAACCGGTATCTGCCGCAGTGTTTTCTGCTTCAGCCGTACCTGCGCTCTCATTTGTCTGTCCTGCTCCGTTATCGGACCCGCATGCAGCCATACTGAACGCCATGCATCCGATGAGGAGTGCCGCTAATAATTTCTTCATAATATCCTCTCCTTTTCTCTGGCAAATGCCATATTAACATGAAAGACGGTGTAAAATCTGTCTGTTACACCGTCCTTGATGCCTATTCCATAGTATATGGATTTTGTCATCCCTTGTCAAGAGAATTGTATACAAACATACAATCCAGTTATTACAATTTGCCGCCACGACATTTATAAGCATTATTTCATTTATTTCAAATATCTGCCGCTGCCTGCAAAATCAACTCTACCGCCTTATCAATTCCGAGTTTCTCCGTATTTAAAGTCAAATCAAAGTTGCGCGCATCACCATAAGTACAGTGTGTATAATGTTCGCAATATCTCTTCCTTGCTTTATCTACCGCCTTGACGTCGTTTGCCACCTGACTCGCCGGAATCTGATCCATCATAGCTGTCATACGCTTCACACGCCACTGGAAACCGGCATGAATAAATACGTTCAAGCAATGGTCAAATTCCTTCAGAATATAATCGCCGTTTCTCCCGACAATCACACAACTCTCCTTATTCGCCAGTTCGCGGATCGCATCCCTCTGCGCCTGCCAGAGTTCTTCGTCCAAAGGTTTGTTATAGAAATCAAACAGGCTCTGTGCAAAACCGAAAGTCTTAGGGACGCGCTCGTCCCATTTACGGACCTGCTCCGGACTCAATGTTTTACCGGCAATGACCGTCTTGAAGATAATATCTTTGTCGTAATATTCTATACCGAGTTCTTTCGCTGCCTTCTTACCGATTTCGCCGCCTCCGGCGCCAAATTCTCTGCCGATCGTAATAATCTTCCTCATATTAATCCCCCATTCTTGCTCTGCCTGCGAATTTGGATGCAAGCACAAATTTGCGTGTGAACTTGTTCAGACAGTGAAACAATCTTCCGCATATGGATTTTTCACACTATTGCCCTCCCTCTTTCAGATATATTCATCTTACCATAACTCAACTCACAAAATCAAACAAACTAATCTGATTGGATTCCGGAAGATTCCCCAGAAGTCCCAGTTCACTCATCAGATCCACGACTGTTTTGGACGCCTTGGTGCGTTGTCTGAAATCATCTTTACTAAGGAACGGTCCGTCTTTCGCCGCCTCCACAATGGCGTCCGCCGCCTTCTCACCCAGACCGTCTATACTGCTAAGTGAAGGCATCAGCTTACCGTCTACAATCTGGAACAATCTGGATTGCGCCGAAAAAATATCAATGGGAACAAACTCAAAGCCTCTGGCATACATCTCCTGCACAATCTTCATATCCTTATAGCTGTCCTGCTCCTTCTTGGAAAGTTCATCGCTTCTGCGCTTATAATCCGCCATCACACCTTCCAGATGTTCCTGCCCCTGACACATGATTTCATAGGAAAAAGCTGATGCACGGATACTGAAATATGCCGCGTAATATGCAAGCGGATAGTTAATCTTGCAGTAAGCAATACGCCACGCCATCATGACGTACGCCGCCGCATGGGCTTTCGGGAACATATACTTAATCTTCTTACAAGAGCCGATATACCAGTCCGGCACTCCGTTGTCTGTCATCGCCGTAATCCATTCGTCCTTTAATCCTTTTCCCTTACGCACACTCTCCATAATCGTAAAAGAAAGGGATGGCTCCACTCCTTTCTGCATCAGATAGATCATAATATCGTCTCGACAGCAGATTGCCGTGGAAATCGTTGCTTTGCCCTCCTCGATCAACGTCTGCGCATTGCCAAGCCACACATCCGTCCCGTGGGACAACCCTGAAATACGCACCAAATCGGTAAAGCACTTCGGTTTCGCATCGATAACCATCTGGATAACGAACTCCGTGCCAAACTCCGGTATGCCGAGACAGCCAAGCTTACATCCGCCAATCTGATCCGGTGTGATTCCAAGCGCCTCCGTAGACTGAAACAGCGACATCACGCCCTTGTCGTCTAACGGAATGGTAACGGGATCGATTCCCGTCATATCCTGCAGCATACGAATCATAGTAGGATCATCATGCCCCAGAATATCAAGTTTCAACAGGTTATGGTCAATAGAGTGATAGTCAAAATGCGTCGTAACAATATCCGTCGTCATATCGTTCGCCGGATGCTGTACCGGCGTAAAAGAATTAATGTCCTCTCCTACCGGCAGTACGACGATACCGCCGGGATGCTGTCCTGTACTCCTGCGGATACCGGTACATCCCGTGACAATACGGTTGATTTCACAGACACGCTTATGTCTGCCCCGCTCTTCATAATAGTTCTTCACATATCCGAACGCCGTCTTATCAGCCAATGTGCCGATCGTACCCGCCCGGTACGTCTGTCCGTTTCCGAAAATCACCTCTGTGTATTTATGCGCCTTGCTCTGATATTCTCCTGAAAAATTCAAGTCAATATCCGGCTCTTTATCTCCTTTAAATCCAAGGAATGTCTCGAAAGGAATATCAAATCCCTCTTTACTTAGCGGTTCACCGCAGACCGGACAGTTCTTATCCGGCATATCGCACCCGGCGCCGCCTCCATAAGCCTTAACCTCCTCAGAATCAAAATCATAATAATGGCATTTCGGACACAAATAATGAGGACTTAATGAATTTACTTCCGTGATTCCCGCCATATTTGCCACAAAAGAACTGCCTACGGAACCACGCGATCCTACCAGATAACCGTCCTCAACCGACTTCCACACCAGCTTCTGGGCAATGATATACATCACGGCAAAACCGTTAGAAATGATGGAATGCAGTTCTTTCTCCAGACGGTCCTCCACAATCTTAGGCAGTGTCTCCCCGTACAGCTCATGCGCTCTGTTATAGCAGATTTCCGTAAGCTGCCTGTCGCTATCCTCAATGACAGGCGGGCATTTATCCGGGCGCACAGGCGACATAGACTCTATCATATCCGCAATCAGATTCGTGTTGGTAATCACCACTTCCTCCGCCTTATCGCTTCCCAGATAAGCAAATTCCTCCAACATCTCCTCCGTCGTTCTCAGATAGAGCGGCGCCTGATTATCCGCATCGGGAAAGCCCTGTCCTGCCATGATAATACGACGGTATATTTCATCTTCCGGATTTAAGAAGTGAACGTCGCAGGTCGCCGCCACCGGTTTGTGGAACTGCTCTCCTAACCGCACGATTTTGCGGTTAATCTCCATAATATCTTCCACGGAATTCACATTCTGTATTCTGTCGGATGCAATCATAAACTGATTGTTTCCCAACGGCTGTATCTCCAGATAGTCATAGTAGTCCACCAAACGCGCAATTTCCGTATCCGGCTTACCGTCTAGGAGCGCACGGTACAATTCTCCCGCCTCACAGGCGCTTCCTATGATCAATCCTTCCCGGTACTGATTTAAGATACTCTTAGGAATGCGCGGTCTTCTGGCAAAATAAGTAAGATGGGACATAGAAATCAAACGATACAGATTCATGCGTCCGGTATTATTTTTGGCCAGAATGATAGCGTGATAAGTCGGCAGTCTTTTGATAATATCCGGACTCGCCTTGCCTTTCTCGTTAATCTGTGAAAGCGTTGTGATGCCATCTTTCTCCATCATGGCGATCAGTTTCACAAAAATCTCCGCGGTAGCCTCCGCATCGTCCACCGCACGATGATGGTTCAAAAGCGACACGCCAAGCGTCTTCGCCACTGCATCCAGCGTATGCTTCGCCTGCGTTGGCAGCATAACTCTTGCCATTCCCACGGTATCTATATAGGTAAAGTCATGTTTCATCTCCAGTCTGTCACAATTCTCCATGATAAAACTCATGTCGAATCCGGCATTGTGTGCCACGAGCATACAGCCTTCGCTAAACTGCAGAAACTCAGGCAGAACGCTCTCAATCTTCTCCGCGTCCACTACCATATCGTCCCTGATACTCGTCAATTTCTCTATTTCAAAAGGAATCGGCACTTCCGGATTCACGAACGTCGAAAAGTGATCCACAATCTTACCGTCACAGACTTTCACTGCACCAATCTCTATAATCCGGTTTTCCACAGGAGAAAATCCCGTCGTCTCAATATCGAAAACGACAAAATCCTGCTTGAAATTCTGTCCCTTATCATTGGTTGCAATTTCATGAAGATCATCTACAAGATATGCCTCTACCCCATAGATTACTTTAAAGAAATCCTGCTTATCCGGGTCGGCTTCTCCCGATTCCTTGCGCTTATTCTTCTCGGCTTTCCACAAATCCTCCCACACGTGGTTTGCGTCCGGAAAAGACTGAACCACTCCGTGGTCCGTAATAGCGATTGCCGGATGTCCCCATTTATAGGCGCGCTTCACGATATCCTTCGCCTCGGACACACCATCCATGTCACTCATCTTCGTATGGCAATGTAGTTCCACTCTCTTCTTCACACTCGTGTCCATACGGGAAACCGTGAAATCAGGTATTTTCTTGACGCCTGTTAAAGAACCGATGGTCAGTTCATGGTCGAACTTGTCCATCATCGTCATACCCTTTATTTTCACGAAGGCGCCGGGTTTCATACCGTCTGTTATTTCTCCCACCTGTTCGTTATGCGCAAAAAGCTTAATGGTCATTGTATCGGTAAAATCCGTCACATCATAAATCAGGATCGTTCTCTCATTCTTGATTTCCCGCTTATCCATGCTGATAATCTTACCGCGGATAACCACTTCCCCTATTTCCCCGATGATTTCGCTGATCGGCATTGCCTCCTCGTCAAAATCCCTGCCGTACAATACGTCGGGATTGTCGGAACGCTTGACGGCGCGTTTGAAATCCGCCTTTTTATTGTCGCCGTTCTTTGATTTATGTAAACCAAACTGTTTTTTACCTTTCAAACCGCCGCTGCCGTTTTCAGCGCCGGATAATAACGATACTGTCCCGCCGACACCGTTTAGACCCGCGCCGGCTTTCCCTATGGCTGTCCCTGTTACACTGTTTCCGCCCTGTCCTGCGACTCGTTCTGTTTGTACCGGTCCGGTTTCGGATGCGTCTTTCATATCACTCGTTATGTATTCTGTCTCTCCCGCGCCATCCTGCGCCAATCCATTTGCAGTATAATAACCCGCCCTAGCCGAAATCTCTGCCACCTGCATGGCAAGCTTATGGTCATTCTCTTTCTTGTACTTACCAGTAATATGTTCTTTATAAGCTATCTGCACTTCTACGGAGAACCCACAACGCTCATTATAAATCTTTTCCAGGATGCGAATCAGTTCTTCAGCCTTGCCTTTGCCCAACACGGTATCTTCCACAACGAGATTCAGCTTTCCGTTCTCGTCAAAATCTACATCTGCATGTTTGAACAGATTGTACTCCACCGGAGAATATTCCCGCAGTTCCAGCAAAATGCTGTCACGGTAGATTTCCATCAGCTTCTCCGGTGTGTACTGAGAAGACAGTTGAAAACGCTCGTAGAATTTAATGACCATGGCGGCATTCGGGAAAAACTGCTTCTTGATTTCTCCTTCCACCCGGAAAATATCCTCTTTCTGTATCAGCCGTTCCGAAGAAATATAAATGCGCAGAAAGTCCTTCCTCTTCGTAGACGAAACCTTATCCACCGTCACCTGCTCATATAAATCTCTTAGACCTGTATCCAGTTTTAAAGTAGGAAACACCTCAAAGAATTTCTTACCCATTTTTACTCCTTACCCCAATTCAACAGTTCCTCACGCAGTGTATCAAGCAGTCTGTCCTCCGGCACCTTGCGCACGATCTCACCCTTCTTGATAAGCAGACCTTCTCCTATACCTCCGGCAATACCAATATCCGCTTCTTTTGCTTCCCCGGGACCATTGACCGCACATCCCATCACAGCCACTTTAATATCAAGCGGTATATCTGCAACCATTGTCTCCACCTGATTAGCAAGTCCGATCAAATCAATGCGCGTTCTTCCGCATGTGGGACAGGAAACAACTTCAATACCACCCTTACGCAGTCCGAGCGTACGCAAAATCAGTTTCGCCGACTTAATTTCCTCCACCGGATCTCCCGTTAACGATACGCGAATCGTATCTCCGATACCTTGATTCAAAATCAGCCCCAGTCCTATCGCCGACTTAATATTGCCGCTCGTCACCGTCCCGGACTCGGTAATTCCTACATGAAGCGGATAATCCGTCCTCTGCGCCAGAAGTTCATGCGCCCGTACACACATCATCACATCTGACGATTTAATGCTGATTACCATATTGTCATATCCTAGGTCTTCAATCATACCCGCTTTATCCAACGCACTCTCCACGATGCCCTCTGCCGTCACGCCATGATATTTCTCCACAAGTTCCTTCTCAAGCGAACCGCTGTTAACACCAACACGAATAGGAATACTGCGCTCCTTCGCCACTGACACCACCGCTGCAACTTTATCCTTACTTCCGATGTTGCCGGGATTAATGCGAATCTTATCCGCTCCATTCTCCATCGCCGCAATCGCCATCTTGTAATCAAAATGAATATCTGCCACAAGCGGGATATGTATCTGTTCCTTAATCCTTGCAATCGCCTGCGCCGCCTCTATTGTAGGCACCGTACAGCGGATGATCTCACATCCTGCCCGTTCCAGACGCAGAATCTGTTCCACTGTCGCTTTGACATCCTCCGTTCTCGTGTTCGTCATAGATTGAATCAGAATCGGATTACCGCCTCCGATTACTTTATCTTTAATTCTTACAGTCTTTGTTCGTTCACGATGCATAACCTATTTCCTTTCCTGATACAGCCGAATTCCGAAAAAATACACGCCTTGTGTTCTCCCGCTATAGCCTTAGTATATTTAATTATCATACCACATTTTTTGTCTTAAAGCACACTATTCATTATTCCGGTTCAGGTAATCCCTCCGGTACGGATAATAACAGATCTCCTCCTGCATTTCCGTCAGCCAGACTTTCTTCTCCACACCTCTGATAAAATGCCGGCGCTGTAGTCCATGCTTTCGCTTTTTGCACTTTCTGAGATGTGTTCTGACTTCCTCCGCCGACCGGTAGCGCTGCGCTGGATCTTCTTCCATACATTTACGAATCACCCTTTCCAGCTTTTTGGATACAAACGGCTGATAGTCCTGTACCGGCAATGAAGCGTACGGCGGTTTCGCCGGGTCCGCTCCCGTCATCATATAGTACAGTACTTTGCCTAGCGCATAGATATCGCTTCTCTCGTCCGCATACGCTCCGATTCCGGTCAGACCGAGCTGTTCCGGAGCCGCGTAGCCTTGCGTAACCGCCATCACAATATGATCCTGACTCCCGTAATTTCTCAAAACAGCCGCACCGAAATCCACCAATCTTATATGTCCGTCCGGACACACTATGATATTATCCGGTTTAAAATCCCTATAAATAACAGGTGGTTTCATTGTGTGCAGATACTCTGTCACATCCAAAAGCTGTTCAATCCAAGTACACACCTGCTCCTCACACGCATATCCGTTTTCATCTATATAACGGCGAAGCGTTATCCCCCTGATATACTCCATGACCAGATACCATGATTCATCCCACAACAGTTCATAGATGACCGGAAGCATGGGATGCTCAAGCTTCTGAAGCCACTCCGCCTCCCGTCTCGATTTCCCCAGATGTTTTACTGCCGCCATACGCTGCAAGTCTTCGTCTCTGGCTAGATATACGCTTCCCTCTCCTCCTTCTCCGAGAAGTCGAAGCACCTTATATTTTCCGATACTGTTTTTTTCTGTTTCTGCCCTGTTTACCTCCGGTCTCAATTTTTCCAGCCTGCTTGTTTCCGGATTCAAATTTTCCTTTCCACATTCCGGCTTCAAATCTTCTGTCCCAAAACACCCTCCCATACCCTTTCTCCTTTCCGCATTCCGGCTTATTTAACCGCTTTAATATAAATTGCCGACATGTTATCCTTCTCTCCGCGCTTCATACACGCTTCACCGATTGCCCGCAGTCTGCGCACTGCCTGCTCCTCCGTTTCTACTGCTTTCGGATTTAGGACATCCGCTAATTCCGGCTCGTCAACACAATTCCTAAATCCATCGCTGCATAGCAGAAATGCCTGCCCGGGCTTAACAATTCCCATTTTATAATCCGATCTTTCATAACCGAAACTGCCGACGCATTTCGTGAGCCGGTTTTTCCCATATACATGGTCTGTCGTCATACATTCCGCTTCGCTGCCATTTCCTTTTCCTCTGTATATCGCACCCAGCCGGTACGCTCTGCTGTCTCCCAGATGCCAGAGTAGATAAGAGTTTTCCCATAGTACAAGCACAGTCATAGTCGTTCCGAGACTGATTTGCTCCCGCTTGGCATATCTTGACAATTGTTCCTGCATGTCGTACACCAGCCGGTCCAATGATCTTCTGATAATCCAATATGACTTTTTCTTCCGCACAGCCCGCAGCAGCGACTCGTAAAACCACTCCTGCAGCCGCCTCGTCACATATCCGCTTGCACGTTCACCCTGCGACAGCCCGCCCATGCCGTCACAGACTGCCGCCATAAGTACTCTGCCTGCTGCCGTCATTACCTGCACTACAACAAGAGAATCCTGATTGCACCTTGCCACACTGCCCCGCTCCCAATATACACTTGTCAAATACTTCATTTACCCTCCCCTTAATCGGTCGATTGCTGTGCGGCTGCAAATGCCTCTTCTGCCCACCGCGCAGTTATCCTTCTCATAATTCTTGGAATCATGCGGGAATCCCGCTGAAACTATATACTCATGGGTTCCGAGCGGAACCCGATAGAGTCAGTATATAGCATATAGAAATAAATTACAACGACAAATCATTCTTTCAGTTCTTTATAAACACTTAGGAGAAACAGTCCCACCGCCAAAAACGCCGTAAGTACATCAGCCACCGGCTGGGAAAGCAATACTCCGTTATAACCGAACCATCTTGATACGGTAAAAATTACGACTGCAAAGATAGCGCCCTGCCGACTGACAGATAAGAGGAATGCCCCCCACGCCTTGCCCGCCGCCTGAAAAATAACAGTTGTTACCAGCACTATGGACATGAACACCATCCCTATCTGCTGCATACGCAGCATCGGCGTTCCGATAGAGACGATATGTTCATCCGCAATAAACATTCTAAGTAGATACGGAGCCGCCAACGACATAAATACTGAAATTGTCACCGCGATACAGCACTCGAATCCATAGCAGAAACGCAATATCTTTTTCAGTCTTTCCCGATTACCCGCTCCGTAATTATAACCGATGAGCGGCTGTGTGCCAAACGCAAACCCTATAATGATAAATGATGCTATCAGGTTGGTTTTCGTCACAATTCCCATTGCCGCTACTCTGTCATTTCCGTAAGGAAGCAGAAACCGATTAAGCATTGTCATTCCGATACTCTGCATCAGGTTCGTGATACACGCCGGAATACCGATTGAAAGAATCTGCAGCAATTCTGAAGGAACCAGTCGAAACTCCCTGATATCAACAGACAGTTTCTTCGTTCTGCAAAGAAGAATCCAGATATAATAGATATCCGTACAGACATAACCAATCACCGTGGCAATTGCCGCACCCGCAGCTCCCCATCCGAATCCGAAGATAAAAATCGGATCCAGAATGATATTTACCACCGAACCGATAGCGCCTCCGATCATGGACTGTGTGGCGAATCCTTCCGTGCGCAGTTGATTGTTCGGTGTAAATGATACAATAATCAAAGGCGCTCCCAGCACAATATATGTATAATAACTTGAAGCGTACGCCATCGTTTCCTGATTTGCTCCCAGCACGCTTAAAATCGGCTGTCTGAACAATATCATGAGCGCCGCTACCACCACGCCTACTATGATAGCCGCATAGAAACAGAAAATACTGATTTTCCTGCCCTCATCGTCTTTTTGCTGTCCGAAAAGTCTGGAAATAACGGATGCGCCTCCCAGACCGAACATATCTCCAAGCGCAACCATCAGTATAAAAACGGGCGCGCCGAGCGCAACACCCGCCACCAGATTCGTGTTGCCGGTTCTGGCAATAAACCATGTGTCCACCATATTGTAGATCAAAGATATCATCATACCGCACACGACGGGCAAAGAAAATTTAAAGTACGCCTTATGGACAGGCGCCTTTTCAAACCAATCATTATTCATCCTTCTTTTGTTCCTTTCCAGTTGCGCGAATCCGATTACAAACATCCATGTCTAGTGTATCAGCTTCATGATGTCATTGTACATAATAAACACCATCAGGACCATAAATACCACAAGTCCGGCAAAATGTATCATGCCCTCTTTCTCCGGTGCAATCGGCTTGCCCCGAACCACTTCCACAAACATAAACAACAATCTTCCGCCATCAAGTGCCGGAAGCGGCAGTAAATTCAAAATTCCTAAATTGACCGACAGCAGAACAATGATTTCCAGCATCGTCAAAATCGCCGATGTAGTCCCGTAGTTCTCCTGCGCCTGATCATAGCTGTCTCCTACAAACTGTGCAATACCGATAGGGCCTGACACTTCATCCTTCTTGATCTGACCACGTATCAGCATCCCCAGACTCTTGTAAGTAGTCTTAACATAATATCCGACCTCGTAGAATCCGTATTGGAATACCTGCAGCGGATTACAATCAAGAAATTCTCCGCCTCCCCGTATACCGATATAGTAACGTCCCGCCTGCTCATCGTACCTTGGGGACACTTCCGCCACGCCTTTGCTTCCGTTCCGCTCATAATGAATTTCTAACGGTTCTCCCTTATTGAGAGAAGAAATCACTGCCACTTCCCGATAAAAATGTATCTTTTCATGATTAATCTGCGTGATCACATCGCCCGGCATCAGTCCCGCTTCCGCCGCAGCAGAGTCTTCCGAAATCTGACCGACCACCGGCAGATCTGCTCCTAAGAAGGCAGTCAGTATCACCGCCACCACAAATGCCAGAATAAAGTTGAAGAAAGGACCGGCAAACACGGCTGCAATGCGTTTCCATACTCCCGCTTCCGTAAAAGCAACGCCGTAGCTTTCCGTCTGTATTTCCGGCACATCCTTCGGCAGCGGAGCCTCCGCGTCTATCGCCGCGCGCCTGTGCATGCTTCCCGATTCTTCCTCTTCCTTGACCGTCATGCCGTCTTCACCGTCGAACATACATGCCCCGCCTATCGGAAGCAGTTTCAACGAATATTTAATGCCGTTTTTCGTATATGAAAACAGCGTCGGACCCATTCCCACCGAGAATTCCAGCACACGAATTCCGTTTCTTCTGGCAACAATAAAATGTCCGAACTCATGAGAAATTACCACTATCCCAAATATAATTAGAAATAAAATGATTGTTCTGATCAATGTAAGCCTCCAAACTTCTGCTCAATATACTCATAGGCTGCCGCTTCCGCATCCAATATCTGTTCCACCGTCGGATGTTCTATCACTTTATGTTGTTCCATAGAACTTTCAATCAACTCCGGTATCTGCAGAAATGTAATCTTATGCTGCAGAAATAAGGCAACCGCCTTCTCATTCGCCGCATTGAACACCGTAGGCAGCGAACCACCCCTTCTTGCCGCCCTATAGGCAAGCGTAAGTCCCCTGAACGTATCGGTATCCGGTTCCTCAAAGGTGAGCTGCTTTAAGCGGAATAAATCAACTCTTCCCGTATCCATGGGGCGTCTGTCCGGATAGAACAGCGCATATTGAATCGGCAGTTTCATATCCGGCACACCAAGCTGCGCCATAATACCTCCATCCACATATTCTACTGCCGAATGAATGATACTCTGAGGATGCACCACCACTTGTATCTGGTCAAGTTCCACATCAAACAGCCATTTCGCCTCCATCACTTCCAGTCCTTTGTTGACGAGCGAAGCTGAGTCTATCGTGACTTTCTTCCCCATCGACCAGTTCGGATGTTTCAGTGCATCTTCTACCGTCATGGATGCAAGTTCTTCCCTTGTCTTTCCTCTGAATGGTCCGCCTGACGCCGTCAGCAGAATACGGCTGACACGCTCCTTGTTCTCACCGTGCATGGACTGAAAGATTGCGCTGTGCTCACTGTCCACCGGCAGAATGGATACTCCTTTGTCGGCTGCCAGCGGCATAATAATATGCCCTGCCGTCACAAGCGTCTCCTTGTTGGCGAGCGCTATAGTTTTACCCTGCTCTATCGCAGCAATTGTAGGTCTAATACCAATCATACCCACAATTGCGGTTACTAATACTTCTGCCTCCTCATGGACTGCCACCTCCAGTAATCCTTCCATACCGCAGACTACCCGTACCGGCAGATCTCCAAGGCGCGTCTTTAAATCCCGTGCCGCCTCCTCGGTCCACATTGCAACAAGCGAAGGATGAAACTCTCTCACCTGCTTCTCCATCAGTTCTCCATTGGCTCCGGCTGCCAGCGCCGTCACCTGCAAATCCGGTTCTTTTCTCACGATTTCCAATGTCTGTGTCCCGATCGAACCGGTCGAACCAAGTATCGCAATCTTTTTCATATGTCATCCCCCATTCTCTCTACAAGGCGGCATTACCCATACTGACAATCACCGCCAAACCGACAAAAATAAGCGGTGCGGCAATAATTACGCTGTCAAAACGGTCCATAATACCGCCATGTCCCGGAATCAGCCTGCCGTAGTCTTTGATATCATGATCCCTCTTAATCGCCGATGCCGCCAGATCACCAACCATGGATACCAGCGCCCCCACGGCTCCCAGCACTGCTGCTAATATCAATGGAATGGTCGTATCCGTATATTTATTAACGACAAAATGCATATATAGCACAAATAGAATTGCCGCGCCTGCCACGCCTCCCACTGCGCCTTCCACGGACTTCTTCGGACTCAATTTCGGCGTCATCTTATGTTTTCCGAATAAAACTCCCACGGCATATGCACATGTATCACTGCCCCAAGAACAGAGAAACACCAGCCACACCAGATAGTTGCCATGTGCAAATCCCTCTCTGATCAGATAAATAAAAGAGAGCATCATCGGCGCATACAGCCATGAAAACATTGCCGCCATAATCTGCGGCGCCTTATAGCACGGAAAAGTAAACACATAAATAAACAGATAAAAAATCAGACCCACTGCAATTACCATCATGATCATAGGATACGCCTGCGTCAGTCCGCTTCCTTGCCCGTTTCCCTGATGAAAAACGACTGCTAACAACACATAATAAACCACAGTCAGTACAATACCGACAAGCTCCGGTGCATTGCATTTCTTATTCTCTGTATGTACATTACATGCTCTCGTCAGTTCTCTGTAAGCAATTACGGATATCAGACATAATGTCGCCGCCAACACGCTGTTTCCCGCTAAGATAGTAACAAGCGCAATTATCACCAACGAAATACCGCTTATCAGTCTAGTCCAAAACATCGCCCGATTTCCTCCCTACTCTTCCTTGACAAGACCGTACCGTCTGTCTCTCTTATTATATGCCTCTATCGCCTTCTCTAATTCTTGTTTGGAGAAATCAGGCCATGCTACCGGCGTAAAATAAAACTCCGTATACGCAAGCTGCCATAACAAGAAATTAGAAATACGCTGTTCATTGCATGTACGAATCAAAAGGTCAGGTTCCGGCAGTCCATGCGTATCCAATGCGGAACTGATTTTCTCTTCCGTAATGTCCTCCGCCGCAAGACTGCCCCCTGCTATCTCATCCGCCAAGCGGCGCACTGCCCTGACAAGTTCGTCCCGACCGCCGTAATTGATAGCTATCTGAAAATGCAATCCGGTATTGTCTTTTGTAGCTTCCTCCAACTGCCCCATGCGCTTCCTGATATCCTCGTCAAGTCTCGTCTTATCGCCGATAATACGCACACACATATTGTTCTTCGCCGCTGTTTTAAGACATGTTTTCATATAGTTGCGGAGCAGTCCCATCAAAGCATTTACCTCATCCTCCGGTCTGTTCCAGTTCTCCGTACTGAAAGCATATACCGTCAGATACTGAATCCCCATACGGTAAGCCTCCTCACAGATTACTTCTACCGTCTTGGCTCCCTGTACATGTCCGTAATTACGCGGCATACCTTTACTCTTAGCCCATCTGCCGTTACCGTCCAAGATGATTGCGACGTGCTTCGGAATCTTCATGCCTTCTTCCATACCAATACCATGCCTTTCTCTCAATTTGCCGGAAATATCTTCCCACAAATATCGAATTTGATTATACTTGGAAAAAGGGACAACAGAATATACGAATATATTCTGCAATCCCTCTCATTGCCTCATTTGCGCCAAACCATGTTATACCGTAAGAATCTCTTTGGATTTCTCTTCCACTAATTTATCAAGATCTTTGATATATTTATCTGTCAGTTTCTGCAGCACATCTTCCAGCTCTTTGATTTCGTCCTCAGATACGTCTGCCTTCGCTAATTTCTTTAAAGCGTCATTGCCGTCACGTCTGGCATTGCGGATTGCAACTTTGCTCTCCTCACCGCGCTTCTTGACGTCTTTCACCAAATCCTTACGTCTTTCCTCTGTCAATTCCGGAAATACGAGTCGAATCAGCGAACCGTCATTGGACGGTGTGATACCTACATCAGACATCATGATCGCTTTCTCAATATCTTTAATCAGAGTCTTTTCCCAAGGTGCAATCTGAATGATTCTCGGCTCCGGAACCGTTATATTTCCTACCTGCTGTATCGGGGTCGGCGTACCATAATAATCCACTCTGATCTTATCGAGGACATGCGGATTCGCACGGCCCGCACGAATTGCTGCGAGATCGCTCTCCAGATAATCATACGCCTTCTGCATCTTATCTTCATAAGGTTTTAGTCTTGCATCCATACTGTAATCCTCCAGCCTTTATTTTCACGGACGGATATCCTCTTCATAAGCAGCATATTCCAATCCGTCTACACAGTCACTTTTGTACCGTTGAATTCACCTTTTACAGTGTTAACAATACTGTTCTCTTCGCTTAAAGCAAATACCCACATTGGCATCTTATTGTCTCTCGCCAGAATAGACGCCGTCATATCCACAACCTGTAAATTCTTCTCGATCACTTCATCGATAGAAACCTGATCATACTTCTTAGCGTCCGGATTGCATCTCGGATCACCGTCATAGACACCGTCAACAGCCTTTGCCAGCAGGATAACATCCGCATCCACTTCAATCGCCCTGAGCACTACGCCCGTATCCGTCGAAAAATACGGATGTCCGGTTCCTCCTGCAAAAAAGACTACCATGTTCTTACCAAAATACTTGTTCGCACGGTCTTTAGAAAACAGCTTCGTAAACGAACCGCATTCAAAAGGTGTCAGAATGCTTGTCATCATACCTATGGAACGGAATATCTCGGAAACATAAATGCAATTCATGACAGTCGCCAGCATTCCAATCTGGTCCGCTTTCGTCCTATCAATGTTCTCGCTGGAACGCCCGCGCCAAAAATTCCCACCACCGATTACGATACCTACCTGAATCCCATCATCAACCAGTTCTTTGACCTGCAAAGCAACACCGCGCACAGTCTCCTCATCAAAACCAGTCTTTTTATCGCCCGCTAAGGCTTCACCGCTTAATTTCAACAGTATACGACGCATAACTTTTATTCTCCCGTTCTGTTGCTGGAACAGCTTTGCTTTATTTTTTCTTCTTGAATTCTTCGAAGAAGGATGTCGGATTCACATCCGCATAACATTGTGAACACAATCCTTCGATTACCGCACCGTTATTAATTTGTACGGATTTGGATTTGATGTTGCCCATTACAATTGCCGTGGTGTCCAGAATAACCGGGCCTTTCACATCAATATCACCCTTAACCGCACCGGCAACTACTGCGCTTGCGGCGGTAATATTACCGATCACTACCGAACTTTGTCCGATTTTCACACTGCCTTCGCTGTTAACCTCGCCCGTTATCTTGGCGCCTTCTGCATAAATTTCAGCCGCCTTAGAGTCACCCTGAATCGTACCTGTAATATTCAGCTTACCATAAATATCCAAGTTGCCGTTAACTGTACCTATCAACTCCATAGACCCCTCGGATACAATATCACCCGTTATAGTCATTCCTTCGGTTACTACTGCTGTCTCATCCACCGCCACACGATTAACCGGTGTCTGTACTTGTGTCTGTTCCTGTACTTGTGTCTGCTCGTCCATTTTTTCCTCTTCCTCTCCACTTAATCCGGATATTGTTTCTTCTGTCTCTTCCACCGGCTCCGGTTCCGGTTCTTCTATCGTCTCGATTTCCGGCTCTTCTATCGGAGCAAAAACTTCTTCCTCGACAGAAAGTTCCGGTTCGGCTATTTCTTCCTCAATAAGTTCGGGTTCCTCATCGACCTCAGGTTCCGGCTCGATCAATGTCTCAGGTTCCACCGTTTCCTCCACCGTCTCAGACTCTACTGTCTTAGGTTCCACCGTTTCCGGTTCGGTCAATAATTCTTCTCCCATTATTTCCGCCATATCGTCTGGAGAGAGTATTTCCTCCTCCGGCGCTTCATCAAGCGTATTCATCTCCTCTAATCTATCCAACATACTGCTTAGATTCACATCGTCCACAGTTTCCGGAGATTCGCCCGCCGTCGGTATTTCGCTCGCAAGCTGCTCATCGGATAACGTATCATCAGTCGCTGTGTTTCCTGCCATCGCGGCATCTAACGCTTCTTCCGGCATCAGCTCATTCACAGCCTGTGATAAGTCTTCCTTCAAATCTGAGAAAAACCCCATTCTCACATCCTCCATTCTTTAGTCATTGCTTATATGATGAATCCGTTCCGTATCGTCTGTGATCGGAAGGATCTTCGTATCTTCCATCGCCTGAATCGTCTCAATCAGCCCGGGCAGCGCCTCCACGGTAGAGTTCTTATTAGACGCATCGTGCATCAGTATAATCGCCTCGTCATACTCTCGCAGTTTCACCGTACAATTTCTGATGATATCCGCCGGTCCGATATAGGAACTGGCAGCATCGCCCGACGAAATATTCCAGTCAAAATACGACATGTCCTGATCATCCAGATAATCAATCAACTCATGCATATCAACACGGCTCACCGTATTGCTGCTTCCGCCGGGAAATCTGCAATATCTGCACCATACGCCTGTCGTATCATAGAGAAATTCCTGTAATTTGCTCAGGTCAGCACTATAGCTTTCCACCGACTGATAAATCTCATTATACTTATGACTGTAAGAGTGCATCGCCAATGTATGTCCTTCATCAACAATCCGATTGTATAACGCCTGATATTCTTCCTCTTCTTTCCCGACAACAAAGAACGTTGCCTTCACATCATATTCTGCCAGTATATCTAATATACGGTTTGTATTACTGCTGGGTCCGTCATCAAACGTCAGATATACTTTGCGGATATCCGCATCTTCGTCCGATGAATCATCCTCGGCAATTCCCGTCTGAGTAAACTCTTCAACCTCAGACACTGTATATAATGTCTGATCGGTCTTGGTATCATTCGTACCATCTGCAAAATCCGTCTGTTCTACAACGGTTGTCGCTTCTATCGCAGCACGCATATCGCGCAGTTCTTTCTTGACCATATGCAGCCTGATCCCTAAGAAAATACATATTCCCAAGAGAATTGTTATCGAGAAAAGAGGAACGATAAAAATAAACAGTTTGATTCGCCGGATACGCTTGCGTCTCGCCTGACTGGCTTCCTGTTCGGCATCTGTCTGTGCCATCGTTATCTGCTCCTTATTCCATATTCTCTTATACTATATCACATATGATGAATTACGAAAAGAAATTTTTGCGAAAAATAAACAAGAAAATTTATCCTTATTTATGTCCATTCATCCGCTCCCACTCCTCATCATCAACCCAATCGTTGGCTGTTTCCCATTCGTCATCCTCGATCCAGTCATCTTCCGCACGATGCTCTTCCTCTAAAGGATACTCTTTTACCTCATCTGACTGCCTCGCCGACTGCCTCTCTATGGGTACATCGGGTTCATTCCATTCATCATCTTCAATCCAGTCGCTCTCCTCCTCACCTGCCTCGCCGAGCAACTCTTGTACTACCGCCGCATCCAGAACCGTTTCTTCCACTTCGGGTGCAGCATTTGTTTTGACTGGTTTCTTTTTTGCTGTCTTTTTCTTTCTCTGTACCGTTTCTGCCGGCATGATATATTCTTCTATTTCTTCATCTTCTTCTATCTCTTCATCATCTTCATCATTGTCTTCATCTTCATCTTCGCCAACACGGCTCTTTTTCCTATACGAGAATATTCCGTATGCGGCGAGAAGCAAACCGAACCCTCCGAGGATGCCCGCAGCAATCTTCCACGGCATACCGATGCCGTTTTCAACATCATCAAAAGATTCTGCGGCTGACATAACAGAATCGCTCACAATGATGATATAGCTTGCCGCATGATCAATCAGGAACGACGCCGTTCCGTCGGCATCAATTACCGAAGCCGAAACAAATTCAAGCTTTTCCTCTCCCGGATCATAACAGAATAAATTGGCATATCTGCCGCTGTTCTCCGGGTTTAAAGCAATATTCAAAAACGGGGAAAAACCGCCCGCACCATCATAAGTTGTCGTGAATTCTAAATATTTATTTCCATCAAGTATCTCTGCAATCAATTCAGTAGGAACGTTTTCTGTTTGCAACGTAACTCCCATATCTACGTCTGACATCACAGAACTGTCAATGGTGTCTGCGTTAATGCTCCATGAAACATAATCGCCCATATCCAGAATAAGATCAATATTCTGTTCCTTTGCCATCTGCAGCTTTTCACTCGTCAGAATCGTTGTATCTTCCATCTGTACCGTCACGGACGGTCTGCTGTAATCCTCTTCTGCTGCGATGTTCCCGGACGATTCATTTCCATCCGGCAAAGCGCCGCCGTCAAAGGCATTATTCGCTGTTCCGTTCCCATTTGCGGCTGTATTGTCCTGTGTACCGTCCGCCTGCGTATTGCCTGTCGATGTGCTATTGTTCTGTGTAGTACCTGTCTGTGTATCACCTGTCGATGTGCTATTGTTCTGCGTACTACCTGTCTGCACATTGTTTACTGGCGTGTTAACTGCTGGCGGTGTTGCCGGCGTAGAATTGTTCGGAAGCGTAAGCATCGGAGCGCCGCCTGCCGGTTTACCGTTTGCATTATTTCCCGTAGAAACATTCCCACTCGTTGTAGTGTTCGTGGATGTTGTCGGATTACTGCTGCTGCCGCCGCTCGTCGTGCTGTCCGTGGATGTTGTCGGATTACCGCTGCTGCCGCCGCTCGTCGTGCTGTCCGTGGATGTTGTCGGATTACCGCTGCTG
>ERZ779631.83-NODE-83-length-34708-cov-8.440885_pt1 | contig 34708 bp, 23 predicted proteins | sample MGYA00514193_ERZ779631 | MGnify/ENA primary metagenome ERZ779631 (study PRJEB29562, sample SAMEA4376710) | mouse gut metagenome | isolation source: Cecum | study: EMG produced TPA metagenomics assembly of the A DSS colitis mouse model was used to assess the microbial...
TCAGTTGTCAATTTTCGGTTGGAATCTCATTCATTGAGATTCCGAGAAGTTATTTTCAATAGAAACGGACGCGTTGTAAAAAACCCGTCCGTTTCTTACTGTATGATTATACAGCACGATATCATATAAGTAAAATCAATATTTATTATATGTATTATAACTTTTTATTATTCCTTGTCGCTCCCTATTATTCTTATTGCTCCTCATCATTCTTATTATTTCTCGTATCCACGGGAATACCGCTTCCTGTTCACCTTACCTTGCCCGGTACACAAAATCGGAAAATTCCGCTTTTCCTCCTGTCTGCTTTGTAGAAAATACAAATAATCCGAAGCGACATCCCACAAAGTGATCCATCTTAAAATACAACTTATGGGTAATACCGATTTTCTCCCATTTTCTCCCTCGCAGATAATAGAATTTTGCTTCATCCTTCATATCGGTAAAGTCAACCTCAACCTTCAGCCGGAGCACTTCATCCTCAATCGGAACTGCCTCCCATTCCCTGCCGGGTTCGTTGTCTCTGGGCATTGACCGGTTACTGTCGTCTTCCGCTTCTCTGCTCTGCATCACCACGTAACTTCTTCCCTCACGTCTGGTGACTCCCACCATACCATAGCAGCCTTGCAACGCACAAATTCCTGCATAATCGCCTTCCTTCAGACCGGCAGCATTGACAGTTACCTCGCCCGCACAGCCCGGATACATCATCCTCTGTGTCAATACATTTCTCGCCTGCACAACATTGGCACACAGCTTATCCGTCGTCACACAAACCGTTCCTTCATCTTGATCATGCTCCACCAGATCCATATCCGGCTCATGATTAAACTGCCATGCACTCTTAAAGCCAAACGTACCATAGAGCCTTGCATACTCCCCGTCCGGCACCGCATGATCCTTCTTAAAGTCGTCGCTTGTTACTAACGGCGTATATTCATAGGCTCCTATTGTGCTGTCCGTCTCAAAATCCTCGGGCACTTTGCCATCCGTTCCCAGAACCGGATAATCATCTTTCCACATAAGCGGTATCAGCACAGGGATCCTGCCTACCGCACCTCTGTCCTGAAAGAGTATACTATACCATTTTCCGTCGGGTGTATCTACGATTCCCCCTTGTGCAACTCCCTGATTACAATACCCCATATCGTCATTCAAAATATCTCCGCCACGAAATTCACTCTCTAGGGAATCTGCCATGAAACATGCCTCCACACGCCTCCACTCAGTTCTCAATGAATGAATACAGAACAGATAATATCTGCCGTTTATCTTATATAAATGACTGCCTTCATACCCTAATCCGGGATGTCCGTCGTCGCTTATCAGAAGGCGGTGCAGCCCTCCTTCCGCCGGTCCGCTCAAATCTTTCTTGAGCTGCGTCAAATACACTGCTTTATTGCCATGCACAATATACACCTTATCATCGTCATCAAACATCAGCGAACTGTCATAATAAAAGCCCTCTATTTCCCTCTTCTCCCACGGTCCCTCGATGTTGTCAGCCGTAAAGAGATATGTCTTGTGCGTATCATTTGCCGCAAAACAGACATAAAAACGTCCTTTGTGGAAACGTATACTTCCCGCCCACATGCCTCTTCCGTATATATTCTCTTCTCCTTCAAGCCGCTGCCCATCCGTACCATCCAGCTTATCATACACATATGATGCATGCTCCCAATGTACCAGATCAAAGGACCGCAGGATTTCACATCCCGGCATAAAATGCACCGTAGTGCTGACCATATAATAGGTGTTATCCACGCGAATCACATCCGGATCCGGATAATCCAATCTGGTAAGCGGATTCTTCGCCGGATACTGCATAACGCGCTCGTATGAATATCCTCTGTCAGGAGTGGTTTTCACCTGCTTCAATTCAAAGTATACCACCGCATTTTCCTGAATCGTAAACGCAAACTCAAGTTTACCGTTCACGGATTTCTTCCGCCCGGAAGACACAGACGGCTGCGCCGCAAGCCGCAGGAGCCGGAGCTGTTCCTCTGTCAGTGAAGCCGGTTCTCCCATGTCATGCCACAGCTTTAACGGGTTGGACGTCTCCTCATCCACGCGTTTTATAAGCAGACAGTATTCGTCTTTGTCCGCTTCTATTTCATAAGCAAGTTCCATACTATTGCCATTTCTGTGTCTGGTCATATTCCAAAGAATTCCACGATATTCTCCATTTTTTGATTTCATTATGACACAATTGTCATCTTTATGAACACATCTGCCTTGCATTTCTTTCAATTTCTTATAAAAGGCAAACGTCCAGAAAGTTGGTTTTGGAATGCATCCGTTTGCCACTAACCCGAAACCGCCGTGAAAAGGAGTAAAAGGCACTCCGTTCTCCTCGAAAATATCACCGAATGTCCAATAGGAGTAGGATTCATTGTCATCTCCCAGTCTGGAAAGCTGATGTGCGATATACGCAGCATTCTGGTTTGTGTCGTGAAGCGGACAATTAGGAATATACGAAGTATTAAATTCCGTAATATGTATCTCCAATCCTTTATATTCCGGATAGCTGTCAATAATCTCCCGGGTTGAATGTAAATCAGCAAACCCGTCCGCCTTATTCTCAGGATCCATCAGTTCCGCATAACCGTAGTGTCCGACATAATCGGGAAATTCCGTAGTATAATGATGTCTCGTCACAAAGTCTACCGGAATCTCATTGTTATGACAAAATTCCATAAACCCTTTGATCCAGACTCTGTCGCTTCCGCCACAGACCGCCGGACCGCCCACGCGGAATCTGGAGTCCACCTCTTTGACCGCCTCGAAGGATTCCTTGAACAGTCTAAAATACTCCTCCATGTCCGCATTTTCCCAAAATCCGGGAAGATTAGGTTCATTCCATACTTCAATAGGCCACGTCACCACCTCGTCCGCACCGTATCTGTCACACAAATGTCGCAGAAGAGCCTGTATCAACGCTCTCCAATCTTCATAAGACTTCGGCGGTGTAGTATTTCCCTGCCAGTAAAATATCGTCTGGATGCCGCTTGCAAGCTTTTCCGGCATAAATCCCAGTTCCAGAAAAGGAGTTAGGCCAAGCTGTCTGTAGCTGTCCATCACCATATCAAGATAGGTAAAGTTATACTCAATAACCCTCTCTCCATCCACTATCGTCTCCTGATAAATCGCCATATCATCACAGAACAATCCGTGTCCTCTGATATGTTGAAAACCGATAAACTCTTGTACCAGTTTCAGCTGCTCCTGATATTCCTTTTGCAGGGCAAGTCCCATTCTTCCTGTTCCGATGCAGTAGTCCACCTGATTGTGAAATACCGCTTCCTGCCCCTTATTAATAACCACTTTTCTCTTTTCCATGTCTGTTCCTTTCTACGCCTTCTATGATTGTGCACTCCCGTACCAGACACATATATGTCCCGTATCAGAAGCACTCACTTACATATTTTATCAAATCATGCTCTCCTGCCAATATTTCTCCACAAGTGCTTCTGCCCTATCAGCATTCTCAGGAAACTTTGCACGAATTTTGATGAGCACATTTTCCTTCGTTTCATGATAGTCATGGAACATCTCAATAATTGTTGCTATATTCTGTTCCTGCACTTCTCTTGTTACTCTCTTTGTCACTTCTTCCGTTACTTCCTCTGTCACCCTCTCCGTTACTTCCTCTGTCACCTTCTCCGTTACTTCCTCTGTCACCTTCTCCGTTACTTCTTTTTTTACTTCTTCCGTTAGCTCTGCTCTGATATCTTTCCTAAGTTCTTCCTCTATACCGTCAATCCAGTCTCCAAGTGTCATATATCCCGCCTCCACTTCCGGTAGATTCTTCACCTTCATCACATATGAGTCCAGCATTCTTGTTGCATCATCAACCGCATTTTTGCTATCACTATTTTGTATATATGTTAACATATTTTTTATTGCTTGACTACCTCCTTTTTGTCCTTTCGTATAAAAATAGATAAATTGCAGCCCGTCATCATAATCCAGTTCCGGTATTTCGTCACATCTGTTGTGAACCGTATACATCATATAATCTTTGCCAAATACATCATAATTGGTAATCGTAATAACATAAAGATTCGGAATTGCAGAGAAGTCTTTCACTCCCCGCCTCAGATATCTGCCGTCTATCTTAGCTTGATAGTATCTGTTATGTCTAGGTAGATTCATTCCATCCTTCAGATGCGGCTCAAGATCATACACGTTTGTGACAGTCTCCTCTTCATATTCCGTGATCTCCACATCCATCCTTATTCCCCGCAGCTCCGGTGTTGCTGCCGGTATAATTTGTTGTGCCAGCACCCGCACTTCTTTTATTTCTTTCCCCAGCAGTACGGACAATAGCAGCCTATAGAACGGCTCATTAAGCTCTTTGTTGGACGCAATCGCGTTTGACAGAAAGTTATCGATTAAGTCCAGTTCCTGTAGTGTCTTTTTGGTATATCCCATTCATCCTCCTTCCGGCAGAGTGGGACAGTGTATACCATGAAAATTCACGACATGCCGATATCCTTGTCTCTGCCCTGCCCATTTGATTTTTGTTTTCGTGAATTTCCGGTGAAATGCCGATATAGATTTCCTTTACCATAGCCGATTCTGATATCGGCTATGGTAAAGGAAATAAGAGATTCACTTTGAATTAATAAAACTAATATAGCAGAATATTTGATGAATGGCAAGCTGTCTGTGCAAAACGTTTCTTATCCAAACGGACACGATATCCGAAACATCTCTTCACAAACATGATGGACAATCTGTGCCTGCTCCGTGTCCGCCAGTTTATAATATACCTCTTTTCCATCCCTTCTGCTGACAATCAAGCCGCTCTTACGCAATAGTTTCAGATGGTGTGAAACCGCCGGGTCACTCATGTCCATGGCAGCGGCAATATTGCTGACACATTCTTCACAGTGGCACAGAAGCCACAAGATCCTCAGCCTTGTCCCGTCGCTGATCTGTTTGAATATTTCCGCCACTTGTATGCACTCGTCAACACTTGGAAGCTTGGACAATAGCTTGTCAATATTTTGACTATGATGATGTGGTAATTTTATGTCAACCATTCGGTCCGTTTCTCCCTTCTAAGGATTTCGCACTCCTTTTCACACTGCACTTCGCATTCCCCTTAAATGATTCACGCTGTCGTGGTTTCCTATCACATAAAGATATCACTGTTTTGTGATCACTGCCACCGCGCAAGGCATTCTGCCGTCAATCATATCATAATCAACTTTTTCATACCCTGCCGCCTCAAAAAACTTGCGATAAGACTCCATATCAAACTGCCGCTTAAAAGTAACTCCCACCAATGCGAGCATCCGCAACACCAGTTGATTCGTTCCTGCAGACGCGTTAATATAAGTCGGAATAATGATTTTACCACCCTTTTTGCAGACTCTCTCCATCTCTTTGACCGCCGCATACGGGTCATCCAGCAAATGGATCACGTTTCCTGCCACAACCTTGTCAAATCTGTTGTCACGGCATTTTAACCAGGTAACATCGGCTCGCCTTATTTTGACATTATGATATTTCCGACATTTTCCGGCAGTCTGTTGTAACATCTTGTCAGACAGATCCGTTGCGATCAAATATCTGCATTTTGGTGCAATCCACTTACTAATTGCTCCCGTACCGCAGGCACACTCCAGCACAATATCATCATGCCCGATTTCTTCGGCTATTTCCCTGCCAAGATTTCTATATACTTTTCCATTATATATCATTTCAAATAAATCATAAACACCCGATATCTTATCCCAGAACATATCTCTTCCTTTCTCTCTACAGTGATTTGTCCATCCTGTGCAGCATATTTGCTGAAAATCATATTGGCAGCCTCCTTATCACCTTGCAATCTCGCGAAACCGGAGCGCTCTCGTTGCATTTAACACAGCAATGATCATCACGCCGACATCTGCAAAAATCGCCCACCACATATTGAGCGTTCCGGCGGCTCCCAATGCCAGACAGATAAACTTAACTGCCAGTGCAAACACAATATTCTGGTATACAATACGGAGTGTTTTTCTGGAAATGCCGATTGCCGTCGCAATCTTCTCCGGATTATCGTCCATCAGTACAATATCTGCCGCCTCAATCGCCGCATCCGCGCCCAGCGCACCCATGGCGATTCCTAAATCCACTCTGGAAAGTACCGGTGCATCATTGATTCCGTCTCCGACAAAGGCAAGCTTCTCTTTCTTTCCTTTTGACTCTAACATCTTCTCCACTTCAGTCACTTTATCCGCCGGAAGAAGTTCGCTTTTCACCACGTCCACACCAATTTCTTCCGCCACCGACTCGGCAACATTTTCGGCGTCTCCAGTTAACATAACTACTTGTTTGACACCTGCTGCCTTCAAACCTGCAACGGCTGCCCTTGCGTTAGGTTTCACCACATCAGATATAAGGATATAGCCCGCATACTCTCCATCAACTGTTACATGCACTTGTGTGCCGGTCTTTTCCGGCGTCCGACAGGCAATATTTAACCGCTTCATCAACTTCACATTGCCGGCTGCCGTCTTTCTTCCATCCACTGTTGCCGCCACACCATGTCCGCCAATCTCTTCCACACCACTGATTTTGGAAGCGTCAATTTCTTTTCCATACGCTTCTTTGAGACTCTTACTAATCGGATGGTTAGAATAATGCTCCGTATACGCCGCCAGTTCAAGCAGTTCCTCCTTAGAAAAACCTTCAGCCGGCTCTATATCCGTCACTTCGAACACACCTTTCGTCAAAGTACCCGTCTTATCGCATACCACATATGTCGTCTGCGAAAGCGCCTCCAAATAATTAGAACCCTTGACAAGGATTCCTTTTGCCGACGCTCCTCCGATTCCGCCGAAAAAGCTTAGCGGTATAGATATAACCAGCGCGCACGGACAACTGATTACAAGCGTTGTAAGCGCTCTGATGATCCATTGCGGCCAACTCGCAGGATTACCTACGATTAAATTAATCACCGGCGGCAGAACTGCCAGTGCCAGTGCCCCGATACAGACTGCCGGCGTATAATATCTGGCAAACCGGGTGATAAAATTCTCCGATTTAGACTTTTTCATGCTGGAATTTTCCATCAAGTCAAGTATCTTGGATACCGTAGATTCCCCAAATTCCTTAGTCGTCCTAATGCGAAGCACCCCTGACATGTTGACACAGCCGCTGATGACTTCATCATCCACTGCCGTCTCCCTCGGAAGGCTCTCTCCGGTCAGCGCACTCGTATTCAGGGAGGAAGTACCTTCCACAACGATACCGTCAATGGGAATCTTCTCTCCCGGCTGTACAACAATGATCGTTCCAACATTGACATCATCCGGGTCTATCTGTACAAGTTCCCCATCCTGTTCCACGTTGGCATAATCGGGGCGGATATCCATCAGCGCAGTAATATTCTTGCGACTCTTACCCACAGCATAACTTTGGAAAAGCTCCCCTATCTGATAAAACAGCATAACCGCCGTTCCCTCGAGATATTCTCCCAGTGCAATGGCGCCCACAGTGGCAACTGCCATCAGAAAATTCTCATCGAATACTTTACCATGCACGATTCCCAAGAATGCCTTTTTCAAAATATCATATCCGATAATCAGATACGGCGCCATGAATAATGCCAGCCTGATATACGGATTTTCCACCGGAATAAATTGCAGCCCGATGACCAATACCGCAGATATGATAATGCGAATCAATACCTTTTTTTGTTTCTTTGTCATAATTTATCATCCTTCCATCTTGTTCGTTATTTGAATTCGTTAAAGTTTTTACATGAACATTTAAACATATATTTAATTATATGTCAAGATTTTTTGCCAATTAGTTTCCATCAGCTTCATCATATCGGCTCCATATGATTGGGCATTTCTACAGACCTGCTGCAAATTGTTCTATTTCCTCAATCTTTATTGTTGTAGTGTTGTTTATTGACGTGTTATAATTTGCGTAATTGGCAGATATCAGAATAGGAAAGGATGATCATCTATGCAGCAGTTGCGAAATGCGATAACCGAAGCAATCGGTGTCGTCGCCCCTGATGCCGGGGCATGTGTCACTTATAAAATATTAGATTCCTCTAAGGAAGACGGCTATACCCGGCTGCTCATCGAGTATCCCTCTCACGGGGACAATGTCAGCGCTTTTCTGCTGCTTCCGGAAACACTTACCGAGCATCCGGCCATCCTCATCAATCATCAGCATAACAGAGAACATCATTTGGGGAAAAGCGAAGTCTGTGGGCTTGCCGGAGATCCTTTACAGGCATTCGGTCCGGCACTGGTCAGGAAAGGATTTGTTGTTCTGGCTCCTGACTCCATATGTTTTGAGACAAGACGTAAAGACCCGTTTGTGGAAGGATTTGATTTCTGGCAGCATTTTAATGAAATGTGTTATCGAATTGTAAGCGGAAACTATCTGATGAAGAAAGTACTGGAGGACGCCATGTGCGGAATCACATTACTTTCCTCCCTCCCTTATGTCAATCAAAAGAAAATCGGCACTCTCGGGCACTCCTATGGAGGTAATACGGTCCTGTTTCTTTCTGCGTTAGACGAGCGAATCGCTTTCAGTTGTGCGAGCGGCAGCGCATGTACCTATGAAAACCGTATTCAAAATAATGTAGGAATAGAAATGGCAAGCGTCATTCCGAACTTCCATGGTAAATATGACATTGACGATCTGGTATCTTGTATTGCTCCAAGGCATCTGCTCATTGTTTCCGCCGAAGACGATCAATATTCAAAGGATGCTTCATACATCGTCGAGAAAGCCAGTCCTGCCTATCTGGCGCTTGATGCCGCACAAAACCTGCAGCACAAGCGCTATACCGGCGGTCACGCACTAACGGAAGAAAGAGTACGTTTTATACTTGACTGGCTTGATACCACCGCAAGATAGCAACTGCCTCTTTCTTCCCGTCGATTTACTCCGGAATCCGGAGCACCTGCCCTACACGTAATGCATCGCTTGTCAATCCGTTCAGATTTTGAATCGCATCTACCGTCGTTCCAAAACGGTTCGCAAGCAGCCACAACGTATCGCCGGGACGAACCGTATATAAGAAATACTGTGTACTTGATGGAACAGGTATCCGCAGCACCTGCCCGATGCTTAAATTGTCGCTTGTCAATCCATTTGCCTGCTTAATGGCATCTACAGTCGTACCGTAACGTTTGGAAAGCAGCCACAACGTATCGCCGGAGCGGACGATATGCACAATGACATTGCCAGAATCAGGTGTCGGATTCGGTGTCGGATTCGGATTAACCGGCGGCACATTCTGATTGATTCCCTGATAAGTTCTGTACAGTGAATTCCATGTGGCCGGGCCTACTATTCCGTCCGCGGCAAGCCCCATCTGCCGCTGAAAAGCAATGACTGCCTCTCTTGTATCATTTCCGAAAATACCGTCCTGCCCAGGACTTGGAATGCCTGAATAGTATTCGGATATGACATCCAACAGATACTGTAACGTAATCACATCCTGTCCGCGCGAGCCTTGTCTTAGCACGGTAGACGGCGGCACCGTTCCAATGCCAATCGTTGTTCCCTCACTATCTAACTCTGCGAGTCTGGTCACTGCTGTATATAAATTGGATATTTTATACCAAGTGGCTTTCCCAACAATACCATCTGTCGCCAGATTAAAAATACTCTGAAACTTCGTTACTGCCGCACGTGTGCTGTCCCCGAATGTGCCCGCCTCATCGGTAATTGCCGGAATGGCCGGGTAATTTCTCCTGATTCTGTTCAAATACGTCTGTATGGTCTGCACATCCAGTCCCGTACTTCCGACTCTGAGCGGCGTCCCCGGATACGATGTCACCACATTACTGACCGCATTTGTCTCCGCAATCTCTATATCATCCGGATAATAGTATCGCAATATTCTGATTGGCGTATATCCTTGATTCGCCAACGTAACCGTTCCCCACTGCGACATTCCGGAGCAATAAGCTGTTGACCCGCTGCAAAAAGACGTAAAGTACGGAGCGTTCTGACCCTGCCTGCGGACATACTCATTAAAAATCTGATCGACGATACGGCTGATGGATTCATAAATCGGTCTTCCGTAGACAAAATACTGGTCATATGCCGTACTGTTCGTAATGTCAAAATTGTAACCCTTTGACCGATACCATTCCGTATATACCCTATTTAAGGCAAACGTAATAATTGCATAGATGTTTGCCCTGAGTGCGGCTTCCGGCCATGTCGGATATATTTCACTGCTGGCAACGTTTTTCACATATTCCGGAAAAGAAACCTGTATATTTGACGCGGCAGAATCTGGCGTTCCCATATGAACCGTAATAGGATTCGGAATGATAACCTGACGCAGCACATATGGCGTACCCATACTTCCTCTTGATCCTTCCTGCTCGCGCCCTCCGCCCATAGCCACCGCCGGAGCTCCCACCGTAATTTCAGTCTGTTCTCTGCTTCGCTGACTTTCCTGCATCGGAACAAGCGAAAGCGGAAGGACCGCAAGCTCTCCGTCAAAGATGGGTATATCCGTGACAAACAGCGTGTTAAATCCTTCCGCCTGTGCAAGTACATTATAAGTTACATACGGTGTTCCCGCAAAATTTTCGTTCTGTGAATAACTCTTGTCCACAGTTTCCAACGACACACTTCTCGTCTCACCGTTTTCATCTGTCGTTAAATCATAAACGCGATTCTGTTCATCATCCAAGACGCTGATCTGTACCCCGCTTAAAGGCACCGCGTCATGTGCTGTCCTCGCCTGCATCATCAGATAGCCGATTGCCATAATTCATTCTCCTTCATAGCCATAATCATTTCAGCATTAACAGATTACTATGCTATAAAGTATGATAATCCCCCGTTATCAGTGACACTTATGCTGTAAAAATCTATTCCACACTCAGAAGAATGCTCGCTGCAAGCGGCATTCTTCCAGACATGATTTAGTGGTACTTAGGTTATGTCCTTTATAACCTTAGTACCACTTCATGTCTTATTATTGCACCACTCCGTTGCCGCTTCTCGTCCACATGATATTCTGGCTGATCATCTGGTCGATATCCATGCCGATAATCTCAGACGCTCTCGCTTTTGCTGCCGCCTCGTTGGCTGTTCCCAGACTCTTATAAATATGGTAAGCCGGTTTCTTGTTACCGTTCAGATCATATAATCCAAGCGCCAGATGACTCTCCATCTCATGCGCATCATCAGTCTGTCGAAACAGCATAAATGCATCAACATCAGGCAGGGAAGCCGCCTTCAGATAACCGTAAGCTACCGATGCTTCCTGTTTGTCGTCACCAAAACTGGACGTATATCCGATTTCTGCAAGAGAAATGCTTCTCACATCGCCGCCCGGGCTTAAGAACTGAGGCTGATGCATATAATTGATCAATATATCAATATTCTGCATCGTGATATAAGGCGTTGAAATACTGTTCTGCACCCATACCGCCGGACCGTTCCAAGCATACGGATCATATAGCGGAGAATTGTACGGATGATAGGAAAGCCCCCAGTCTATATTTCCTTCTCTATTGATATAATAGTTAAACTGATCCAGATATTCCTTAGCCAAGAAACTTCCGGGGTTCGATTTTCTGTTCCATTCCTGATCGATGGAATTATAGATACGAACGTTGGCATTCTGGCTCTTCATCTCGTTATACATAATCCGGAATGCCTTTACATAAACATTCACATTGAAATCCAACGATGTAGAACTGGTATACCACCATGAGGTTCTTGCATTCACCTCGTTACCGATAATCCAATTGTCCACCTGTCCGCATCCTGCCTGACCCGAATAGCGCTGTCCCAAGAATGCTCCGATGGCTTTCAAATGTTCGGTTCCCGCTGCATCCGCAACATTCAAGGCATAACCCGGACAGTCTCCGCCCTGCGCCATCGGATGAATCAGATGCTGCGTATACTGGCTTCTGCCGCCGTTTAACAGCACCATGGTAACCTGCATACCGTATGCATTAAAACTCTTGATCATGGAATCAAACTTGGTCACCATTCCGTTATTGAAATACCATGTCTGTCCGTTATATTCAAAAGGAATCGCTCCGGGTACGGTCGCATCAACACAGATATCGTCAACATACATATTATATACAACCTGCGAAACACCGAGTTCCTGTAGTTCCTCCTTGGAAGCCTTCGTAAGATCCGGTAGAATGCCTTTGATTCCTGCCGGCCTGCGCTCAGATGTATGTGAAGCAATCGCCTCAGGGTTCGTAATATAATGCTCATCGCTGACCTGAACCATCTGCCCGCCGCGTTTCACGGCAATAAGAAACTTGCGGCTCAAGTTAGAGTCTGCCGTATTATATCCGAGCGGAAAACTTGCCGTAACAGAAGTCCCTGCATCGACTACCGCCGCCACCTTACCGACCGGTCCGTCCTGATAAACTTCGTTCGCATAAACATAATATTTACCGTCATCACTCGAAGGAACGCTGCCTGCACTAAGCTGACACACTACGTCTGCTCCTGCAATGGTGCAAGAACTGATTGAAACGGGACGTCCTGCTGCCTCCACGCTCAATGTGCCGCCCCCAAAAAGTACTCCGCATACTGTTAACAGCGCCGCAAGCACTGCCATAGCCATCGGCATCATCGCTCTTTTGCTTCTGTCACTCACTATTTTGCCCTTTTTCCCACTCTTTTGCTCTCTTTTGTCTCTCATCATACTCCCCTACCACCGTTCTGATTCTCAATCTCTTTGATTTATTATATCGGTAATTATTTCCTTTGACAAGGGCAAAAAAGCGTCGCCCGACGGCGACGCTTAAGAGAATGCTCCGCATTCTCCTCGAACTCCACTACGATTACAGCAATTTCCTATAACGCAAGAAAAACTGCCCCCAAAGTTTATAAGGTACGGTTACGCCGGATTCACATGCACCATAATATGCTTGACCTTCGAAAAGTTCTTCTCGATTGCGTCATGAACATGCTCCGCGATACCGTGAGCATCCCGCAGTCTCATCTCACCATCCACTCTGATTTCGATGTCTACATAAATCTTATTGCCGAAGACGCGCGTATGTAGTAAATCGACTCCCTGCACACCCTCCTGACTGAGTGCACATTCCGTAAGTTCTGCTTCCACTTCTTCATCACACGCCTTATCCACCATCTTATCTACTGCGTCCATAAAAATCTCGTAAGCCGCTTTTTCAATAAAAAAACATATTACTACACTGGCAACCGGATCTAAAATAGGGAATCCCATTCTGGCGCCTGCGATACCGACCAAGGCACCCACAGAGGACAACGCATCTGAACGATGATGCCATGCGTCCGCCATAAGTGCACCTGAGTCAATTTTCCTTGCATATACTCTCGTATACTGGTACATACCTTCTTTCACAACAATCGAAAGGATTGCCGCCACGAGCGCCATCATGCCCGGCACTACAAGATTCGCATAATTTCCTCCTGCTATCTTCTCTACTGCCGTGTAACCGATTCCCAAACCGGTGGCTGCCAAAATAGTCGCCAGCACGATCGCCGCCACGCACTCCATCCGCTCGTGTCCGTAAGGGTGGTCTTTATCCGATGCTTTACCGGATATCTTAATACCGATGATGACCACAATCGTACTGAACACGTCCGACGCCGAATGAATCGCGTCCGATATCATTGCTCCCGAATGAGCGATCACACCCGCAGCCAGTTTGAGTATTGTCAGCGCCAAGTTCGCAATAATACTGACTTTTGACACTTTCATTGCCACTTTTTCATATTCCTGTTCGTTTTGCATGAAATTCTGATTGCTCCCTTTTGAAAAGATTATTCTTTAAATTATACTTCTTCCCCATCTGAAAAGCAATCTCTTCCTCCCTGTTCCTTTCGATAGTTTCCGGGGCTGATATGATAATATTTCTTAAAAGCAGAAGAAAAGTGCTCCGCAGAGGAATAACCAAGCTCCTCTGCAATGGAGGCGATGCTTCTGCTTCTGTCATTAAGGATGATGGACGCAGTAGACATACGCGCTTCCGTTTTCTTCTGCTGAAAAGTCTTGCCATAATAATCCTGTAAAAGGCGCTGGGTCTGTCGGGCGCTCAGCTTGAGCCTATCGGCAAGTATATCTAAAGAAAGCGTCCTATATTCATAAAGAAAATATTCTTCAATGATCATGGACTTGCTGTTATAGAGATTGGACCGTGCAAAACGGTATTCCGGCTTCTTTTCCTGTTCATAATTCCGCACAAGACAAATGATAAGCTGTGAAAGCAAAAGCTGCACCTGATTCTGATAACCGGTATACTGACATTCCAATTCATCAAAGAGCTGTTTCATCAAAAAATGGACTCCCTGCACATCCTGTCCGATCCAGAAGCCGGTAGATAAGAAGGTATTCAGAAGCGAAGACAGCTTCTTCGTGCGGGATACTCCGGGAAATCTGAAATAAACGCAGTATTCCTGCATGGGATCGGACAAGACCGGCGACTGTGCATGCACCACGTGGGGACCGGTCACAAAGAGCGTATTGGGAGTAATATCATAATAAGTTTCACCCTCTTTTAACCTGCCATACCCCGCCGGAATATAGTGAATCTCATAACAGCCGTTTCCGTGGCTGTGGGAAGGAATGACGCGGGTAAAGCGCTCAAATATGATGTTAAGAACGTGTACGGGAAATCCATCCAAAGTAAAATGGATATCTAAGTCGGTATATTGTTTCTTCACAGTTTCTCCTTTGGATATTTGATGCGAATATTTATGCTTCCTTGTATAGTATAACAAATATTCCATCCTCCTGCAAAATATCCTATAAAAACACGACACTTTTCAGCAAAAATCGGCATGTTCCAATCTGGTATCGGGAATAGAAAAGAGTATACTGAAATCAGTTACAAAGCAGCAGCGAAACGAAATACTTTCGGAAAGGAGAAATTACTATGGCAGTAAAAATGTTAATGAAAGGAGCCGTGCTGCCCGGAAACAGCACGGTAGAATTGAAGGACTTTGAAATACCGAAACCGGGCTATGGACAAGTTGTGATACAGACAAAGGCAACCACAATCTGTGGCAGCGATATCCGCTGTATCTACAGAGAACATACAGGTAAAGGACCGGAGGGGTATATCCCGGGCATGGCAGCCGGACATGAACCCTGCGGCCAGATCGTGGAAGAGGGCGAGGGATTAAAGCGTTTCAAGAAGGGAGACAGAGTGATCGTCTATCATATTTCGGGATGCGGCGTATGCAATGACTGCCGCCGGGGATATTATATTTCCTGTAAGAGCAGGTTCCGGCAGGCTTACGGCTGGCAGAGAAACGGCGGTATGGCTCCTTACATTCTGGCGGATGAAAAGGATCTGATTGCTCTGCCCGACGAACTGTCCTATAAAGACGGCGCTCAAGTAGCATGCGGATTCGGAACAGTCTATGAAGCCATCGAGAAAATCGGTATCTGCGGTAACGATGCGGTACTGGTGACCGGTCTCGGACCAGTCGGACTTGCCGCGCTCATGCTTGCCAAAGCTTTAGGCGCCAATAAACTGATCGGTGTGGAGATCAACGATTACAGAATCGCGCTTGCAAGGAAACTGGGACTGGTAGATCTGGTGGTTAAACCGGGAGACGGCGCTTTGGATGAAATCCTCTCAGCCACAGGCGGCAAGGGAGTGGAGCGCGCCATCGACGCATCGGCCAACGACGGCGGCCGCCAGCTCGCCATCCGTGCCACCCGGGAATGGGGTAAAATCGCATTTGTCGGAGAAGGCGGCACCTGCAGCTTTAATCCCAGTCCGGATATCATTCACGGACAGAAGACCATATATGGTTCATGGGTCACATCGCTCTGGCGGATGGAAGAACTGGTTGAGCGGCTGGTACGCTGGAACATTCATCCGGAGGACCTGATCACGCATGAATTCCCCTTGGAGAAAGCCGGGGAAGCTTATCAGCTTATGGCAGGCGGTCAGTGCGGTAAGGTCGCCGTGGTATTTGATTAAGAGAGGACATAGGTGAGACATATGGAACAGAAAATAGAACAGTCCCTGATTCCAAAGAGAACCTTGCCCGGCGGAGAGCAGATTCCCTGTATGGGGCTGGGAACCTTTGGCTCGGACAAATATGGGGCAGATGCGGTTTCGGAAGCGGTGTATGGCGCAATCAAATACGGATACCGTCTGATCGATTGTGCTTCGGTGTATCAGAACGAAGCGCAGATCGGACAAGTTCTTCATAGAGTGTTTGCAGAAGGCGTAGTAACGCGCAAAGAGCTTTTCATCACTTCCAAGGTATGGAATGACAGGCACGGAGAAGGTGAAGTCATCGCTTCCTGCAAAGAAAGCTTACATGATTTAGGGCTTTCGCAGATTGACCTTTATTTTGTACATTGGCCCTTCCCAAATTATCATGCACCGGGATGCAGCGGAGATTCCAGAAATCCGGATTCCAAGCCTTTTTCGACAGAGGAATTTATGTCGGTTTGGAGACAGTGCGAAGCGCTTGTGGACATGGGACTTGCACGGTATATCGGCATGAGCAATATGACCATCCCTAAGCTGGAAGCAGTACTGCCCCTATGCAGAATCATGCCTGCCGCCCTTGAAATGGAGCTGCATCCATCCTTCCAGCAGCCGGAACTGTTTGATTATGCGGTCGCACACAATATCCTGCCCATCGGCTATTGTCCGATTGGTTCCCCTTCCCGTCCTGAGAGAGACCGGATGGAGGAAGATGTGGTCGATACACAACTGCCTTCCGTGGCAGCAGCCGCTAAGGCGCATCAGGTACATCCGGCAGTCGTCTGTCTGAAATGGGCGGTGCAGAGAGGTCAGATTCCGATTCCTTTTTCGGTGAAAGAGCCGCAGTATATTTCCAATCTGCAGTGCGCAGCCTGTGATCCGCTCACGGATACAGAGATGGAAGCTATCCGGCAAGATGACAAGAACTGCCGTCTGGTAAAAGGACAAGTCTTTTTGTGGGAAGGCGCCACAAGCTGGGAAGATCTCTGGGATGTAGATGGACAGATTACCGAATGACAAATTGGGATCGTAGAAACAAAACATTATTAAGTAGAAAAGGAGCGCATTTATGCTGAAAGGAATTCCGAAAATATTATCACCACAGCTTCTGAAAGTGCTTTGCGAAATGGGACACAGCGACAGACTCGTCATCGCAGACGGTAACTTTCCTGCCGAGAGTATCGGCAAGGATGCTGTTGTAATACGGATGGACGGCCATGGAACTTGTGAGATACTGGAAGCCATTCTACAATTATTTCCGCTGGATACTTATGTGGAGAAACCTTTCAATCTGATGCAGGTGATGAAAGGCGACCCGGTTAAGACGCCCATCTGGGATGAATACCGAAAGATTGTAAATGCCGCCGATGAAAGAGGCGCTGCAGTCATCGGGGAAATAGAACGTTTTGCGTTTTATGAGGAGGCGCGCAGCGCTTATGCTGTCATCGCCACCGGAGAAGAAGCGCTGTATGCCAATATCATGCTGCAAAAGGGCGTTGTTTGTCCGTAACGTAAAAGGACAATGATATAAGTTATGTCAAAGGGGCTGTCGCTTGAAGGATTGATAAATCATGAAACGGCGGCCCCGACCCGCTTCCCGGCAATCCTCAATACAGCACGAAAGGACCTTCTCATGTTTGGACACAAGAAAAAAATATACGTCACATTATCCGCAGATCATACTGAACTCTATCAGGGACCTTGGAACGATCTGCCTCTTGCAGAAGAACTGATCATCGCAAAGAGCATCGAGTTCTTCGATGATGCCAATCCCTGCTTTATCCACAGGGACGCTGTCCGTGTACGGCTCCTTGCAGAATTGGAAGAAGCCATTCCCGCTTTGCAGGGCGATATGCCCCCGGAATGGCTCTCTTTACTTTCTGAATATATGGGAATAGAAATCACCCACGCGGCTTTCTATTATAAATAAGTTACTTCTCCAATATTGTTGGCAGAAAGGCTGCGACAGGCAGGTACTTTATTCCACCGCATTACAAGATGCTTACGCATACAGCAGAAGGAAAAATAACGCAAGAAATACGCCCGCATAGATTAATTTCACCACAGGCATCCCCTCCAGTGCAAATCTGGACGCAGACAGCAGATTCTTACTTCTATAAATCACCAAAATCAATACCAACTGCGGAATGCACATAGCAAGCACATATACAAGCAGCAACATTGCAACCGTCAGAAACTCCTGCTGCCCCTGCTTTAACAGGATAAAAATAGAAGCCACATACAACTGCCCCGTGCAGAAGAATTCTCCCGCCGAAATCACCAGTCCCAGCAGGAACACTGCAGGGAGCATCCGTTTCGGCGATACGTTTTTCAGCTTCTCGATCATATTGTGATTCCACTTGCGCAGTTTCCCGGGAAGCTGTACTACGACTTTACCGTACTGTTTCTTCCGCGTATTCCAGAAATCATACAGATTAAGCAGGCATAAACCAAGAGCTGCTGCTGCAAAGACAGTCTCGATACCCCTTTGTACTCGCACAAATACAGCTTCCTGCACCACTTGGAACAATCCAAACGCTCCCAGTCCCATCATCATATAAGCCGTCACTTTGCCGACCAAATACAAGAGACTCCCCCGCAGGAAAAATTTCTTCGTCACCAAAAGGATTGACAGCACCATCAGGAGCATGGATGCTGCACAAGGATTGACGCCATTTATAAGACCTGTCATGAAAAGCCTTGGAATCTGAGACCACCCTTGTTCCATCCCCGTTTCAACCGCGTCCGGACTTTCCCGCTTGTCTCTTGCAAATCCAAGTCCGGCTCCGTCGCACAATTCTTCCATGAGATTCTCTTTAATATTCTCCTCTCCGGACAAAAAACCTTCCGCATAGAACAAAATCGGCACTTGTCGCAGATCATCCGGCACTGCGTATTCTTCCATGAAGGTATCAAGCAGGGCAAGATTCCCCTCTTCCATAATATTGAGCTCTGTCACATAAACATTGGATAAGATGCTTTCTTCACCTGATACTACACTGATGGCTGCACCGTCTCCGAATTCTTCGTTAAGATATTCTTTGACTTTGCGACAGCTGTCACAAGCATAAGTCGTAAAGAGGAAGAGTTCGGTATCCGTCGTTTCATTTCCTGACATCGTTCTTTCTTGTCCTTCTCCAGCAGACCTCTCCCTTATACCGTCCTCCGGAATATCTGCGGATACCTTATCACCGATTTCGCCATAAGTTCCCTGATATAATCTGCCGTTCACCAAAGCCGCCGGAAGTCCTGACATATCGTAAGAAACACCCAATTCTTCCATACGTTTACTTATATACTCCCGCTCGGATTCGTGGAATGCATTATAGAAGGTACAGGTAATCGGCTCCGTAATACCTGCATCCCGCAGCCTCTGTTCAAATTCCTGTTCAAACTTCTGATATTCCCTGCAGGTCTCGCAACCATTGAAATAAAAAAATTCTACGCTTATCCCGACAGTATTTTGCTCCCCGGCAGATCCCTTGGGAAATAGGGACCGAAACCCTGCATCAGTTCCCTGCAAAATTCCTGCCCCCAAAAGTATAAACACTATGATCCCAATTGCCACAATCCATTTTGTGGTGTTCTCTCTCATAAATCTTAATCCTTCACTTATCGTTGCGTGTTTCTTGACCTGACCGCTCATGAAGCAGAGACAATCTCCACCTTCAGTTCGCCCTTACGCCATACGGTATCACCTTCCGATACCATAGATACCTTGCCGTCGTTCTCACTGTAGGTGATATGAGTGAGACAATACTCTCCGTTCTCATACCCGTAACCGTCTCCGGCATCCTCATACAATGTGAACGCGCCGTCCGCACCGGGATATACTTTCAGGCAGATATCCTTCCCTTCCATATCCTGCGTACTTACGCCCGGTTCCATCATAGGCACAACTGCACCCGCGCGCGCATACACGGGAATCCCCGCAATATCCGCTGCCGCGGCAATCTCTTGTCCGCCCGCATATTTTTCATTCGTGCGAAGGTCATACCAATCGCTTCCTGCCGGCAGATACACTTGTCTGGTATAGAATGCATTGTCCACCGGCACACTGTCTGCCAGATAGTACATGGGCGTTGTCACGGGACACACAAGAAGAGACGGTCCCACCATATACTCATCGGATATCCCGCACGCTTTCTCATCTGACGGAAAATCAAATACAAGCGGCCGCATGACGGTGTCATGCTCTCTCCATACCGCTCCCGCCAGAGAATACAGGTACGGAAGCAGACGGTATCTCAAGCGGATTGCCGCCGCAATCGCCTCATAGAAAGGCTCGCCCGCTTTGCCAAAATGCCACGGCTCCCTGCGGCAATCCGTTCCGTGGCTTCTGAATATTGGCAGAAATGCGCCATACTGGAACCACCTTGTATACAATTCTCTATAACCCAAATCCTCATTGCCCTTCTCATACTCACCCTTCCAGAACCAAGGCGTTCCGTTCTTTACGAAGAATGCACCTATATCAAGCGTCCAGTAAGGCAGTCCGGTTACGGTGAACTGCAGTCCTGCCACAATCTGCTTTTTCAGAGTCTCCCAGCTTGCATAGGTATCTCCGGACCAGAGAATTGTACCGTATTTCTGACTGCCCAGATACCCGTTTCGCGTCAGATTCGTCACTCTCTTCGCGTCAGTACTGCCTCTTTGTCCATCATATATAGCTTTCGCATGGTAAAGACCATACGCATTGGCCTGCTCGATCGGCATACAATTTGCGGCGTTTTCCACGAAATCCCGATACGCCTCTCCCGGTTCCGGCTTATGACTTCTACTCCATTCCGGGGTAATCGGTTCACTGGAATCACACCACCATGCATCCACGCCATGTACAAAAAGCCCTCTTTCAGTCTGTTCCCAGTATAACTTTCTTCCCTCTTCGCAAAAAGCATCATACACTTCACTTGCAGGAAGCAGACAGTCCTTCTCCGAAAACTCTTGATAATTATCGCTTATTGTAGTCATGTTGGGCCAGATAGAAATCATAAAGTGTACCTGCTTCTCATGCAGTTTCTCTATCATCTCGTCAGGATTGGGGAATCTCGTTTCATCAAAAGTCTTCTGTCCCCAGAGATTACCTTTCCAACTCATCCAATCAAGTACCAGACAATCGAGCCCCAGCTTCCGGTCACGGAATTCCTGCGCCGTATCTATCAGTTCTTTCGCCGTCTCATATCGCTCTTGGGACTGAATATATCCGAAAGCCCATTTCGGCAGCATCACCGCTCTGCCGGTGAGCTCCCTAATGCCCTTTACCACGCATTTTAGTGTCTCCCCCGTCAGGAAATAATAATCCAGATATTCATCCGCTTCCGTATGCAGATAAGAACCGTAAGCCGTATCCTGAAATACGGCAGGACTCTGGGTAGACAGCATAATACCCCATCCCTTACTTGAGAGCAGTACCGGTACGGCAATTTTCAAATTCGCCTGATGAAGATACTGGGTGGTGCCGCGCAGATTCCACACTCCTTCCTCCGCCTGTCCCAGTCCGTACAGTTTTTCTCCGTCTGCAAACTTAAGATGCAGCGTAGTATGATAAAGTTTGCCGGCAAACTCCTTGTCCGCCTCTTTGATCAGACGCTTGACACCATCCGGAGTCTGCACCTCTTCTACTCTTGTATTTTCATTGATTACCGTGCGATAGCAGTCAAACTCCTCAAGCGTCCTGCTCTCTTGATCTGCTTCCGCAAGCAATATGCTGCCATCCGCCTTGCAGAAACGTATCGAGCCGCTCCTGCGGTTTACATTTACACTGAGCGCTTTCGTATACAGGCAAATCTCATTCTCTGTCTCTTTGTAGTTCCACACCCCTTCAAGACTGCAGGCATCCTCTCCCTCATCTGCAAATCTCATCTCTGACAGATCTTTGATATGCCTGCCCTGACCTTCAGTGAAATTCTCCTTGTCCGTAAAAGAGACCCGCACAATGCCCTCCTTCTCAGGCAGCAATCTTAGAAGTCCTGCCTCCGCCGTCAGGTATAGGCCGTTTCCTTCCCTGTAAACCTTTGTAATCACCCTGCATTTGGGGGATATCACATCCAACATTTCCTTTTCCTCCTCTTAAGCAAACACTTCCACCTTATACACGCCAACAGCTTTCTTAGGAAATCTCACGCAGACATATCTCGTCTTCTCCCCCGGCAGACGAACCGTCAGATAATTATCAATATTAAGCTTCTCCGAGGTATAGACGCTGCGATATGTCTTCCGGTCATCCGTTAACAGAATCTCATACTCTGCATTCGTCACTTCCGCAAAGACAACCGTCACGCTTTGAATCTCCTTCGTACCTTCCAGATCCACCAATACCATGCGCTCCGTATCCTCTTCTGCCGGGCGCCAATACATCGTCATATCACCGTTCGTCACATTCCGCGCCGGATGCGCTTCCAATGCACTCGTGCAGAATACAGGGCGGTTGATGGCAATATTGTCAAGCTTCTTGCGCTTGGGTTCATCACACACATAGGGCGGAGGCAGAAGTTCTACACGCGCGCATCCTTCCTGCGCTTCCTCGCCGATTACCTGAATCCTAATTTCATCGCCATGCACGCCTTCGCAGACTGCGCGCACTATCGTCTCACCGCCGTCATAAGCGCGAAGCGTAATAGCGCCAGCCCCCTGAATCAGATTCTCCTTCTCTGACGACAACGTAAATATCCTGCCGGTCGGAAATCTGCCGGGACCGGAAACGACCGTAAGTTCTATCTGCGGATTACAGTCAATTCTCTCGCCCTCTTCATTCAGCACTTCCGCCGTAATCTTCACATCCTCCGTACCGTCACATTTCATGGTAAGACTGCTCGCCGTCAGACGGATTCTATGAGGTTCCCCAGCCTTCGGTATCTCCGGACGCGGAACGCCTGCCAGATTCTCGCGATACCAATACCATGTATCCAAAGGCAGTCTGTAATAGTCAATCATCCCCATATGTCCCATATTGCCGAGGATACTGCCGTGGTGGAATGCGCACCATAAGCACTTGCCGCTTCTCCACGGATAATCCTCTTCCACACCGTCTCTGTATCGGTGAATAAACTCACCCGGGCGGTCCAGCACACTGCTTCCGTACTCGGATACAAAATTTGGGAACCCGGGATTGTGGAAGATAGATGCGCCGTCTCCATTGTATCCCGCAATATCACCTAGAGCATCGAAACCGCCTCTCTGCGCACCGCCCACCGCTGCCGGTCGGGAATCATCCAGTTCGTGACTGTACTCTACTAATTTTCTAACAAGCGCCCGCGCCTTGTCGAGCACCTCCAGAGATGAAAAAAACGGCTCGTTGCACATACTCCACACAATGATACTGGGATGATTACGGTTCACCAGAATCATCTCCCTAAGCGTCTGCATACAGCTTGCTTCAAATTCCTCTTCATCTTCCTCGTTCACAGGATAAGCGCTCGCCGTCCAGTAGCCCTCTTCTTTTGCTCCCCCGGTTCCCCAGAAACAGTTCTCCGACCAGAAGAGGAGGCCCTGTCTGTCACATTCCTTAGCAAAATACGGATGATGAGGATAATGAGAACCGCGGATGAAATTCATCCCGCATTCCTTCACCATAGCGATATCTCTCGCAATAGCCGTATGCGTCACGGCATCCGACCAGCCCGCCTGGTCCTGATGCACATTCGCGCCATGAATATCGTAATGCGCTCCATTTAAGAAGAAGCCCTTATCAGCCGTAAACTCAAAATACCGAATGCCAAATACCGTCTCACAAGTGTCCACAAGTTCATCGTTCAAATATACCTTGCTGACCATAGTATACAGATTCGGCGTATCCGGATGCCAGAGCTTCGGGTTGGCAACAGACTGCTCCTGCACCATCTTAGGCATACTCGCTGGCGCAATGGAAAACACACTCTCCATTCTGCCCACCTCTTCTCCTTGATAGAGAAGAATGGATTCCAATCTGCCGTCCGCCTGCACGTCAGAAGTATTCTCCACTTCCGTCTCCGCCACGATACGCGCTTTGTCTGCGGACACCTCCGGCGTCGTCACGCGGGTACCATACCACGCTACGTGCACTTTCTCCTTCACAATCAGACTCACGTCCCTGTAAATACCGCCGTTGAAGACATGCTCGCCGCCCCTTGGCGCGATTCTCGCATTCCACAGATTGTTCACACGCACAAAAACTAAGTTGGCTCCGGCGTGTACAAATGAAGTAATCTCTATCAAAAATGCCGTATAACCGCCTTTATGCGTGCCTGCAAGTTCTCCGTTCACATACACTTCCGTATCCTGAAAACTTGCCTGAAATTCCAGATACAACTTCTTCGTATCAAAGCCTTCCTCTATCTGCAGCCATTTGCGGTAGCATCCGTATCCTATATAAAATTGCTTCTCCATGAAGTACGGAATGCCAAAAGAATGCGGAATTCCGATATCATACCATTTACTGTCGTCATATTCCGGTTCTTTCGCCTCCGGAAAATCACCATGCATAAATTTCCAGTCTTGATTGATTAAGATTTTCTGTCCCTGTTCCATACCTGTCCGTCTCCTATTTTCGCCTAAAACACAAATTCATACGCTTTGCCTGCTTCCAGTATCACAGAATACCCGATTTCTTCCTTATCCCATGAAATCTCTTCACCTCCGCAGATAATCTGCGCAGGAGAGCCGCCCACAAACAGCGTCCTGCGGCTCTTGTCCGCACGAACCTCTGCTTTCTGCATACATCCGTCCTTCCATTCCATATCCACTTCCACACCGCCTCTTGCGCGCAATCCTTTCACCTTGCCATTCTTCCACTTGGGCGGAAGCGCGGGGAGGAAATGTACTCCTACATGGCTTTGCAGCAGACATTCCGCCATACCGGACAAAAGTCCAAGATTCCCGTCAATCTGAAATACATATCCGGCGTTCAGCAAGCTTTCCGTAAGGCTCTTGTCAAACATTCTCTCGATGGCAGTCTGCGCGCCCTCGCCGTTTAAGAATCTGGCAAAAAATGCGATATGCCATGCGCCGCCCCAGCCTGTCGCTTTTGCGCCGTGCCCGATCCTTGAATCCAAAGAATTTCTTGCCGCTTCATATATTGTCTTATCCTTACTCCATGAAATCTCATCTCCCGGATATAGCGCCCACAGATGAGAAGTATGTACCATATCCGGAGTAAGTTCTTTCTCTTCTAAGGCCCATTCCTTCAATCTGCCGGTAGAATCAATCTGATTGGGACGAAGTTCTCTGATGATCCTCTTGAAATCCGCCTTATAAGGGCTTTCGATGCCCAGTATCTTCGCCGCTTCCAGACAGGCTCTCATCAGTGCTCTGATAATCTGATTGTCCATAGTAGGACCCGCGCAGATTGGCGTATCGGATCCGTCTTCCAGAACGAATCTGTTCTCCGGAGATACGGAAGGACAGGTCACCAGATACCCTTCCTTATCCTTAATCAGGTAATCCACGAAGAAAAGTGCAAATTCTTCCATCACGGGATATTCTTTTCTCAAGAACTCCTCATCCAATGTAAAAAGATAATGCTCCCACAGATGCATTGCCATCCATGCGCCGCCCATCTGCCAGAACGCAGCCGCCGCATACATATCCTGCGTACCGCAGTCACCGTAGATATCGGTATTATGATGACACATCGTTCCCCTGCATCCATACATCCTCTTCGCCACATCGCGCCCCCGCACCTGCACCGTATGTATCAGATCAAAGAGCGGCTCATGGAGCGTCGAGAGATTACAGATTTCTGTCGGCCAGTAATTCATCTGCAGATTGATATTCGTCGTATATTTGCTCTCCCAGCTTGGACAGAATTCATGATTCCAGATCCCCTGCAGGTTCATGGCAGTCGAACCCTCTCTGCCGGCGGATACGAGCAGATATCTCGCATACTGGAAATACATTCCCGCTTTCTCATCCTCGGGAATCGCCAGCGTACATCTCTTCATATAAGAAGTAAAATCCGCAATATGAGCCGCCTTACTATCATCATATCCTTTGGCTCTCGCCGCCGTAAGCGTGGACTTCACACTGCCGAGGTAATCTTCTTCTCTGTTGTCCGTAGAAGCTGCCAGATAAATCACGACCTCGCTCGCTTCATGGGCAACCAGCTTCGCATAACAGTCTTCGATTCGTCCATCCGTTACCACGGTCAGCCCGCAGGCGAATTTCGTACCGTTTTCATCCCCCTCCATCATCAGCGTGTGTCCGTTTTCCGTATAAATTTTCTCACATCTGGTCACTGGCCATACGCCGGCGCTAACGAATTTCCCCGGTCTTCTGTCATCGGGCAGTCTCTGGTCTGTGAAAGGTACACGATTGAGCAGCATATCCAGCCGGATTGCCTTCTCCTTATCGCTCTTTAAGCGGATGCAGAGCACTCTGTCGGGATTGCTGACAAACATTTCCCTTACATACCGCACACCCTTGTCTTCATGGGAAATACGAAGAATGCCTTCTTCCATATTCAAATCAGATACATAATTCTCACCGTCGGATTCCGGCAGCCATCCCATCTGAAACGGAAGCGCCGTATTAAGTGCGAGGTCAAGTTCGCCCAAGGGCGAGAAATTCCTCATATTACCGGGCACAGATACCATGTGGGAGAACATCAGTTCTTCCGCCTCTTCAAACCTTCTGTCAAGAATCAATTCCTGAATCTCCTTCAAATGCTCTTTCGCATTGGGATTGATTCTGTCTCTGAATTTGCCATACCATAAAGAATCCTCATTCAACTGTATTCTATCCTTTGTGGTATGTCCGTAGACCATTGCCCCCATGAATCCGTTTCCCATGGGCGTTGCGTCCAGCCAGCGTGCTCCGGCTTCTTTTCTGATAAAATGTTTCTGTACATGCATCGGGAATACACTGCCTTTCCTTTTTTTTAATGAGGATGTCCGGGGGACACCCTCATTGAAAGAACGAACTTATCTATTTCATTATCGCAGCATCTTTCCTTATTTTACCGCATTTTCCATATAAGCGTCATAGTACTTTTGATAGGTATCGATGTACTGCTGCACACCCATCTTCTCCAACGTGCTAAGATACTCTTCCCACTGGTCTTCGATATCAAGATCGCCCGTGACAAACTGTACCAGCGCCTGATTGACATAACCTCCGATCTGCAAGGTTGCTTCACTGATAAGCTGTGCGTCAGAACCTTCAAATACAAGGTTTGGAACCAGAGTCTCCATCGCCGGTTCGTAAGGCTGATACTTTTCACCTGCCTGCTGCAGATAGAACTCTGTATCATGATCCGGATCCGGAATCATCAACTCGCCACGCGCTCTTGCAGAAGACCACCTTACAGACGCATCAGATGCCCAACGATAATGCTTGCCGTTTTCGCCGGAGTAATCCTTTGCGTAACCATTTCCAAGCCAGTCATAATCTTCAGGAATAATCAGTTTCTCAACCGTAGGAGTACCGCCTGCAAGTGACGTTCCCTCGCTGGTATATCTCCAGCCAAGGCCTTCCGGGCCAAAGGACTGTACGTTGTTAGCTTCCGCACTTGCAAGGAAGTCCAAGAGAGCCGTTACGATGACAGGATATTCGCAGGTAGAAGAAATGCTGCCGATACCCATACCGAAATAGTTGTCAATACCCTTTGCACAAAGTCTTACGCCTCCGGGACCTTCTACGGGCGCGAATACCTCCCAGTTCTGCCACTCGCCGTCCTTATTTGCCCAGAATTCATCGTCAGTCTGAGGACCGCCTGCAGGATAAACAGCCACCAGATGTTCCTCGTTCTTCAGCGTTGCAGCAAACTGCGTATTATCCTGTGTAAAGGTCTGAGGATCCAAAAGTCCTTCTGAATACAGCTTGTTGATATAGCGAAGCGCATCTCTGTACTCTTCCTTCATCACGGAAAACTCCACTTTGCCATCGTTTACGACAAGACCTGCCGCAACAGTAGGATTGGTGTTGTTCAAGGGATTATTGCACTGTATAAAAGAGTTGATCATCCACACCGTAGGATCGGAAGCCCAACCGCCAATATAACCGGTCATGGGAACTTCATCGGCAATGCCGTTGCCGTTAGGATCTTCGGTTTTCACCTTCTTCAGATACTCATACAGTTCATCCGTGGTCTCGGGAATATGGCCGTCGTTCAATGCTTCAACCCAAGGCATATAGATGTACATTCTGTTCTGATAGCGGCAATGGAAACACTCGTTGTTGTCGCCGTAGGTATAGATATTACCATCGGACATGGTAAGGTCTGCCCTTCTCATAGGACTCTCTTCATTCATTGCATTCCAGTTAGGAGCATCTTCCAGCAGGTCGTTCATGGGAATGATCAAGCCCTGCTGACCATAATTCTGAAGTTCGGTCTTCGTCCAACCGGTTGCCAGAAATAAATCCGGCAGATTCTTAGGATCAGTCATCACCAGATTCAGCTTCGTCTTCGCATCATCGCCGTCTACATCGTAAACAAAATTCAAATGAATGTTTGTCTTCTCCTCAATCCAGTCGGTTACATAATTGTCCTGATAAGTACCACCTCCTGTCAGAGATGCGTAAACGAATACGTCAATTGTCAGCTTCTCTTTCAGTGGAAAGGTAACATCGCTTACGGATTCGAATGCGAAGGCATCGCCGTTTGCCGCTGCACCACCATCTGTAGCGCCCTCTCCCGCGCCTGCACTTCCCGCCGTGTTGCCACAGCCTGTCAGGAGAGAAACTCCGAGTGCCAGTACGACTGCGGATGAAATCAGTTTCTTTCCCAATAAGATTTTCTTTCTCATTTTTTTTCCTCCTTAAAATCATTTTTATAAACAACGGGGTCCCCGGTTTATACATAAGTATCAGTTACGTCCGCTTAACCCTTGACGGAGCCAATCATAACGCCCTTGACAAAATGTTTCTGCACAAAAGGATAGATGAGCAGCAGCGGTAAACTACTTATGATAATCGTTCCGTATCTGAGCATCTGGCTTAAATACTGGTTCTCCATTACCACTTTCGGATCCACTGCGGAATTACCGAAATCCACCTGAGACATCAGCAGGATTCTTCGAAGAATCAGTTGCAGTGGATATTTCTCCTGAGAGTTGATATAAATCAACGGATAGAAATATCCGTTCCAAAGCGCAATCACTACCCACAGGCAAAGCACTGCAATAATGGACATGGACAGTGGAATGACAATCTTTACAAAGAACATGAAATCGGAACAGCCGTCCAGTTCCGCCGCCTCCTGCAAATCCTTGGAAATCGTCTGGCGGAAGAAAGTTCTCGCCACTATGATATTGTAAGCATTTACCGCCGTTGGCAGCACTACCGCCCAGATCGTATCAATCAGACCGAGATTGCGGACCAGCAAATAAGTAGGAACCAGACCACCGTTGAACATCATGGTGAACAAGAACAGCTTCATCAGCACATTGCCGCCGCGAAAGTCACTTCTGGAAAGCGGATATGCCGCAAGAAGCGTAAGCACGATACTGATGACGGTTCCAATCAGAGTATAAATAATAGAATTCAAATACCCTATCCAAATATCGCCGTAATTGAATACTGTCTTATAACTGAGTAAAGTCGGTTCTACCGGTAAAAATTTCACTCGCCCTGCCATCAGCGCTTCCCCGGAACTGAAGGAACAACTGACCACATAGATAAGCGGGTACAATACGATAATCATAAGTAAGGTCAGTAATATATAATTGACAAAATAGACCACCTTATCCTGTGTAATCTTCTTGTTTTTCATTCTTCCCTACCTCCTTAAATGAATCCGTCACCGGTCAGCTTCTTCGCGATCTTATTGGAAAGAAGGATAAGTATCAATCCTACCACTGACTGAAACAAACCGATTGCCGTCGCATACGAATAATCCGGGAAGTTAGATACCAAAGAAACCTTAAACGCATAAGTCGGGATAACCTCCGACATAGACATATTGTTCTGATTCTGCATCGCAAGAATCTTCTCATAACCCATATTCAGGATTCGTCCTGTTTCCAAGATCAACATGATTACTGCAGTAGGCATGATCGCCGGCAAATCCACATAGCGTATTCTCTGAAGCAGGGTCGCACCGTCAATGATCGCCGCTTCGTGCTGTTCCATATCCACACCTGCAAGCGCGGCGATATAGATGATGGAACCGTAACCTACCGTCTGCCAAACGCCGCTCCATACATATAAAGAAGAGAAAATTTCCGGCGTACCAAGAACATTAACTCCCATATTCTCATAGACAAAACTTCCGATGGCTCCCACGCGGGTATCGAATATCGCATTCAAAATTCCCACGAATACAATGGTGGAAATAAAGTACGGCGAATAAGTTACCATTTGTACAAACTTCCTAAATTTCATATTCTTGGCATAGTTCAAAGACAATGCCAGAATAATGGCGCAGGGTGTATTAACAACAAGGGTGTAGAGAGAAATCACCAAAGTATTTCTTAAACTCTCCCCAAAATTATAATTATTAAAAAATCGTATGAAATTATCCATTCCGAAATGCGCCGCCCATGGACTTCCCCAGATACCGTCCACAATCCGGTAGTTTTTGAACGCCAGCAGGATACCATACATAGGTGCATAGGAGAACACTGCCAGCATGATCACCGGAAAAGCAATCATCGCGTACAACTGCCAATGGGCTTTAAAATAATGACCGAAAGTTTCCCGCTTTCCTTTTTGCCTCGTCTTCACTTTAGTTTTCACTTCGTACCTCCTTCGCTTTATTTTGTTTCGTTGCGCTCACGATAGCATTTTTCCAGCGAAAAGTCATTCTACAATTCTTCTTGTGCCACTATACAAAATTTAAGAAATCCCGTATTTATGGGCTTTCTGCAGACCACAGCACGAACTGCCTTTCCTTGTTTGTGCATATTTCATATGAAATTTAAAGGCAAAAAAAGTAGACAATCACCGCAACAAATGATTGTCTACAATCTGATGACCCGTATCGTCAGGCTTACCTAAGTTGATACATGTTTCTTTTTTCTATAATCCGAAGGACTAAGCCCCGTCACTCTCTTGAAAGCTCTGCCAAAAGTATTTTGCGCAAGATAGCCCACCAATTCCGAAATTTCGCTGACGGGCAAAGTCGTATTCATCAGAAAATCCTTTGCCTTGTCCACCCTGACCGTCTCCACATACGTGGAAAAATTCGTTCCGTAAGTCTTCTTAAACATTTGGGACAAATATCCTTCGCTTAATTTGAAATGCGACGCCACAGAAGCCAGACACAATTCCGGATCACCGAAATTGGTGTCAATATATGCCGTTACCGCTGAAGAATTCATATCAAACATCCCCCGCTGCTTCTGGCTGTTCACATATTCGCACACCTGTCTGTAAAGATTCAGGGTGCCGGTAATCTGCGCGATCAAGGGCGCGTTATGACTCTCTTCCAATTGCGCATAATAGCTTCTCTCTTCCTCTTCTCCCATTCCCATACGACCAATGATGCGAAAAAGCGCCGCCTGCAGTTCATTCAGTAACATCTGCTGCAGATATACGGGAAGATTATTCTCTATGATATATTTCTTTATAATATCTTCAAATGCATCATGCAGCCCCTTGCTGTCTCCGGCCGTCACAAAATACCCAAGCCGCACGGAAAAATCCTGCGGCGGATACTTAGGCACATCCAAGGTACTCTCCTGATACCAGATAATCGCATTCTCAATCTGGTCATTTTCATCAAAAATCATATAAGATGCGTTCTGGTAGGATTCGTACACCTGCTCCAGAGTCTCTACCCGATTGCCTCCATAGGCAAAAAGCTTCTCTGCGATACTGAATGAAATCTTTTCCCGGATACGCAGGGTAATCTCCTCTATCTCTTCTTTGAACAGGCTTTCCCGTTCTTTCGCAACGCCCAGAAGCAGTACCACCTGCTCCTCGCCTAAACTGGTGTACAGGCTGTCAGGAATCTCCTTTTTGATCACTTCCATCAGGGACAGGATACAGGAACACATTAATTTCATATCCTCTTCCCTTACATCGCCGGTAAACAGATGAAATCGGAACAGCACAACGCCGAACACCTTCTCTTTCCAGTCGAATCCTACATGCTCCGCGATTTTTTCCGCCTCGCCATCCGTCTTGAAATCCCCATATATGAGACGGTTCATAAAAGCATTGCGCAGATAAGGACGCTGGCTTTCAATGGCATCCGCCAGTTTGGTATTGGTGGCTGCAAGGTAATTAAACGTCGTCTTTAAGCTGGAAAAAACCGACTGATGTCCTTCAAAACGTTCCGCGCTCCTAGATACATGACTCAGTATATCATTGATGGGGGTTACGCTTCGCACCGACATATGATAGCTGAGCAGCACGCCCACCACTGCTCCCGCCAGAATAAATACGCCGGATATCAACAAACTGGAAAATACTCTTCCCAGCACCACATCCTGCGGCAGTAATTCATAGTACACAAGTCCGGAACGGTCGGAAACATATTTCACGACCTCATATTTTTCTCCATCAAATTGGATTTGCTGCCGGTCTCCCTTCTGTCTTTCCCGCACCTGCCGCCTCAAATCCAAGATCCTCTCCTGCTGCCATGATTCTTCAGAGCCATCCTGCCGGAAATAAAGCATCTGTCCGTTTAAATCTTCTATGAAGCAAATCCCGTGATCCACCGGCACTGGCAGCATCTCTTCCAGCGCGGATTCTTTCATATATATTTGAATCTTACTTCTTGGTTCCGTGCTCATCAACATTAACGGTCTCTCATAATAACACAGATTCAAATATTTTTCCGTTTCACTTTTTGCATAAAAATATGTTTCCATAGGAGAAAGCCCGTAAAGCACTGTCTCCTCTTTCATATAGGTATACCAATCTTCGTAGCTTGCATATTTATCCGCATGCATATACATATTGTAAAATTCCTCATAAGTATACGCTACATTTTTACCGATAACCATCTCGCTTTGGTCAAAGAAAATGAAGTATTCAAAGATCGACTGGTTCGTCTGGTACAAATCCGGCAGCGAGGCGCATAATTCATACACCCGATATGTATTGGGATAGTCAAATACTTCCGTCTTTGTGCGGAATCCATTGACGTATAAGTTGGTAGCGATGGAGTTTCCCAGATGCTCGAACTCGTCCAACATGTTATCTACCAGCACTGCGGCATGGGAAAGCTCGCTCTCCTTTGCCTTGATATCATCCTCGGCAATCAGGGTCAGCATATGGATATAGTAAAAACAACAAATCAACATGGGAATAAACAGCACCACAAGATAAGTCAACAAATAGTACCAAAATATCTTATCCTGTTTTACCACCCCACGTTTTATTTCCGGAATCTTCCATTTCTTCATTTATTCTCCTCCCGGTCAGCACGCGGTTCATATGCACTGTCCCTTACAATATATTCTCATCTACACCATGCAAACGCCTTTGTAGGAAATCCGGTCCTTATTTACTGCAATATTCTACCCCAGCCTGCAGCTTCACTTCTTCCGTTTTACCGTTTACACAAATCTCCAGCTTTGTGTCACGCCCGGGTATGATGCGATACCACAGCACCTTGCCGTCCTTCCACTCCATATCCAAGGTTCCGCCGCTTCGAAGACCCATGCCGCTTAAACGCCCGCCCGCCGTCTCAGTCGTCACTGCAGGTAAAAGTTCCAGTCTGTCCGGTCTGCTGTAAGCGAGCATTTCAAGCACAGCCGCTGATGCGCCGAGATTGCCGTCTATCTGGAACACATAATCATGCTCGCCAAGCGGATGGTTGTCCATCAGATTGGGATAAGTACCCATGGAAAGGATAGCCTGCAGATTCTCGTAAGCCTTCCTGCCCTCCTTAAAACGTGCCCATAAGCCGATGATCCACGCCCGCGACCAACCGGTATGACCGCCGCCGTTTGCCAGACGCCTCTCAAGCGTCACTTTCGCCGCCTCCATCAGTTCACCCGTCTTCTCATAGGAGATGGAACTACCCGGATACACACCGTACACATGAGATATATGCCGGTGTCCCGGTTCCGGTTCCGCATAATCCTCCATCCACTCCATAAGCTGTCCGTATCTACCGATTTTCAGTTTCGGAAAACGTGCCATCACGCGAGCAGCTTTCTTGGCCTTCTCTTCGTCAAGTGCCAGCACCCTGCAGGCGTTGATGTAGCAGTTGAAGAGTTCCATCAGAATCTCCGTATCCATCACTGCGCTCTCACAGAGCACCCCGTATGTCCCATCCGTCCTTTCATAAGTATTCTCCGGCGACATAGATGGTGAAGTCACCAGATTTCCTTCTTCGCCCTCAATCAGGAAGTCATAGTAGAAGGTCACACACTGCTCCAACACATCAAAATGCTCGCGCAGGAACGCTGCATCTCCCGTATACAGATAATGCTCCCAGATGTGAGTGGCTAACCATGCCTCCCCCATCACCCAGAATGTGGACGTGATACAATGATCCTGAGGCGCCGTATCTCCGTACAAATCCGTATTGTGATGGGCTACGCTCCCTCTGCAGCCGTACATTTTCTGTGCTGTCTCCTTACCGTTCTCCTTTACTCGTTCAAGCAGATCAAAGAGCGGTAGCTGACATTCGCTTAAGTTCCCGCTTCCCGCAATCCAGTAATTCATCTCCGTATTGATATTGATGGTGAACTTGCTCTCCCACACAGGATAAAGCTTGTCGTTCCAGATACCTTGTAGATTAGCGGGAAGACTTCCCTTCCTGCTCGAAGACATCAGCAGATATCTGCCGTACTGAAAATACAGCTCCATCAATCCCATATCCCTCTCGCCCGCCTGCACTCTTCGCAGCCGCTCATCCGTCGGAATCT
>ERZ779631.87-NODE-87-length-33854-cov-8.687742_pt1 | contig 33854 bp, 27 predicted proteins | sample MGYA00514193_ERZ779631 | MGnify/ENA primary metagenome ERZ779631 (study PRJEB29562, sample SAMEA4376710) | mouse gut metagenome | isolation source: Cecum | study: EMG produced TPA metagenomics assembly of the A DSS colitis mouse model was used to assess the microbial...
TTTCTCTTATTCAGAGTGGTGGAGATACATAGGATCTGTGAAGCCACGGCAACCCCTTTAAGGAAGGTGCCAACCTGAGCGAAAATACTGTCATACGGCAGCTCGAACAATAAGAGGATTTGATTATCGACTGTCAGGTCCGCTTATTATGATAAGCGGATTTTTTTGTGCGAATAAGCAGGGTCAGGAAACGGCAGAGACATGGCGTGTGCCTGCACGCAGAAGTGTAAAGGACGGCTTATGACGAGCAGCGCGAACGAGGAATGGAACATTCTGAGTCTGCTGATACGTGCAATGCAGAAATACAATCATTATACAAAGCAAAGGAGAACAAACATGGAGAAGAGATTATTTACCTCAGAATCAGTAACCGAAGGACATCCCGACAAAGTCTGCGATGCCATTTCCGACGCTATCTTGGACGCGTGCATGGAGAAAGACCCGATGAGCCGTGTTGCCTGCGAGACGGCATGTTGCACAGGATTCGTTCTGGTGACGGGAGAAATTACAACGAATGCATACGTGGATATGCAGAAAATTGTGCGTGACACCGTCAAAGAGATTGGCTATACGAAGTCCGAGTACGGTTTTGACGGCAACACATGTGCCGTATTTGTAGCGATTGACGAGCAGTCTAGCGATATTGCGATGGGTGTGGATAAAGCGCTGGAGGCAAAAGAGAATAAAATGTCCGACGCTGAAATTGAAGCAATCGGCGCCGGCGATCAGGGTATGATGTTCGGATATGCCACTAACGAGACGGAGGAATATATGCCTTACCCGATTTCGCTTGCGCATAAGCTTGCATTGCAGCTTACGAAAGTGCGTAAGGACGGTACGCTTACCTATTTAAGACCGGATGGCAAGAGTCAGGTGTCCGTAGAGTATGATGAAGCAGGCAAGCCGGTAAGACTGGAAGCAGTTGTATTATCCACACAGCATGACGCTGACGTGACGCAGGAACAGATTCACGCGGATATCAAGAAATATGTGTTTGACCCGGTTCTTCCGAAGGAGTTGATTGATGATAATACCAAATTCTTTATCAATCCTACAGGACGTTTCGTAATCGGCGGACCACATGGGGATGCGGGACTCACCGGACGTAAGATTATCGTGGATACATATGGTGGTTATGCGCGCCACGGCGGCGGTGCTTTCTCCGGCAAGGATTGCACGAAGGTGGACCGTTCCGCTGCATATGCGGCTCGTTATGTGGCTAAGAACATCGTTGCGGCAGGACTTGCAGACAAATGTGAGATTCAGTTGTCTTACGCAATTGGCGTGGCGCAGCCGACGTCCGTCATGGTAGATACGTTCGGCACCGGTAAGGTGTCCGATGAGAAATTGGTAGATATCGTGCGCGATAATTTCGATCTTCGTCCGGCAGGTATCATTAAGATGCTCGACCTTCGCCGTCCGATTTACAAACAGACGGCAGCTTACGGTCATTTCGGACGTAACGACTTGGATCTGCCTTGGGAGAAACTTGACAAGGCGGATGATTTGAAGAAATATCTGTAAAACATAATTTATAAAACGTAATATATAAAACACAATACAGATAAGGAGAGGGATACTGCTTCGGCAGTATCCCTTTTTAACGCGTTTCCATGCTTCTGCGATGGGTTTTCCGGTAGCCGTTCGGCGTTATACCGTATTTCTCTTTAAATAATGTATAGAAATGCGTGCGGTTGGAAAATCCCAGCCGCAGCGCAATGTCAGAGATGGAGTCTTTGGTATTGAGCAGATAATATTCCGCTTTTTTTAGACAAAATGTCATGCCGTAATCGAAGAGACACATTTCCGTGTACTTGTTTGTAATCCTGTTTAAATAATTGCCGCTGTAATTAAGGGAACGTTCCAGCTCTGTACGACTGATGCGGCCGTCATTTTCTTCAAGGAGATGGCTGATGCGGGCAAAGAGCAGAAAATCATTGTCGCGGTTCAACTCCACGCAGGTGCAGTGATAGTTGGACGGTGAAGATAAGTATTGCAGCAGATGACACAAAATACCTTTGATCCGGTAGGACGAGCCAAATTCCGGGAAAAGAATGGTGCCTATCAGTTCTTCCGTCAGATTGTGCAGATCCGCACTGTTTGACTGGTTATGCCATGCCGGGATAAAGTCCAGATAAGATTTTCTGCCGGGCGATTTGATGTCCGATATGATAAAATGATACAGTTCGCTGTCGGCGATTTCCCGTTCTTTATCAAAGTAAGACGACTGACAGGAATGAAAAAGTTCTTCGATCAATTCTACAGACAGACCGATAAAAAGTATCTTGGATGAGGAGTTGAACGTCTCGATATGGCACAGACTGCGGTTGATCAGACAGCAGGAACCGGTGTTGTAAAGATAATCCTTATCTTCAATCCGTTGTAGTACCGTCCCCTCCAGAACAAGCATAATCTCGAAATGATCATGGAAATGCGGTGCGTGCTTCGTAAAATGGTAATTGTGGAGCAGCATCGTTTCGTGTGAAAAGTAGGAATCGTTGCCGGACAGAGTGAATGTGTTGAGATAATCCTGCGCAGTAGTGCCGCTGCAGAACTGGTATGTGACCTGAAAAGGCGCGTTGAGCTGGAAGAAAGAGGTGACGCGGCTGGCGGCATTGCGGATTATGAGCGGAGAAGTTGCGTTGTCTTCGTGGTAGTAATTGCCTGCAACAATTTCTTTGTCTCTGATCAATCCTTCATGTACGCTCATCGTCAGTTCCCGCTTTCCCCTATTTATCATGCACGAATATGATACAAATATTACCCGCTGTAATCCATTGTGACATTGTTCATAATAGACAATAAGATTACAATAATACAAACAAGACAATTATAACCATAATTATGGAAAAGGTAAAGTGAAAGCAGTACAAATGCGTTGCCAAAATGTGTATGTCTGGGAAAGGAGACGAAGTGAAAGACAGGATGGTATTAGGCGCGGACTTGGGCTGGGTAAGCCAGTTGGAATCGCGTGGAATCAGATGGGTTGATGAGGAGGGCAGACAGATTGATCCGCTGCAGGCAGTTAAGGATATGGGAACCAATACGGTGCGGCTCAGGGTATTTGTCAATCCCCCGAAAGAGGCTTTCTGGCAGAAGAAAAACGGGACAGTATGTATGCTTGGGTTTGCGGACGCGGAAAGCGTACTGGAAATGGCAAAAAGAGTCAAGGCAATGGACTTGCAGTTAATGATAGACTTTCATTACAGCGATCATTTTGCCGATCCGCAGTATCAGGATGTTCCGGAAGCGTGGCAAAATGAAGACGGAGAGGGGCTGAAAAAGAAAGTTTACGAACATACGAAGGAAGTATTGCATCTGCTCGTAGAGAATGGAGCGGCTCCTGAGTGGGTACAGGTAGGCAATGAGATTAATCCGGGCATCCTGCTTCCGCACGGCGGACTGAAGGAAAACCCGGGACAACTGGTAGAATTTTTGAATATGGGTTATGATGCAGTCAAAGAATGCTGTCCGGACTGTAAAGTGATCACTCACATAGCGGGACCGTATAAACCTGACTGGTGCGAGCCTTTTTTGGATAATTTCTTTGAAAAGGGCGGCAAAACGGATGTTCTTGGGTTTTCGCATTATCCGTACTGGTTTAAAGTGGAGCAGAGCGCGGAGTTTTTACTAGGCTATTTGTCAAGATATGAACAAAAGTATCATAAGCCGGTTATGGTCTGTGAGGTCGGCGGACCGGAAAATGAGGAAGAAGGAACCTATCAGTTACTTATGAATACGATGGAAGCACTTGAAAGGCTTCCTGATGAGAAAGGACTTGGTGTGGTCTACTGGGAACCGGAAGTGGCTTCGGGATTGCTGCCGGATAAATATTTTATGGGCGCATCGCGGCTTGTTAATGAACATACCTTACAGTTTACGAAGGCGCTGAGTGCGTACCGGGACCATGAAGCATAGGAGAGATTGAAGGAAGGAAGAGGATAATCATATGAAGAAAAGAATAATGGCATTGTTTTTAAGCGGTATACTGGCGGCGTCGCTTCTGACGGGGTGCGGCGGAACAGGAAGTGACACGGGTACGAATCAGAACGAAGCGGCAGACAGTGAGACGAACGATGGTTCGGGAGAAGTGTCGCAGAATGGCGACGACAGCGTGGCGGGAACACCCAATGATGCAGTGGACGGTAGTGCAGCAGGCAGTGAGACCTTGTCGGTGTGGTGCTGGGATCCGGCGTATAATATCAACGCACTTAGGATTGCGGAGGAGATCTACCAGAAAGACCATCCGGATTTTCATCTGGAAATTATAGAGACGAATGCGGAAGATATTGCCACCAAAATGGCAACTGCTACGACTTCCGGAGAGTATGGGGTACTGCCTGATATTTTGCTGTATGATGATGCGACATTTCAGGTAAATGCGACAAGTTATCCGGATGTCTTATTGGATTTATCCGATTATGGGTTCAATTACGATGAGTTTTCACCGGGCAAAGTTGGGTACTCTACAATAGACGGCAGGCATTACGGCATTCCTTTTGACAGCGGTACTGTGATCGCATGTTATCGGACGGACATTTTAGAGCAGGCCGGATATACCATCGATGACTTTACGGATATTACATGGAGCGAGTGGATTGAGAAAGCGAAGGTTGTTCTGGATAAGACAGGATGCCCTCTTTTAAACGGTATGAGTTCTTATAATCAGATCACGGTAATGCTGCGGTCGGCGGGCGGCTCTTTCTTCAATGAAAATGGAGAACCTGATATTGCGTCAAATGAGATTGTTAAATCAGTTGTTGAAACATATGCACAGATGGTACAGGCGGGGGTTTATACGGAAGAAACCGGATGGGACACATACATCGGCGGCATGAACACGGGAAGAATTGCCGGTGCAATGAATGGATGCTGGATTATGGCGTCTATACAGGCAGCAGAGGACCAGAGTGGATTGTGGGAAATTACAAATATACCGAAGTTAGACGATGTTGACTCGGCAACCAATTATTCCAGTCAGGGCGGTTCGAGCTGGGCGGTTACGACGAAATGCGCGAATCCGGAGCTGGCAGTGGACTTCTTTAAGACAACTTTTGGAGGCAGTACCGAACTGTATGATGAGATTCTGCAGACAGGCGCCATCTCTACATGGCTTCCGGCGGCAGAAAGTGATAAATATGCGGAACCCGTTGCATTTTATAACAATCAGCCGGTCTTTTCGCTCATCACGACTTACTCGGCATCTGTACCGGAATGCTATGTGGGTGTTTATTTCCAGAATGCCCTGAGTGATGTGGTGAATGCAATCACAAATGTTATTTATTCAGGCAGTGATATTGAAAGCGAACTGCAGACGGCGGAGGAAACGCTGATATTTGAAATGGAGCAAAAATAAGAAAACGTTTATTGTAAAAAGACGCTGACCATAATGATAAGGAGCTAAAAGGCAGAGAGTATTTACGGGGTATCATATGAAAAAACTAAGTGTAAAACAAAGGCAGAATCTGACGGGCTGGGCATTTTTGACCCCAGCCGTCATCCTCCTGATCGTGTTGAATTTCATGCCGCTGATTCAGGCATTCTTCTTGTCGTTGGAGACGGGGCGAGGGAGCAATATGGAATTTACGGGATTCAGCAATTATGTCCGTATGTTCCGGGATCCAATTTTTATCCAGACGATAAAGACCACGCTGTTATATATGGTGGTGACGGTTCCGGTTATGATTGTTTTGGGCATAGTGCTGGCAGTACTGTTAAACGATCCGCTGCTGAAATTGAAAGGAATTTACCGGACGTGTATTTTCCTTCCGGCGGCAGTCTCACTGGTGGCATCGGCTATTATTTTCCGTTCCCTTTTTGCCATGGACGGGTTCGTGAATGCCATACTACTTAAAATGGGAGTCATACGGACAAGCTTTAATTTCCTCGGACATCCGGACAGCGCGAAGGTGATACTGATCATCATGAGGATATGGCGCTGGGTAGGATATCAGATGATATTTTTCCTGGCGGGACTGCAGAATATAGACGATTCGCTGTATGAGGCGGCGAGAATCGACGGTGCGACATCTTTCCAGTGCTTTCGTAAAATTACATTGCCGCTGCTAAAGCCGATGATCCTATTTACAACGGTTATGTGCTTAAACAGCGCGTTGCAGGTGTATGACGAATCGGTGAACCTGACGGGAGGCGGACCGGGAACCACGACGATGGCACTGGCACATTATGTTTACAATACATCATTTGTGAATGTGCCTAATTTCGGTTACTCGTGTGCAATGTCCATGATGATACTGATTTTCGTGGCTGTAATGACATTTATCCAGATGAAGGCAGGTGATACGCGTGAGTAGAAAGACAGTTAAGCTTTTAAAAAGATTGCCGAAGAACATCATATTATCCATTGTGTCACTTGTCTGCGTATTCCCATTGTTCTGGGTTATCATAGCGGCGACGAACAAGAGCGTGGATATACTTCGAGGAACGCTTCTGCCGGGCGCATGGCTTGGTGAGAACTGGAAGATGCTTACAACTACTTATAGCATTACGCCGGCGCTCATCAATTCCGTCAAGTATTCGGCGGTGACGACGCTCGCGTCCTTGGTGGTATCTTCCATCGCCGGTTACGGATTCGAAGTGTATCATGACCGCGGAAAAGATTCGTTGTTCAAAGTATTGATGCTGACGATGATGATTCCCTTTACGGCGACGATGATCCCGCTCTACCGCATGTACTCGAAGATGCATCTGTTGGACACGACGCTTGGATTTATCTTACCGTCGGTGTCGGCTGTGTTCCTGATCATGCTTTTCAGGCAGAACAGCAGGGCGTTCCCCATGGAGATCATTGAGGCGGCGAGAATTGACGGGGAGAGTGAACTGGGGATTTTCTTTAAAATGTATGTACCTACCATGCGGCCGACTTATGCGGCGGGAATGACGATTACCTTCATGAATGCGTGGAACAATTTCATGTGGGCGAAACTGATCATGTCTAACGACGAGACACAGACATTTCCGATGCTGATCGCCAACATGACCTCCGGACACTACACGGATTACGGCATGCTGATGTTAGCGGTGCTGATTTCAACGCTTCCGACAATCATCATATTCTTTGCGCTGCAGAAGAGCTTTGTGCAGGGCATGACGGGAGCGGTGAAAGGATAAAATATGTTTTTCCTATTCAGAGAGTGCGCAGGGCAGAGTAAGCTGTCCTGCGTGTTTTCTTTGATGTGGCATACATATACTCGACAGTTATAATAATTAATATTATAATATAGTATATCGTAATATAGTATATCATAACTCAATATCCGATGATGTGTCTCTGGATAGGACTATTATGTGTCTGACCCATATAACCGGTTTGGTGAATACATTTATAAAGACTAAAGCCTTAGATGGTAATAACCGATACAATATCATATATACATTCTTAGGATTTTGTATAGGAACATGAGAGAGAGGACGCAGGGATGCCGTCGATAAAGACTAATATGCTCGCATGGAATGCGAACAGACAATTGAATCTTACAACGAAGAAGATTGCGAAGAATTCGGAGAAACTTTCTTCAGGTTACAAAATTAACAGAGCGGCGGATGATGCGGCTGGTTTGGCGATATCTGAGAAAATGCGCAGACAGATTCGCGGGCTGCATCAAGGCGCGGAGAATATTCAGGACGGTATCGGTTATGTGCAGACAGCGGACGGTGCACTCAATGAGACGCAGGTCATCTTACAGCGTATGAACGAACTGGCAGTCAAATCTGCTAACGGTACAAACACCAAGGATGACCGTGCGTATATCGATCAGGAGATACAAGCGCTCAAGGAGGAACTGGACCGTATTTTCGATACGACATCTTTTAATGAGATTAAAATCTGGGAGCCGACGGATGCAGTAGTACTTGGTTATGAGAAGCGGCAGGCGGTTGATTTTAATGGTACGCCAGGGCATTATGTTTCAACGGATATTACGAATAAGAATTGTGGTATTGTGCCAAAGAGCGGTTACAGCATCGCGGCAGATAAAGATGGTATGGAGATTTCTTGGACAGGGTATAGTGATAAAACATATACGACCAAGAAAATTGACTGGGAAACTATCAAACAAAATAAATATCAGATTGAAATAAGCGATTATTTTAAAGAGACAGACACAGAACTATTTGATACCTCTTCGGGGCAGCCGGTTCCGGTGTTGAAACACAGTTTTTCCATGTCGGTGCAGGAAGAAGCGACATTGGAAGATATTATTGCGGCAGTTGATAAAACAAATATATGGGCTTATCCTACGGTAACCATGACCGGGCAATTCGAAAAGCCCGATGGTTCTGCACAGCGCTATACGGGAGTGCGATATTATAGTGCGAGTCTGAATTACTCTGCGGCGTATGCATCATATGTAAATGATAATCAGAACGGACATAATTTTGACGCGCAGGATCTTGATTTTCTGGAAGCTAAGACGACAGGCGGGACAAATTTGATTGACAGTCCTCCGGCAGATATTTCAGTGGAAGATGCCAGAACGAGTACCGATGTATGGAAATTTAAATTTTATATGGAAGGGATAGGGGATGTGACGGCTGAATCAAGGTCGACATCTTATTATGCGTATGACCAAACGAAGGATGATGAGGGCTTTTGGTGGCACTATTATTCAAATTCCAAGGATAAATATCAGATATGGTATCCAAGGAATGGTAGTCTGGATGGAACGCTTGGCTCTGTTATGGCAGCGCTGACAGGTGATAAGAACGATTCATCGCCGGGACTTTTGAATAAAGGGTTGAATGGTGCTGCTGATAGTGGTGGGTGTATAGAACTAAGTTTCACATTGAAGGCAGACCAGAAATACATATATGGTAATGATAAACATGAGGAAACCGCGGTCGGAAGCTTTAGTATAAGAATTGACGTATCAAATACGGATACGGAAGATTCTGTATTAACAAAGATTAAAAATGCATTGAATGATAGTACAATTTTTGATTTATACCGGTCAAGTGCCGGGTGGGATGCTAATCATACTTCCTATGCGAGGGCAAATGAACGTAAGATTGACGTTCCCATCTACGGCGGTGCATGTAATTTCTTTGTACAGGCAGGTGCAGAGGCAGGACAGCATATAGACATTACATATGATTCGCTTAGTCTGTTGAAATTAGGGCTGGCTGATACGAATGTGCTGACGGTAAAAGACTCAGACAATGCGATTAATGAGATTAAAGCAGCTTTAGAGACAATCAGCGATCAGCGGGCCACCTTTGGTGCATACCAGAATCGTCTGGAACATGCCAGAAAGATTAATGAAAATTCAGAGGAGAATACGCAGTATGCCGAGTCTGTCATCCGTGATGCGGATATTGCGGATGAAATGATGGAATACTCTATCAATAGTATTCTCAGTCAGGCTGGCACAAGTATGTTGACGCAGGCGAACCAGCAATTGAGTACAGTATTGCAATTGTTGCAATAATTCTTTGTGATAAAATACTTGTGAGATAAAATCGAGAGTACACGGCTGATTTTCTTTCATTGAACTATCAACTTTCTATACAGATAAACGAGGTTTCCACATGGCATTTGCACATTTACACGTCCACACCGAATACAGTCTGCTGGACGGTTCCAATAAGATTAAAGAATATGTTAAAAGGGTGAAGGAACTTGGAATGGACAGCGCCGCCATCACAGACCATGGTGTGATGTACGGTGTGATTGAATTCTATAAGGAAGCGACTGCGGCGGGCATCAATCCTATTATCGGCTGCGAGGTCTATGTGGCGCCCCATTCCCGCTTCGACAGGGAATTGACGGGCGGCGAGGACAGATATTATCATCTAGTGCTTTTGGCGGAGAATAACACGGGTTATGGCAATTTGATGAAGATTGTCAGCAAGGGATTTACGGAAGGATATTATTACCGTCCCCGTGTGGATATGGAAGTGCTGCAGGAATTCCATGAGGGAATCATTGCTCTTTCGGCGTGTCTGGCGGGCGAAGTGCAGCGCTATATCCAGAAAGGATTGATCGATGAGGCGAAGAAGGTTGCCAGAAAATATGAGGATTGCTTCGGCAAAGGTAACTTTTTCTTAGAATTGCAGGATCACGGGATTCCGGCGCAGCAGACGGTCAACGCTGCGCTGCTTTCTATGAGCAAAGAACTGGATATCCCGCTGGTGGCGACCAATGACGTGCATTATACTTATGCGGAAGATGCGCAGCCGCATGATATTCTACTCTGTCTGCAGACAGGCAAGAAGCTGGCCGATGAGGACCGTATGCGCTATGAGGGCGGTCAGTATTATGTGAAAAGTGAAGAGGAGATGAAAGGGCTTTTCTCTTATGCATGGGAAGCGGTGGAGAACACACAGCGTATCGCAGACAGATGCCATGTGGAGATTGAGTTTGGCAAGTACAAGGTGCCGCACTACGAGGTGCCGGAAGGATATGACTCGTGGTCCTATTTAAATAAGCTGTGTCAGGACGGTATGGCGCAGAGATATCCCGATGATGACGGAACGCTGCAGAAGCGTCTGGAATATGAACTTGGCATCATCAAAGACATGGGATTTGTGGATTATTTCCTGATTGTGTGGGATTATATTAACTATTGCCGAGAAAATGACATTGCTGTCGGTCCGGGGCGCGGTTCTGCGGCGGGCAGTATTGTTTCTTACTGTTTGAAGATTACGAATATCGACCCTATTAAGTACAGTCTTCTGTTCGAGCGTTTCTTAAACCCCGAGCGTGTGTCCATGCCGGATATTGATGTGGATTTCTGCTTCGAGAGAAGACAGGAGGTGATCGACCATGTCAACCGCAAGTACGGCAGTGACAAGGTGGTACAGATCGTCACCTTCGGTACGATGGCGGCGAAGGGTGTGATTCGCGATGTGGGGCGCGTTATGGACCTGCCCTATGCTTTTGTGGATTCGATTGCGAAGATGATTCCCAATGAGCAGAATCAGGGTGTGCCGATTGACAAGGCGCTGGTGATGAATCCGGAGTTTAGGAAACTCTACAATGAAGACGAGCAGGTGCACACGCTGATTGACATGAGTAAGCGTCTGGAAGGACTTCCTCGTCACACATCCATGCACGCGGCGGGGGTCGTCATCTGTCCGGATGCGGCGGATAATTTCGTACCGCTTTCCCGCGGTTCCGACGGTTCCATCACTACGCAGTTTACGATGACGACTATAGAGGAACTGGGGCTTCTCAAGATGGACTTCTTGGGTCTGCGTACACTGACGGTCATTCAGAATGCAGCAGAAATGGCAGAAAAGAGCACGGGAAAGCATATAGATGTAGATACGATCGATTACAATGATCCTGCGGTGCTTGCATCGATCGGGACGGGACGCACGGACGGTGTGTTCCAGCTTGAGAGCGGCGGTATGAAAAGTTTCATGAAAGAGTTGAAGCCGCAGAGTCTGGAAGATATTATCGCGGGGATCTCGCTTTACCGTCCGGGACCGATGGACTTTATCCCGAAATATATTAAGGGGAAAAACAATCCGCAGTCCGTCACATATGACTGCCCGCAGCTTGAGCCGATTCTGGCGCCCACTTACGGGTGTATCGTCTATCAGGAGCAGGTTATGCAGATCGTGCAGGATCTGGGTGGCTATACGATGGGACGCAGCGACTTAGTGCGCCGTGCCATGAGTAAGAAGAAGCAGTATGTGATGGAGCAGGAACGCAAGAACTTTACCTACGGCAATCCCGAGGAGGGCGTGCCCGGCTGCGTGGCGAACGGTATCAGTGCGGAGACTGCCAATCACATCTATGATACGATGATGGATTTTGCCAAGTACGCTTTCAATAAATCCCATGCGGCGTGCTATGCGGTAGTTGCGTATCAGACGGCATATTTGAAATATTATTATCCGGTGGAATTTATGGCGGCGCTTCTTACGTCGGTCATTGACAATCCGAATAAGGTTTCTGAGTATATCATGACGTGCCGCAGTATGGGAATCGAGATCCTTCCGCCGGATATCAATGAAGGGGAAGTCGGGTTTTCTGTACATGGCAATCAGATCCGCTATGCGCTGACGGCGATCAAGAGTGTGGGACGGCCGGTTATTGATATCGTGGTCGCTGAACGCAAGGAGCGTGGGCCATACACGAATCTGAAAGATTTTATTACCCGTATGGCGGATAAGGAAGTGAATAAGCGGGCGATTGAGCACTTTATCAAAGCGGGTGCGATGGACAGTCTGGGCGGAACGCGCAAGCAGTTCATGAGTGTGTATATTCAGATTATGGACAGTATTCAGCATGATAAAAAGAATAATATGGCAGGGCAGATGTCACTGTTTGATATCGTGTCCGAAGAACAGAAAGAAGACTTTGAAGTAAAACTGCCTGATGTGGGCGAATATTCGAAGGAAATGAAGCTTGCATTCGAGAAGGAGGTTCTCGGCATATATATCAGCGGACATCCTTTGGAGGAATATCAGGAGATGTGGCGCAAGAATATCACAAATACGACGGCTGATTTCGTACCCGATGAAGAGACCGGCGAGACAGTGGTCGTTGACGGCAGAAGCGCCACCATCGGCGGCATGATTTCGGAAAAGAAGATTAAATATACGAAGAATGAAAAGGTGATGGCTTTTCTGCAGGTAGAAGACTTGGTCGGTTCGATTGAAGTTATCGTATTTCCGGGACAGTACGAGCGTTTCGGGAGCAGCATAACAGAGGATAGTAAAGTATTTATCAAGGGTCGCGTCTCGGTGGAAGAAGAAAAAGACGGTAAGCTGATTTGCGAGCAGATTACGCCTTTTGAAGAGATAGCCAGAAAACTGTGGATTAAATTCCCGACGAAGGAGGCCTATGAGGAGCATAAAGAAGAACTGTACGACGCTCTGCGTCAATCTGAGGGTAAAGACAGCGTTGTGATTTATGTGGAGAATCCGAAGTCCATGAACGCCCTGCCGCGCAACTGGAACGTGGACGCCGGGGAGGAGCTGACCGGGCGGCTGATCCGTCTGTATGGGAAGGAAAATGTGAAAGTGGTGTGAGAGTAAAGATTATTTTGCTCCTTAAATCAATTTCCGAAAAAGATTGAAATACGCATATGTTTAGAGTAAAATACAGATAGAAATCAGCACAGAAAGGCATGGTGTAGATATGGCAAAACAGATCAAGACGATTGGTGTTCTGACAAGCGGCGGCGATGCGCCGGGTATGAATGCAGCCATCCGTGCGGTGGTCAGGAAGGCGCTTGCGAACGGTGTTACCGTTAAGGGAATCAAAAAAGGCTATCGTGGTCTTTTGAATGAAGAAATCATAGATTTGGAGAGATGGTCCGTGTCTGATACGATTCAGCAGGGCGGTACAATCTTGGGCACCGCACGCTGCTCCGAGTTCCGTACGGAAGAAGGACAGAAGAAGGGTGCGGATATCTGCCATAAACACGGAATCGAAGGACTCATTGTTATTGGCGGCGACGGCTCCTACCGCGGTGCACAGGCGCTTGCAAGACATGGCATTAACACAATCGGTATTCCGGGAACGATTGACCTCGATATAGCATGTACGGAATACACCATAGGATTCGATACGGCAGTCAACACAGCCATGCAGGCAATCGACAAGATCAGAGATACCTCTTCGTCACATGAAAGGTGCAGTATTATTGAAGTTATGGGCAGGAACGCCGGATATATCGCGCTGTGGTGCGGTATCGCGAACGGCGCCGAAGATATTCTGCTTCCGGAGAAATATGATTACAATGAGCAGCAGATTATCAATAACATTATTGCCAGCAGGAAGCGCGGTAAAACCCACCATATCATCATCAATGCCGAAGGAATCGGACACTCTACTTCTATGGCAAGGCGTATCGAGGCGGCTACCGGCATGGAGACGAGGGCAACCATATTAGGATACATGCAGCGAGGCGGTTCACCTACTTGTAAAGACCGTTATTATGCTTCCATCATGGGCGCCTATGCGGCGGATATTCTCTGTGAAGGCAAGACCAATCGTGTGGTTGGTTATCAACACGGTGTGTTCCTTGATTTTGATATTGAGGAAGCGCTTAATATGCAGAAGAATATTCATGAGTATGAATATCAGGTTGCAAGAATTCTGGCTCTTTAATATATAGAAGAAACTATTTATCCCCGTAAATTATAAATTTGCGGGGTAATGTTTTATATGATAAGAAATTCCGCTGTCTAGGCTGCTTTTTGTGATGTGACGCGCAAAAAAAAGGATGTTAAATCAGGATTTAGTTGATGGGGGATGAGAAAATGAACAATGCTTTAAGGCGCGTTTGTTTCGAAAGAAATTATGTTTATGCCGGCTTATTCCGGGAGACAAGCGCTCATTAAATAACAAGTGGAATTGCAAGAGGCATTTATCAAATAAGCAGGGAGAGAAAATAGATGATTACAAGTTATAACAACCGTTCTGTCAGAGAGGTCATACAGCTTGCCCAGAAAGCAAAGGCACGCAGTAAAGAAGGACTTTTTGTGGCGGAAGGAATCAAGATGTTTGACGAAGCGCCGCCGAGACGGATTGAGAAGGTATATATATCCGAACGGATGGAGAAAGAATTGTATGAAAGGTATGACAAAAAGTTAAATCAACTTTTATGTGAAATTGTGGCTGACGATGTGTTTCTTAAAATGTCTGATACGAAGACGCCGCAGGGGATACTCTGCCTTGTCAGGCAGTTTAAGTACAACATAGAGGATATGCTTGCGGGGAAATGCCATTCCAAAGCTGCCGGAATGAGTATCGTGATGAACACGCAGACAGGGAGCGGGGAGAATGCAGACGGGGTTCCCAAGGCGGCTGCAAATTCCATGAAGGCGGATTCTAAAGATGTGAATCCGGGTGGACAGAATAAAAAACAAATGTTATTTATGATTCTGGAAAATATACAGGATCCGGGCAATCTCGGAACGATCTTTCGGGCGGGAGAAGCCGCCGGCGTGGACGGTATTATTATGAGCAGACAGACAGTGGATATCTATAATCCTAAGACAATCCGCTCAACGATGGGGTCTGTCTACAGAGTACCGTTTCTCTATACGGACGATTTATGTGGAGCGGTCCGCATGATGAAGGCGCGGGAGATTGATGTGTACGCCGCGCATCTGCATGCCGAACGATATTATGACGAGTATGATTACCGCAGGAGCTGCGCTTTTCTCATTGGAAACGAGGCAAATGGTTTGTCACAAGAGGCGGCAGAATGTGCAGGCGCGTATCTTAAGATTCCAATGAAAGGTAAAGTGGAATCGCTCAATGCGGCGGTGGCATCCTCGATTTTGCTGTATGAAGCTTACAGGCAGAGGCGGCATTAGAAAGCGCTGCGGAATCATGACTTTACAAAGTGTGAATAAATGATAAAATGTGTTAAATTATGATTTAATATAGGTGGATGCAGGGATTTGTCACAAAAAGCGATGGAAATATATTTAATAACTATAGTTATTAGAAGAAAGTTAATAGTAAAAGACAAGAAGTAGAAGACAAGAAGTAAAAAGACAAGGAGGAGAAGAAAATGAAGATTGGTTTTATAGGACTTGGAAGTATGGCAAAAGCCATTATCGGGGGAATGCTGGATAACCAGATTGTAAAACCGGAAGATATTATCGGAACAGCAAAAACAAAGGAGACAATGGAAGCGGTCCGCAAGGCTTACGGCATACAGGTGCGGGACACGAATGAAGCGGTGGCAGAAGAGTCTGAGGTGTTGTTTCTTGCCGTGAAGCCGCAATTTATGGAAGAAGTGATTCACGAAATACACGATTGTCTGCTTCATGATCCCCTCATTATAAGCATTGCGGCAGGAAAGACGATGGCATGGATTGAGGAGCGGTTTGGAAGCAAGATTAAGCTTGTCCGCTGTATGCCGAATACGCCGGCACTGGTGGGTGCAGGATGCACGGGAGTCTGTGTGAACGGACAGGCTTCTAAGGCAGAGACGCAGTATTGTATTAAATTAATGGAAAGCTTCGGTAAGGCGATGCTTGTTCCGGAACGGCTCATGGACGCGGTGGGCGCGGTGAGCGGCAGTTCTCCGGCGTATGTTTTCATGTTTATCGAAGCGATGGCGGATGCGGCGGTGGCGGCCGGAATGCCAAGAACGCAGGCGTATCAATTTGCCGCGCAGGCGGTTTACGGTTCGGCGAAGCTGGTTCTCGAGAGCGGGAAACATCCCGGAGAGCTGAAAGATATGGTCTGCTCACCGGGCGGAACGACGATACAGGGCGTTCGTGTTTTAGAGGAGAGAGGAATGCGAGGTGCGGTTATGGACGCTCTGATTGCCACGGTAGAGCAGTCCGGGAAATTATAGAAAACAGGCATAAAAACAGGACATGCCGCGTAAACTTGACAAAGAATAGGTGTTTTGCTAAAATTATCCAAAACTTGGGAGTTAACAATTTTGTAATATTTTAGTATTATGATAGTAACATTGGGGAATTATCGGGGAAATGGTGGAGGATTATATTTATGCTGAAGGGCAGAAAGACGTTTATTCTGCTTGCCGGGATGATTCTTTGTCTGAGTATATCGGGAATGTTTTGTTTGAAAGCACAAGCTTCCGGTCAAAAAGAATATCTTGATTCTTTGAGCGTTGGAATCACACCGATCATCGATCCGACGACGGGAACCGCGAACGATCAGGCAATCAAAGAATTGACTGAACTTGCACAGACCGGCAAACCGCAGGCGGCGGAAGAGTCCGATCTGGTGATGGTGAATGTGCAGGTTGCCATGAATGTGAGAGCGGAGGCGAGCGAAGAATCAGACAAAGTCGGTGTGCTATACAAGGACTGTGGCGGCAGAATATTGGAGCGGAAAGACGGCTGGACCAGATTAAAAAGCGGCGAACTGATCGGCTGGGCAAGCGACGAGTATCTTCTTTTTGGAGAGGATGCGGAAGCGATGGCGGATGACGTCGGGAATCTGATTGTCACAATCGAGACGGAAATCTTACGCGTGCGCGATGAACCGAACACGGATGCGGATGTGGTGGGACTCCTGACGGGAGACGACGAGTTGGAAATCATCGAATTTATTGATGACAACTGGATCAGCGTCGAATACGAGGAAGAGACGCGATATGTTTCTTCAGAATTTGTAGATGTGGATTTTCATATTGATGAAGGCGAGACGTTAGCGGCAATCAAGCTGAGAGAAGAGGAAGAGCGTCAGGCGAAACTGACGGCAAACCAAGGCGCGGTGGTAGTCGGCGGCGACGACCTTCGATTGCTGGCAGCGCTAATCCAGTGCGAAGCCGGAAGCGAGACTTATAACGGTAAGCTGGCGGTAGGAGCCGTTGTTATGAACCGTGTCAGAAGCGGCGCTTATCCGAATACAATATCGGGCGTTATATTTGCGTCGGGACAGTTTACACCGGCATTAAACGGTAAGGTTGCGAGAGTTTACACCAGCGGTAACATTATGGATAGCTGTTATGAGGCGGCGCAGGCGGCGATTAACGGTGAGACGAATGTCGGAGAAGCGACGCATTTCAGAAGAGCCGGCAATCATGACGGACTTTTGATAGATCATCAGGTATTCTGGTAACAAAATATAAGGTTCTGCTAAGGCTGCAAAGCGAGCGGCTTTAGCGGAACTTTGTTATGTTGGGAGGAATTACGATCCGATCCTTATATTGTGCAAGTCCGATTCTTCTATATGTGCAGGCATGATTCTTCTATATGTGCAGGCATGATTCTTCCATATGAACCTTGCCAGATAGGTTATAATATAGTAGAATGTAATGTAGCTGTAAAACATATAAGTAGTGCGGCTACACTATGTATATTGCGGGAATTATGCGTATACTAAGAGAAAAGGAGTGAGGACTGATGGCTTTTATAGCTGATTTGAGTATGACTGTATTCTGGCTGGTTGTTCTCGTAGCATTGGTCGTTATAGAATTGCTTACAATGGGACTCACGACTGTCTGGTTTGCGGGCGGAGCGTTTGTGGCGACGATTGCGGCGTTATTTCATGCACCGCTTTTTTTGCAGATTATTCTTTTTCTGGTCGTGTCAGCCTTGTTACTGTTCTTTACAAGACCTCTTGCGGTCAAATATTTTAATAAGGACAGAATCAGAACCAATGCGGAGAGCTTGGTGGGGAGGCAGGCGATTGTGATCAGCGAGATTGATAATCTTCAGGGAATCGGACAGGTCAATGTAGGCGGCATGGAATGGTCTGCAAGGACCAGAGTGGACGGTGTGAGGCTGCCGATTGGTACAGTGGCTACCGTGTTGGCGATCAATGGCGTAAAGCTGATCGTAGAAGAAAGAAAAGAGGTATAGAAATGGGTGGAGTTATTGCATTAGTAGTTGTTTTGATTTTGATTGTCCTGATTTTGCTATCATGCATCAAAATTGTTCCTCAGGCACATGCCTATGTTGTAGAGAGATTGGGCGCTTATCAACAGACATGGTCCGTAGGTCTTCACATCAAAGTTCCGTTTATTGATAAAGTGGCTAAGAGAGTCGTTTTAAAAGAGCAGGTTGTGGATTTTGCACCCCAGCCGGTTATCACAAAGGATAATGTAACGATGAGAATTGATACGGTCGTATTTTTCCAGATCACAGATCCGAAGCTTTTCGCATACGGTGTGGAGAATCCGATTATGGCGATTGAAAACCTGACTGCTACAACGCTTCGTAACATCATCGGTGAGATGGAACTTGACCAGACATTGACGTCGAGAGAAGTGATCAACACGAAGATGAGAGCGTCTCTTGATATCGCGACAGACCCTTGGGGTATCAAGGTGAACCGTGTCGAACTTAAGAACATCATTCCTCCTGCGGCAATACAAGATGCTATGGAGAAACAGATGAAGGCAGAGCGTGAACGTCGTGAGGCAATCCTTCGTGCGGAAGGTGAGAAGAAGTCTACGGTCTTAGTTGCGGAAGGTAAGAAAGAATCTGCAATCTTGGAGGCAGAGGCAGAGAAACAGTCTGCAATCCTTCGTGCAGAGGCTCAGAAAGAGAAGATGATCCGCGAGGCGGAAGGTGAGGCAGAGGCAATCCTTAAAGTACAGCAGGCTACAGCGGACGGTATCAGAATGATTCGCGAGGCAGGTGCAGATGAGTCGGTGCTTAAGATTAAGAGTCTCGAGGCATTTGAGAAGGCGGCAGACGGTCAGGCGACCAAGATTATTATCCCGTCTGAGATTCAGGGCTTGGCAGGGCTGGCAACTTCTGTGAAAGAAGTTTGGAAATAAGAGGTTTGTTTCAAATAACACTTGTTTTGGTAACTGATTGTAAGATATTGTCGGACAGTTACATGTTTAAGAACATTGTGGGATGGTTCTGCGGAGCCGTCCCATAGTTTGTTACAACCGGTTTATACAGACTGTCTGAGTTTGCGTACATAGTTTGTGCCTATGTGTATAGAGTATAGAGTATAGAAAAGAGGGCTATTATGAATTTGACAGGACGAAACTTCTTAAAACTTTTGGATTTTACACCGGAAGAGATTACATATATGCTGGATGTGGCGGCTGATTTAAAAGATAAGAAAAAGAAAGGTATTCCCGTGGATATCCATAGAGGCAAGAACGTGGCGCTTATTTTTGAGAAGACGAGCACGAGAACGCGCTGTTCTTTTGAGGTGGCGGCGCATGATCTCGGTATGGGAACGACCTATTTAGACCCTTCGGGTTCGCAGATTGGCAAGAAAGAGAGTATTCCAGATACGGCGCGGGTTTTGGGGCGCATGTTTGAGGGAATCGAATATCGCGGTTACGGACAGGATATTGTGGAGGAACTGGCAAAATATGCCGGCGTGCCGGTGTGGAACGGACTGACGAACGAATTTCATCCCACGCAGATGCTGGCGGATTTCCTGACGATCAGAGAGCATTTCGGACATTTGGAAGGAATCAGGCTGACATATATGGGTGACGCCCGTTATAATATGGGCAATTCCCTGATGGTGGCTTGCGCCAAGATGGGTATGCATTTTACTGCCTGCACGACGAAAGAGTATTTTCCGGAGGCTGCGCTGGTGCAGACATGTGAGGAGATTGCCGCACAGACGGGAGGCAGCATTAAATTGACGGAGGATGTGGCTGAAGGTGCCGGCGGAGCGGACGTCATCTACACGGACGTGTGGGTTTCCATGGGAGAGCCGGAAGAAGTCTGGAAGAGCAGACTGCATGATTTAATGCCCTATCAGGTGAACCGCAAGGTGATGGAATATGCGGGAGAGAATGCGGTATTTATGCACTGCCTGCCCGCTTTTCATGATTTGAAAACCGGCGTCGGAAAACAAATCAATCAGAAATACGGCATTGATGAGATGGAAGTGACGGATGAAGTGTTTGAGTCTGAGCAGTCGATTGTCTTTGAAGAGGCGGAAAACCGTATGCATACGATTAAGGCTGTGATGGCGGTGACTCTTGGAGAGTACAAATTATAAAGCACCGGATATGACGGTGATGAGCGAATGCTTAGACAACAGAATGATAGCGTGGATGGGAGTGTAATGAAAACAGATAAGACAGATATTCTGGCACTGCTTCGGAACAGTGAAGATTATATATCGGGACAACAGCTTTGCGACCGCTTCGGCGTTACGAGGACAGCAGTCTGGAAAGTGATTAACCAGTTAAAAGAAGAAGGGTATCAGATTGAGTCGGTTTCCGGCAGGGGCTACCGGCTCGCGGAAGGTCCTGCGGATATTTTATCACAGAGTGAGATTGCCAGCAGACTGACCACGAAATGGGCAGGGTGCAAAGTATATTATTATGATCAGACGGGTTCTACCAACAATGATGCCAAGCGATGCGGAGAGGAAGGCGAACCGCATGGTACGGTGGTGGTCGCGGATGTCCAGAACGCAGGCAAAGGGCGCCGCGGCAGAGGATGGCAGACGCTGTCCGGAACTGCTCTTTCTTTTACCATTATGCTCAGACCGGAGTTTGCGCCGGACAAGGCGTCCATGATTACGCTGGTCATGGCGCTCAGCGTGGCGGAAGCAGTGGAAAGCGTATTGGAAGGTGCAAAAAATGCGGTCACAACGATTAAATGGCCCAATGATATCGTGCTGAACAAAAAGAAAATATGCGGCATGCTGACAGAGATGACCATGACGCCGGAAATGGATGAGATACAGTATATTGTAGTGGGAGCCGGCACGAATGTTAATAATGCCAGTCCTGAAGAATTTCAAGAAGAGATAAGAAAGACGGCGACGTCTTTAAGGATAGAGACGGGAAGGCAGATAAGCAGGGCGGATTTGCTTGAGAAGATTCTTGTGCGCTTTGAGGATAATTACGAAACGTTTCTGAAAACATTGGATATGTCCGGACTGCGGGAAGCTTATCAGAGTCATTTGCAGGGAATAGACGGTGAAGTGAGAGTGCTCGATCCGGCGGGAGAATATACGGGAATTTCCCGTGGTATCAATGAGCGGGGAGAACTGATTGTCGAGAAGGAGAACGGGGAAAAGGTACAAGTCTATGCCGGCGAAGTGTCGGTACGCGGGCTATACGGGTATGTGTGATGGACAAGAGAGTGGTGCTCTGCGGAGCGAATGCTTATGAGCAAAAATACTATTTCAATGAACAGTTTGCGGGGATTCCCGAATCTGTTAAGGAAGAACTGCATGTTATCTGCGTTCTTTTTACCGAGGAGGTAGGAGGAATATTCACGATTGTCTTCGAGGAGGATGGGAGTGTTTCGCTTGAAACAAATGCCGAAGAGGATGATTTATTGTATGACGAAATCAGCAGCGGTCTGCTGGTGGGTGAGATACGCAGGAACAGACAGGAGATGCTTGAGTCATTGCAGTTGTACTACAGAGTTTTTATACTGCATGACAGGACGGTATTGGATAATGAGTGAAATCGCCCTTGGGCAGGAAATAAGACAGAAAGCAGGATATGGCTATGAGCGACTTACTCCACAGTTTGGCGATAGGCGGCGTCGCGCTTAATAATAATATCATATTGGCACCGATGGCAGGCGTGACTGACCTGCCTTTTCGTTTGCTGTGCAGCGAGCAAGGCGCCGGGATGTGCTGCATGGAGATGATCAGCGCCAAAGCTATCCTATACAAAAATAAGAATACGGAAAGCCTGCTGGAAATCCATCCGCAGGAAGGTATCGTGTCATTGCAGCTATTCGGTTCCGATCCGGACATCCTAAGCGAGATGGCGAAACAGATTGAAGAGAGACCTTTTGACATTCTGGATATCAATATGGGATGTCCGGTGCCGAAAGTGGTTGGCAACGGAGAAGGCTCGGCGCTTATGAGGCAGCCAAAGTTGGTGGAAGAGATTATTACGGCACTGGTCAAGGCGGTTCATAAGCCTGTGACTGTCAAGATTCGTAAAGGATTCGACGAGGCGCATGTGAATGCGGTGGAGATTGCCAAGATTGCGGAGGCTTCCGGGGCAGCGGCGGTGGCGGTGCACGGCAGGACGCGGGAGCAGTATTATACCGGGGAGGCGGATTGGGATATCATCGCCAAGGTGAAAGACAACGTGTCTATTCCGGTAATCGGAAGCGGCGACGTCACGGATGGCGCCAGCGCAGAGAAAATGCTTATAACGACAGGATGCGACGGTATTATGATTGGGCGTGCCGCACGGGGAAATCCGTGGATTTTCAGGCAGATTGCAGATTATTTGAAGGATGGAACGGTAAGTCCTAAGCCGGATAGAGAAGAAGTGAAGGCGGCGATTCTGCGCCATGCGAGACTGCAATTGGAATGCAAAGGAGAATATACGGGCATCCGTGAGATGCGCAAGCATGTGTCCTGGTATACGATAGGTATGCCGCATTCCGCCAAGTTACGGCAGCGCGTGAATATGGCGGAGAGTTTCGGTGAACTGGAGAGGCTGGTGCTGGAGGAGTTGTAGCGTCCAGCCACATTGGCATCTTGCCATGCGCATTCATAACTTGCCGATGGAGGGGATATGATAGGATTTAAAAGTATGTGCGGCAAGTTATTCATGTCGGGCGTCCCGCCCTATAGAAAATATGATACAATATCCCCTTAGTGAGCGAGCTCCCACGGGAACATTGTATCATATTTTCTGCATGGCAGAACGGGTAAGCGCATATATTAAGTCATGGAACTGGAGAAGATTATTTATTTTTATTCGATAACGGAACATGACGGACAACCAAAAGGGATATGTGCGGCGAAGAGGTTCTGGTTTCAGGATGCGTCTCTTAGAACGGGACTGTTTGATGACGGAGCGCTTCAGGTAGTCGGCTGCGCGATACCGCCCTTCTATTATAGGCGCAGAGCGTGGAAGCCGCAAATGCTGTCGGAGGCAATGGAAGAAGTGCTGCGCCGCGTGGAAAGCATGACCGAAACATTGACGGACACGTGGCTTCAGCCGCAGATTGAAGAGGTTTTGACGGAGGAGTACAGCAGGCGCTTTAGTCCGAGGGAAGATACTGTGCGCGCGGTGACAAGGCGTCTGGTTGACCGCTATGCGGGTGAGATGATCAGAGAAAGCGGAGAGGTGTCGGTGCTGTTAGGGGAACCGGCAGATACGGACCGGCAGATGGAGATGACCAGAGAATTGCTGCACCCCTATCTGTCTCGAATTAACCGTCTGCTGATTTTCTATGAAGAAATGGCGGAAGCTGATATCTGGATGGAGCTTGGCAGCCATTTGGATGAATATTACTATGAGTACGGGCTGGTGCCACAGCTTGAGCCATATGGAAACAGCCGCGGCGGTGTGCAGGAATTAGGAGATAAGGCTGATCTAAGATGCGGCAGACATACGTGCCGCGGATTGGTTCTGGACTATTGCGCACAGTTTCGCTATCCGAAGATTTTACCGGAAAGTAATGTCGTCTACATTGATGTGGCGTCCGAAGCGTCAAAAGAACGGCTGCTTAGGCGCAAAACACCCCGAATTCCGTATGTTTCACCGTTAAAATACCTTGACACTATGGTGAAAAATGGTTATGATGGTTAGGTTAAAAAGACATGAAGAAGACATGAAGAAGACATGAAGTTATACTAAGACTGCAAAGTACGCAGTCTAAGTATAACTAAGTCATGTCTGGAAGAATGCGAAAGGGCGCGCATTCTTCCCAGTGAATCAAAATGATACTTGCAAGCAGATATAAGGCAGAAAATAAAAAAGTAACAATATATGGAGAAAGGGAGAATTACTATGCAGGAGAAAAAGAATATCTTAACGTATGAGGGCTTAAGAAAATATGAAGATGAGTTACATGATCTTAAAGTTGTAAAGCGTAAAGAAGTCGCACAGAAAATCAAAGAGGCGAGAGAGCAGGGAGACTTATCCGAGAATGCCGAATATGATGCAGCCAAAGACGAGCAGCGCGATATCGAGGCAAGAATCGAAGAATTGGAAAAGATTCTGAAGAATGCGGAAGTCGTTGTTGAAGACGAAGTTGATTTGGATAAGATTAACATCGGCTGTCTGGTTAAGATACTGGACATGGAGTATAACGAGGAACTGGAATATAAGATTGTAGGTTCCACTGAGGCGAACAGCTTAAAAGGAAAGATTTCCAATGAATCTCCGGTGGGTAAGGCATTGATCGGCACTAAAGTAGGCGATACGGTAAATGTGGAGACACAGGCCGGAATGATTCAGTATAAAGTGCTGGAGATTCAGAGATCGAATTAAAATAAAGCATAAATACAGGGAAGTATACGCGGATTACGGGAAATATAGAAATAGAAAACGACATATCGGTAACATTTGAGAAAGGTGCAGGTAATAACATGGCAGAAGTACAGAATCAGGGCAACGAACAGCAGGTTCAGGACGTAAACCAGCTTCTGAAAGTAAGGCGGGAAAAACTTGCCGCATTGCAGGAAAGCGGCAAAGACCCTTTTCAGATTACAAAATATGATGTGACACATCACAGTCAGGAAATCAAAGACAATTATGATGCGTTGGAAGGTAAGACAGTATCCATCGCCGGACGTGTGATGTCCAAGCGTATTATGGGTAAAGCGTCTTTCTGTAATGTACAGGATCTGCAGGGCGATATGCAGTGCTATGTGGCGCGCGACAGCGTCGGCGAAGAATCCTATGCCGATTTCAAGAAATATGACGTGGGTGACATTGTCGGTATCGAAGGCGAGGTATTTACCACGAAAACCGGTGAGAAATCCGTTCATGCCGCCAAAGTGACACTACTGTCAAAAAGTTTACAGATTCTGCCGGAGAAGTATCACGGACTGGTGAACACGGATATTCGTTATCGTCAGAGATATACGGACCTTATTATGAATGAGGACGTCAAGAAGACCTTTGTGCTGCGTTCCAAGATTATCAGTTCGATCAGACGCTATCTGGACGGACAAGGCTTCTTGGAGGTTGAGACCCCAATGCTTGTGTCCAATGCGGGCGGTGCGGCGGCAAGACCTTTTGAAACGCATTATAATGCGCTGGACGAGGACGTAAAGCTTCGTATTTCGCTGGAACTGTATCTGAAAAGACTGATTGTGGGCGGAATGGAGAGAGTCTACGAAATCGGACGTGTATTCCGTAACGAAGGTTTGGATACAAGACATAATCCGGAATTTACCCTGATGGAACTCTATCAGGCATATACGGATTATTACGGTATGATGGATTTGACGGAAAATATGTTCCGCCATGTGGCGAAAGAAGTGTGCGGCACGACTACCGTGCCTTACGGCGAGGAAATGATAGACCTTGGCAAGCCTTTTGAGCGCATGACCATGGTAGAAGCAGTGAAGAAATATGCCCGTGTGGATTTTGACACGGTGAAAGATACCGTTGAGGCGAAGAAACTTGCCGACGCAAAGGGGATTCATTACGAAGACAGGCATAAGAAGGGCGATATCCTGAATTTATTCTTCGAGGAATATGTGGAAGAACATCTGGTGCAGCCAACCTTTATCATGGACCATCCGATTGAGATTTCACCGCTGACGAAGAAGAAACCGGACAAGCCTGAGTATGTGGAGCGATTTGAACTTTTTATCACCGGACGCGAGATGTGCAACGCTTATTCCGAGCTGAATGACCCGATCGACCAGAGAGAACGCTTCAAGGCGCAGGAGGAGGCGCTTGCCGCAGGTGACGAGGAAGCCAACACCACGGATGAGGATTTCATGAACGCATTGGAAATCGGTATGCCGCCGACGGGTGGTATCGGTTACGGAATCGACAGACTGGTGATGCTGCTGACAAATTCACCGGCAATTCGCGACGTTTTGCTCTTCCCGACAATGAAGAGTCTGGATAAGGGTCAGGAGAAAAAGTCTGCCGACCGTGGAAAAAACGGAAAGAAAGAAGCAGAACAGCCTGCGAAACAGAGCAGTATCACAAGAGAGCAGGCGTTGGAACTGTTGAAGAAATATAACAAAGAGCCTTTTCATATCCAGCACGCGCTGACGGTGGAAGGCGTGATGAGATGGTACGCGAAAGAATTAGGACGTGCGGCGGAAGAAGAATTCTGGGGGATAACAGGTCTTCTTCACGATATTGATTTCGAACTTTATCCGGAGGAGCACTGCAAGAAGGCTCCGGAATTGCTGCGTGAAGCGGGAGTGGGTGAGGACATGATATATGCCATCTGTTCTCACGGTTACGGGCTTTGCAGCGAGGAAGAGCCGAAGCTTGAGATGGAGAAGGTGCTTTTTGCATCCGACGAACTGACCGGACTAATCTGGTCCTGCGCGCTGATGCGTCCGTCCAAGAGCACGATGGATATGGAAGTGAAGAGCCTGAAAAAGAAATTTAAGGACAAGAAGTTCGCGGCGGGCTGTTCCAGAGAGGTCATTACACAGGGCGCGGAAATGCTCGGCTGGGAGCTTGACGAGTTGTTCGACAAGACGATTCTGGCGATGCGAAGCTGCGAAGCGGCTGTGGCAGAGGCGATGGAGCAGAATTCATAGGAAGATTGTATGGATTGCTGTTTGAACTGTAAATACTGAAAATGAAAGTGAACCGAATGGCGTGAAGGCTGTTCGGTTCTTTTTGTATGGACTTAAAAACATAAACACTTGCAGGATAGCATTTAATGTGAGAAAATTTAACGTAAGGCATATAACGATAGATCAGGCGCAGTAACTGCCCGTAAATAAAACTACTGATACGAAGTAGGAAGATAATAGTTTATGACTGGAGAGTGACGAAGATGGTAAATGAATCTGGTACATGGATTATGTGCGGTGTGGCTGAGGACGATCCTAAGTGTATTCATACCGTAGAAGAAGCGATTACATATATTAACGAAATCGGTTTCCTGCCGTTGTTTAAGAATGATATTCCGGGATTTTCACTGGAAGAGCGGACTGTGCCTGAATACTGGTGGAGCGGGGATGCTGCGCGTGATCCATGGGAGTGGAGAGAGATTATCGCCAGAAGCGGAGAAGTGGTTTATGGTAAGTTCTTCGATAAGAAAGCAGGATTCATTTCCAGAGAATGGTTCCCGTATTTTGCAAATTATCGCAGAGATGGATATGATTTTGATGCGCTTTGGGAGGATGAGAAGGCTTCGATACGCCAAAAGAAGATCATGGATCTTTTTACGGAAAGGAATGCGGATGCAGAATGGTATTCCTTTGAGGTAAAGCAGAATGCCGGATTTGGTAAAGGCGGAGAGAAGAATTTTGAGGGTACTATCACCGACCTTGAAATGAAAACGTACCTTTGTATGAGAGATTTCAGGCAGAGGAAGAACAAGAAGGGCGAAAGCTATGGCTGGTCTATTGCGGTATATTCCACTCCGGAACATCTCTGGGGATATGAGCATATAACTTCCGCTTATCGGGAAGAACCCTCAGAGTCATGGAGACGGATCGTAAATCATATGAATGAGATATATCCTATTGCTACGGAGGCGCAGATTCACAGGGTGATTGCTATTTCAAAAGATGGCGTTCCTCATAGGACAAAGTCAAACCGTACCGTAGCAAAGGACTGGATTATTCCGGCAAACCCGAAATATTATGATGTGGTTGGTGCATTCGAGGCTTCCCATATTGTAACATGGAAGCAGAGCAGTGATATCCATGTTGATGACATTGTTTATATGTATGTGGCGGCGCCATATTCATCGATTCTGTATAAATGTAAAGCTGTGGAAGTAGATATTCCCTATCATTTTTCAGATGAGAATTTGACCGTGAAACAGGCGATGAAGGTGGAACTTTTGGAAAAGTATGAGCCGGGTGCGTGGTCATTTGAGAAGATTAAGAAGTTTGGCGTATATGCGGTCCGGGGACCGCGGAGTATGCCGGCGGAACTGAAAAGGGAGATGTGTCGCGCAGCAAAGGATACAAAACCGTTATGAAGAATATATTTACAGCTTTTATATTGATTTCATAACAGAAATATACGATGATGTTATTCACAGTGTAAATCAGAATGCTTTAAAGTGCCAAAATGGCACTTTGGAAAAAAATTTTACAAAGGGGGAAATATTTATGCAGTACAGAATTATCGGAGACACAATGCCGGCGGTGGAGGTGCTTTTTGATGCACCGGGAGAATCGATGTACACACAGTCGGGTGGAATGGCATGGATGTCGGAAGGGATCACGATGGATTCCAATATGAGAGGCGGTCTCGGCAAGAGTATCGGCAGAATGTTTTCGGGAGAATCGCTTTTTATGGCGACGTATAGGGCGGAACGCGCAGGCAGTATGATAGCTTTTGCCTCTACGGTAGCCGGTGAAGTGCTTCCGATCGATGTGGGAGCATGTGGCGGTATGATCTGCCAGAAAGGCGCATTTCTCTGCGCGCAGGAGACGGTTAACCTGAGTGTGACGTTTACTAAGAAGTTTTCGGCAGGATTGTTCGGCGGAGAAGGATTTATTCTGCAGGATATCGGCGGAACAGGCATGGTATTTCTTGAGATTGACGGTAATAAAGTAGAAAAGAATCTGGCGCCCGGTGAGGTCATCAAGGTAGACACAGGAAATGTGGTCGCTTTTGAAAGGTCAGTGCGGTATGAGATTGAAACGGTAAAAGGGCTCAAGAATATCTTCTTGGGTGGTGAGGGATTGTTCTTAACGAAGCTTACCGGACCGGGCAAAGTGATCCTGCAGACACAGAACTTTAACGAGTTTGCCGGAAGAATTATCAGACTGGTGCCGTCGAGATAGGAGGGTGTGGCATGGCTGGATATGAGCCTCCGTTCCATATGTCAAATTCCATAGTGAATCTGCTTATGGAGATTAGTGAACAAATCGGAAGAATAACAGTATTGCAGCCGGAAAACGTTACACCGCATCTGCGCAAGGAGAATCGCATTCGGACGATACACGCGTCACTGGCGATTGAACATAATTCATTGACGGTAGAGCAAGTAACTGCAATTATTAACGGAAAACATGTTTTAGGAAATCCGAATGAGATTAAGGAAGTCTGGAATGCGTATCAGGCATATGAACTTATGACGGAACTAAATCCTTATTCTATTGATGATTTGTTAAAGGCACACCGTTTTATGATGCAGGGGTTGATTAAGGAAAATGGCAGATTTCGTTCCGGCGCGGTCGGAATCTATGCGGGTGACGCTGTTATTCACGTGGCTCCGCCGGCGAAATTTGTGTCAGGACAGATGAAAGAATTGATCGACTGGTATCAGGAATCCGATATGCATCCTCTTATAAAAAGCGCAATTTTTCATTATGAATTTGAATTTATACATCCGTTTGCTGATGGGAACGGCCGCTTAGGCAGATTGTGGCATACTATCCTGCTGGGGCAATGGAAGAAGTTGTTTTATTGGCTTCCCATAGAGACTTTAATACGGACAAGACAAGACGAGTATTACGATGCTCTTGGGAAGGCAGATAAAGAGGGAAACAGCAGTGGATTTGTTGAGATGATGCTAACGATTATTCATGATACGCTGCAAAAGTATGAAGCAGTGACCGACCAAGATACCGACCAAGATACCGACCAAGATGTACAACCACAGGTAAGAAAAATATTGGAAATTCTTGGCAACAAAACACTGTCCGCAGCGGAAATTATGGGGGCATTAGGGTTGAGTCACAGGCAGACATTCCGTAAGAATTATCTTGATCCAGCGTTAAAGCAGGGTGTGATTGAGCGGACAATTCCGGATAAGCCAAACAGCAGAAACCAGAGATACCGGAGGTGCAGTACAATAGCTGACGGAAGGAACGGATGAAATGAGGAAGACTGAGGCAGCGCCTTGGTCTTCTGTTATATACGAAGAACGCCTTAAAGATTGTAGAAGCAATAGATTGAAGGTGGGGGAATGATTGGAAGAATAAGTGAAATGAACCAACTTGAAAAAATGTATTTAAGTGCGCGGTTTGAATTTATGGTCATGTATGGAAGAAGGTGAATTGGGAAAACAACTATTTTGCAGGAATTTTCCCATAAGCATCAAACTATATTTTTTTCTGCACAAGAGAAAAATGATGCTTTGAATCTTCAAGATTTTTCTAAGCTTATCCAAGGATATTATGACAACGATTTTATAGCGAATTTTACAAATTGGGAGCAAGTGTAGTAAATATATGTTGACTCTGCAAACACTCCGATTATTGGAAAAGCATGTTCCTTGTGGAGAAGCGGACAGCAGTAAAAAAGTATTTATGAAATTACTGACCATTTCTACAAGTTTTGGTACAGACTTGTTTTTTCTAACAAAAGTTATTATGCCATGCTGAGAGTCGATAAGGCGGCGGAAGCGTTTCCTAGTGTGAGGGATAAGAAGCTAATGTTCATCAGTAAAAGCGGGGTTACGGAAACGGTCAAAAGACGGGCAAAAGAAGAAGGGGCAAAACTGGTGGAATTGGGGGAACTGTATGAGTAGTGATTTGACCACCAGTAGGATTTATTTGAATTGTGTAATGGGAAAAAAAGCAATTGATAAAATGGGCAAGAGCTTGTGGATGGTCTGCCAAAGTGGGGAGTAAGAGTACATGTTGGTTACCTCCTACAAAAAGTATTCGCTTATCAGATTTACAATGGATAGCAAAATGATAATGCTATATATAGTGAAACAAAGCACATTGTTTGTGCGCAATTTGGCAGGAGAACTTTTGATTTTTTTCACTTGATATTCTTCGGGCAGTTCATTCTCGATGGCTCTGTAAGCATGGTCGATGTACGTTATTTTCTTGTTTTCCACGATTCCGATATAGAGACCAAATAAGGCGCAGATTATGCCGGATATGGAAAATACCCACAGCGGTAATCTGGCAGCCAACTCGCTTTTTACACTGATTGCGGATAGAAAATTAGGTAAAAAAGAGATGATTAATGATAAATACACAAGTCTCCAGAATGAAGAAATAAACCACTGGTCACGATATTTCCATTCATCTCTGTATAAATTCATAAGTGCAATATGATTTTCGGAAGCTTTTAAATCAGTTTTAAATTTACTCAAAATGATTACCTCGCTTTTTTTAGTTCATTTTATGTAGAATTACTGTGTAAGTCAAGTATACGAACACATTTTGTTGAAAAATGTCGTTTGAAATGATACACTTACCATATTATAACAATATGGCAGGTGGATTTGGATGAGTAACATTACTTTTTCGGAAATTATGGATTTTTATCCGCGACATAATCAGTCGGTGTTTGAAGATTTAAAGAAGAATTATCAGAGAGGAAGCCTCATTCCCTTTGTTGGAGCGGGGCTTTCTGTCTTTTGCGGTTATTTAGGCTGGCAGCAAGTGTTGAAAAAGCTTACGGAATTTATTTTTGAGGAAAATATTAAGAATGAAATTAATAACATGATTGAGAGCGGCGAACTTTTGCAGGCAGCGCAGACAATCTCTGACAATTATCTGAGAATGCTGATAGAACTTCGTAAAATTATTGATTATGATAAGATTGAAAACTGTGACCCCGACGAGTGGTATACATCGGCAGCGTATGTTCTGCCCTATCTGTTTGACAAAAGTATTGTGATGACGACTAATTTTGACCGTGTATTGGAAGAAGTCTATGACAGGTGCCATGTGAAATTCGGTAGAATTGTCTCGCCTCACGAACCGGATATTCTTTCTCAGATTCGGCAAGCGGCTCCACATTGTTTATTTAAGCTGCATGGGGATATCGGTCCGGATACATATGATATTGATAAACTGGTATTTACGCAGAAACAGTATGATGCAGCATATCATTCTGACGGTCCGCTCATGAAGGAGCTGCCGTTGTGGTTTCAGAATAAGAGGCTGCTGTTCTTAGGGTGCAGTCTGATGCAGGACAAGACGATGGATGTGCTGCAGCAGGTGACGAAGGCAAATCCGGGCTTGGACCATTATGCAATTCTTGCATGTAAACCGGAGAAGATTGGTCAGCGCAGCAGAGAATTGGGTGAGCAGGGCATATCGGCGATATATTATCCGGAGAACAGACATGAGGCGGTACGTGTAATATTGGAGAGGCTTCTGGAAGAAACCGATTCGGGTAAATATGAGGAAATGAATCGGCATGTGGAGCGACATATACCGATATCTAAGACAGAGCACCGCTTTATGTATGATTCGGGTTACATTGGTTTTACCGGAAGGACAAAGGAACTTGAGCAGCTTATGGATTTTTGTAAGAATCCTAAACAGATTTCATGGTGGGCAGTTACCGGACCGGGAGGAATGGGTAAGAGCAGACTTGTCTATGAGTTTACCGAGGCGCGCAAAAAAGAGGGATGGGAAATCGTATGGTTGAACCAGAATCAGGATATTTATCCAAGATTGCTTGACTGGACGCCGCCGGTGGACCAGTGCATCTTAGTGGCGGATGACGTGCAGTCGTATCTGCAGGCAATTGGGGAATGGATTAGTTCTGTTTCTAAGAAAAAGCGCAGTGAGAAGCTGAGGGTTCTTTTGCTGGAGCGTGAAGGAGAAGACTTATCCTCTGCAAAATGGGCAGAGATAATGCGGGCAGACGCACCCTATGATGATACGATTCAGTCCTTGTGCTATTGTTCTGATTTCTTGCAGCTAGAACCTCTGTCAGACGATGAATTGAAAGCAGTGATGACAGATTTTGCGCTCGCTTCCGGTAAAATAATAAAGGACGATAGACTGATGGAACGTCTTTTAAAGACATTGCAGGAAGTCGATGGCGATTTGCAGCGTCCCATCTATGCGTTGGCAATTGTTGATGCATGGTGCGATGGAGAGGACCCTACCCGGTGGGACAAAGAGCAGATATTAGGCGAGCTGACGAATCGGGAACTGAAATTTTATTATAACCGGCTACGGAATTTATCTAACGACAAGATTTCTAAAGAACTGCGTTTTGAGTTTGAAAATCTTTTGGCACGGTCTTGCATCAGTGGCATTTTACCATTAAAAGAGATTCGTGATGAAGAGTACCAGAAGCTTCATATCAGAGCAGATAAGTTAGAGATGGAGTTTTACGAATTGCTTCGGGCAATGGGGGTCGTTCACCGGGTGAAGGTTTATAGACTAATAAAAAGTCAAAGCGAGACAGAAAAGCCTAAAAGAGAAGAAATAATAATTGAGGCGGTGGAATTGGACTGTCCGGATTTGGTGAAAGAATATCTTGTATTAAGACAGGCGTTTGAAAAAGGAACGATGGATTTAATATTGCCGGATAATTGGGTGAATCGACCATACCAGATGCAGTTCATAAGGCGTGTACTGATTGATTATCCGGAAAAGTTGGAAGAGAAGCGTCAGTTCTTGGAAAAGTTTTTTGATGGGAAGCCGAAAGATGATTATTGTGCATGGAGATATAGTGATTTGTTGTTTGGTGTTACTGTGCAATTACCTAAATTAAGAGAGTGGGCAGTCGGGCGGCTGGAAAAATTGTACAGTGAATATCAATCAAACGATGATGTTAGGCTGGCATATGCAAAAAGTCTGGTTAATCTAACGGTGGAGCAGTCGTTGAAAGCGCGTGAGCAGAGTGTGACAAAACTAG
>ERZ779631.90-NODE-90-length-33701-cov-10.585954_pt1 | contig 33701 bp, 32 predicted proteins | sample MGYA00514193_ERZ779631 | MGnify/ENA primary metagenome ERZ779631 (study PRJEB29562, sample SAMEA4376710) | mouse gut metagenome | isolation source: Cecum | study: EMG produced TPA metagenomics assembly of the A DSS colitis mouse model was used to assess the...
AGCGGCAATTCTGGCCGTTAAGCTGGGTGCTGAGGCTATTGGTACAGCTTCTGAACATGAAAGACACCCCTCCTGGGTTTCTTTCACACGATCTTCCTTCCCGTCATCGGAACCGAAGCGGCTGTTTCGACAGTCTCAGCCTCCGGGGCCGTTCAGTCCGCCAGCGTTCCCCGGTCCCGGGCCAGCTCCCGCAGCAGGCGGTTTCCCTCGTTCATTGCCCCGAACTCCGCCACCGGGCAGAGCACGCGGGCGCACCGCTCCATCACCGCCGCCGCCCGCCGGAAGGCCCCGTCCCCGATGGGCCGGAAGGGCTTCTCCGTGACGAGCTCCGCCGCCAACGCCTGGGCCACGGGGCAGTCCAGGTCGTTTTCCGCCAGCACCCCGGCGGCGAAGGGCGTCCCCTGCCGCTGCAAGCGGCGGTACACCGGGATGCCCGCGCCCCCGCCGCCGATGACGAACACCTCCGGCGGCCCGGAGGGGGCCTCCAGCTCCAGGGAGCCGTACAGGGCGTTGTAGCTCCCCCGGGCCGCGCCGTACAGGTCGGCGATGTACTCCGGGGTGAAGATCTCCTCCGGGGGGCCCTGCCGGGCGATAACGTCCCCCCGGACGCACACCACCCAGTCGCTGATCTTCTGGGCCAGCTCCAGCTCGTGGAGGGACAGGATCACCGCCAGCCTCCGGGTGCGCACCATGTCCTTCAAAATGGCCAGCAGCTCCAGTTTATGGCGTATGTCCAGGAAGGAGGTGGGCTCGTCCAGCACCAGCACCTCCGGCTCCTGGTTCAACGCCCGGGCCAGCAGCACCCGCTGCCGCTGCCCGTCGCTGATCCGGGAGAAGTCCCGGTCCGCCAGTCCGGCGGCGTGGACCAGCTCCAGGCACCTTGCCGTCTTTTCCCGGTCCTCCGGGGTCAGGATGCCCAGCCGCCCAGTGTAGGGATACCGCCCCGCGGCGGCCACGTCGAAGCAGGTCATCAGCTCCGGGCGGACCTGGGCGGTCATGAGGACGCTGAGCCTCCGGGCCGTGTCCCGCTCGCTGAGGGCGGCCATGTCCTTCCCCGCCAGGTACACCGTCCCCCCGGTGAGGGGGAGCTGCCGGATCAGGCTTTTCAGAATGGTGGACTTGCCCGCCCCGTTGGGGCCGATGAGGGTCATGATCTGCCCCTGGCGCAGCTCCAGCCCGATGCCGCCGATGAGGGTTTTTCTGCCGTAGCCCACGCTGAGGTTTTCCGTGCTCAGGCGGATCTCGCTCATAGCCGCCCCTCCCTTCCGCCCCGCCGGGAGGCCATGAGGCAGAGCACCACCGGCGCGCCGAACACGGCGGTGACGGAGCTGATGGACATATCCCGGGGGGCGAAGGCGGTGCGGGCGATGAGGTCGCAGAACAGGCAGAAGGCCGCGCCCCCCAGGAAGCAGCCCGGTATGACAATCAGGGGCCTGGCGGTGCGGAACAGGCTTTTCACCAGATGGGGCACGGCGATGCCCACAAAGGAGATGGGCCCCGCGAAGGCGGTGACGCAGGCGGACAGCAGGCTGGACAGCAAAATCAGCTCCACCCGGAACCGCCTGATGTTCACCCCCATGTTCTGGGCGTACACCTCCCCCAGCTGGTAGGCCCCGATGGGCTTGGACAGCAGGAAGGCCAGCACCAGCGCGACGCCCGCCACCCAGGCCATGAGCCGCACATTCTCCCAGGAGGTGCCGGAGAAGCTGCCCAGGGACCAGTTGTGGAGGTTGACGATGTTGGAATCGTCGCTGAAGGTCACCACGAAGTCGGTGACGGCGGAGCAGATGTTGCCGATCATGATGCCGCACACCACCAGCATGGACATATTCCGCACCCGCCGGGACATGAGCAGCACAAAGCCCATGGAGATCATGGACCCGGCGAAGGCCACCGCCACCATAGCCATGGAGCTGATCAGCACGCCCCGGCTGAGGAAGGCCACCAACGCCAGGGCCACCGTCAGCTTGGCCCCCGACGAGATGCCCAGCACAAAGGGCCCCGCGATGGGGTTGGCGAAAAAGGTCTGGAGCAGGAAGCCGGACACCGACAGCGCGCCCCCCAGGATGGCGGCGGCCAGCACCCGGGGCAGGCGGATGCCCCAGACGATGCCCCCCTCCTCCGGGGAGAGCAGGGCGGCCAGCACCTCCCCGGGGGGCAGGTACACGCTGCCGGCGCAGATATTCCACACCAGCAGGCCCAGCGTGGCCGCCGCCAGCAGGACCAGTCCGGCGGCGGGGCGGAGGCTGTGGTTTTTCATGGCGATCCCTCCGTCACGTCAGCCGGTAGAGGTAGGCCAGCGACCCGTCCGCCCCATGGCCCTCCGTGAGAATCCGGTGTATGTCCAGCATCATTTCCCCCGCCGACTGGGACTCCTGGAACATACTTTTCCCGGTGCACCACACGTTCCCCTCCCGGACGGCCTTGAACTCCGCCAGGGGCGGGCTTTTGTCCACCAACTGCTCCAGGCTGTCCAGGGCGGACTCGATGGCACTGTTGTAGATGAGGATATCCGCGTCCCGGGCCATCTCGTAGAAGCTCTCCATCTGGATGTTCATGGTGGACAGGGCGTTTTCCTCCCCGCCCAGCCCGTTCAGGGCGTACACGCCCCCCGCCAGACCGATGGCCTTGGCGATGTAGTCCCCCGGCTTGCGCACCGTCACCATCCCGTTGGCGGTGACGGCGAAGAAGGCCACGGTTTTCCCGGTGTTCTCCCGCTCCAGCACAGGCTCCAGCCGGGCGAGCTGCTCCTCGTAGTAGGCCCCGGCCTCCTCCTCCCGGTTGAGCAGGACGCCGTACAGCTTCACCCACTCCATCCGGCCCAGGGGGTGGCTCTCATAGCTGGACCGCTCCACCAGCACCGGGATGCCCAGCCGCTCCAGCTGCTCCTTCACCTCCGGGTTGTGGTAGATCATGGTGGACTCCAGGGCCATGCCGCAGCCCCTGGCCTGGAGCAGCTCATAGTCCGGGGCGGAGTATTTCCCGGCGTACGCCATCCGCCCCGCCGCCATGGCCTCCTTCACCTCCGGCAGATACCAGCCAGAGGCGTCGGTGCCCACCAGGGTGACGGCGTCCAGGGCGTCCAGCTTCCGGAAGCAGTCCATGGCGGCGGTGGCCTGTAAGTAGATGTTCTGGATGGGCTGGCGCAGGACGGTCACGTCCTCCGGGGTGCCCTCCGGCACCGGGGCCAGCTCGGGCACCACCAGATAGGCCTCGGTGTCGATGGTGATCCGCTTGTAGCCCTCCGGGGAGTAGTCCACGGCAAAGCTCTGGGCGTAGTCCAGCTCCAGGTGCCCGCTCCAGTCCGTCTCGTCCCAGGAGGGCGCGGTCCGCTCCGTATTGGAGGGACCGGGTCCCTGGGAGGGCTGCCCGGAGGGGGGCGGGCTGGTTTGCGTCCCGGCCGGGGCGCAGGCGGACAGGGCCAGGGCCAGCATCAGGGCGGGCAGGAAGTAGTTCCAGCGTCTCATGGGTCTCTCCTCACTGTTTCGTCAGGCTGTCGGAGTGGAAGGTCAGGGTGTATTCCACCTCATGGGGCTCGCTCATAGCCACCGTGTCGGCGATGACGGCAAAGGGCTGATCGAAGGCCGCCACCGGGATCTCAAAGGCGGAATTGCTCCCGGGCGCGCTGATCAGCTCGTACCGCACGCCGTTCACCTTCATGTAGTCAAAGTTGGGGCTGCTCCACTGGATGGTGGCGTAAAACTGCCCGCCCGCGCACCGCAGGGCCGCCGGGGACTGGATGGAAGCCCGCCCGGTGCCCCCCGACAGGGTGACATTGGCGGTGTAGCTGCCGTCCTCCGGGCCGGAGGGGGTGGGCTGGGGTGTGGGCTGGGGTGCCGGCTCCGGGGTAGGCTGGGCGGTGGGCTTTGCCGTGGGCTGGGAGGTCGGCTCTGGTGTGGGCTCCGCCGTGGGCTGCGCTGTAGGCTCTGCCGTGGGCTCCACCGTGGGTTCCGGCGTGGGCTGTGCTGTGGCGGCAGGCCCGGCGGTCTGGGTCTGCTCCGGGGCGGGGCTGGGGGTGGGGGAAGGCTCCGGGAGCCTCTCCCCGCCGCACCCCGCCAGCAGGGCCAGCGTCAGGGCCGCCGCCAGGGCCGCCCGGAGGGGCGTTTGTCTCTGTGTCATCATGGCATCCTCCTTGGAAGGGGAGCGCGGTTATTCCGCCTTGGCGGTGTCCGCCAGGAAGGTGAGGGTGCGGTCGTACCAGGCGTCCTTCCGGACGCTGTGGGCGGCGTAGTCCAGGGGCTTGTCCAGCTCCGCCACGGGCAGGGTGAAGGTGGTTTCGCCATCGGCGGACAGGCCGTCCACCACGCCGTCCTTGGCCAGCTTGGCCGCGGCGGCGGTGCCCGCGAACATTTTGTCAAAGCTGTCGCTGCCCAGCACCAGTCGGGCGGTCATTGCGCCGTCCTTCACGGTGAGGGTGCAGCGGTCGATCTTGAACATGGACTGTTCGCACTCCACCTGGATGGCGTACACGCCGTCCGCCAGGGACGTTTTGCCGTCGGGATTGTCCGGGTTGGGCTCCACGCCGATTCCGGTGTCATCCAGGGGCTTGGCGTCCCTGGCGTGGGCGGCCAGCAGGTCCTGGATCTCCTTCAGCTCCCCCAGGCCCTTCAGCTCGCACTGGACCTCCAGCCCCGCGGCGGTGAACACGGAGTACCAGGACTCAGGGTCCTTCTCGTCCGCCATGTCGTTGTTGGCGTGATCCCCCGCCACGATCATCATGGGGCGCAGGATCACCCTGGTATACCCGGCCTCCTTCACCTGCTCCGCCAGCTCCCCGGCGGTGGGGGAGGCCTCTACGGTGCCCACGAAGTGGTTGTCACAGCCCTGGTCCGCCAGCACCTTCTGCATCTTCTCATAGACGGCGTGGGAGGCGGCGGCGGTGCCGTGGCCCATCCAGCACACGGCGGTCTTGCCGTCCTGGGCCAGCTCCTTCGTGGCGGCGGCCATGGCGTCTGCCACCCGGCTGAAGTCGTCGTCGGTGGTCAGCAGGGGCGCGCCGATCTTGATGGACGCAAAGCCGCCCTCGTACTTCTCCAGGGCCTTCACCAGATCGCCGTACTCCCAGCCGTTCATCAGGTGGGTGGGCTGCACCACCAGCTCCTCCACGCCGTTCCGCTTGGCCCGCTCCAGGGCCTCCTTCACGTTGTCGATGAGCTGGCCGTCCCGGCGGTAGATGTGCTCGATGATGGTGTCGGCGGTGAAGGCGCGGCGCACGTCATAGTCCGGGAAAGCCTTGTCTATGGCGTCCTCAATGGCCTTGATGGTCAGCGCGCGGCTGTCATTGAAGCTGGTGCCGAAGCTCACCACCAGCAGCTCCTTCCTGCCGATGCCGTCCTGGTTGCGGGAGTCGTCCTTGGAGGCGTCCCCGGTGGAGGCGTCGTCCAGGTAGCGGCACAGGATGGCGGACACCTGGGCCCGGGTGGCGGTGCCCATGGGGTCCAGCGTCCCGTCGCTGTGGCCGGTGATGAACTCGCTGGCCGCCGCCCAGTTCATATAGCCCTTGGCCCAGCCGCTCACCTTGCCGGCATCGGGGTAGGCGGACACCACGTCCTTCCGGCTTTCCAGCCCGTCCCGCCCCACCTGGCGGGCGGCGAACTCGTTGAGAATCTTGGCGATCTCCTGACGCTTGACGCTGCCGTTGGGGTCAAAGACGCCCTCGCCCCGGCCCTCCACGATCTTCTGGGTATGGGCCCAGACCACCGCGTTCCGGCAGGGGTCCTCCTCCTTCACGTCGGTGAAGGGGTTGTCCACGTCCTTTACATCGGGGGTCTTGGCCAGGCGGTACAGGGCGGTTACCAGCTCCGCCCGGGTCATGGGCTCGTTGGAGCCGAAGGCGGTGCCGCTCCTGCCGTCCACCAGGCCCAGCTCCGTCACCCGGTCCACGTATTCCCTGGCCCAGCCGGGCACGTCGGTGTACTGGGGGGCGTCCGCGGCGAAGGCGGTCCCCGCCAGTCCCGCCGCCAGCCCCAGGGCCAGCAGCAGCGCGGTGAGCTTGTGCAGTCTTTTCATGTCTCGTTTCCTCCTTGCGGTCTTTTTTGTAGGCATTATTTCCCGGCGGGCGCGGGCCCGGCCCGGAAAAGCGGAATCGGGCGGGGCGCGGCAAAGGGAAACGCCCCGGGCCGAAGGGCCTCGGGGCGCAGCAAGGCCCCACGGGCGGGGGAACCGCCGTGAGGCCGAATCAAAAGCGCACTCTTGGTTTCGGCAGAATGCAGCCGAACCGCCGCATATCTGACTTATCCCCTCAAAGGAGGCATCACAGTGACCGACTCGCGGGGACTCTCACCCCATTCTGCGCGCCGCCGGAGGCGGCTGCGGTTGGCTTTTGGCTATTCAGTTCCAACACAGGCTATCACGGCGGGAAGAATTTGTCAAGGGCTTCCTCCCGCTTTTTTGATCCCGCCGGACTCCGCCTGCCCGGGGAACCGGGCCGTCCAGCCCTCCTCCGCCACCGCCACGGTGACGCCGTCCCGGACGGTTTTGCCCACGATCAAACGCCCCCCGCCCATGGCGGCGGCCCGCTCGCACACATTGTCCACCCCGGTGACCCGCAGCACCCGCTCCGACGGGGTGAAGTCCCCCTCCAGCGCGGCCAGCTCCCCCGGGCTGTAGAAGTCCAGCGGCCAGCCCTGGGCGGCGCAGCAGGCCAGCAAACCCGCCTCGTCCCGCTTCAGATCGATGGAGGCGGCCCCCTTCACCGCCCTGGGGTGGATGCCGTGCTGATCCAGCACCTGCTCCACCACCGCCCGGACGGCCTCCGCAGCGATCCCCCTCCGGCAGCCCAGGCCCAGCCGCAGGACCGGGGGCACCAGCAGCAGCGTCTCCCGGAAGGGGGCCTTCCGCCGCCAGGAGACGCAGACGCCCACCGCCCCGCCGTCCCCCCGGACCACGCCGGGGGGCAGCTCCCCCTCCACGGGGAAGTCGCAGCACAGGGGCACCGGGCCCTCTAAAATGGCGGCGGACACCGCTTTTGCGGCCTTCATGCTGTCCAGAAACAACCCCTGCCGGGCGGCCCAGGCGTCCACGGAAAACCGCCCGTTTACGTCGGTGGCGGTGGTGACCACGGGCACGGCCCCCAGCTCCTCCGCCAGCCGGAGGGCCAGGGCGTTGGCCCCGCCGATGTGCCCGGACAGCAGGGGGACGACGAACCGGCCCAGCTCGTCCACGCACAGCACCGCCGGGTCGGTGCGCTTGTCCCGCACCCAGGGGGCGATGGAGCGCACGGCGATGCCCGCCGCCCCCACGAACACCAGGGCGTCCGCCCAGGCGAACAGCGGCCCGGTGGACCGGGCGCAGGGGGCGGGCAGGGGGGTAAAGTCCCCGCCGGCCAGCTTCTCCGGGGCGAGGCAGCGGCATTCGTCCCCCGGCCGGAGCAGGCAGTCCCGGGCCAGCAGGGCGGTGTCCCGCCCCCGGCGGGTGTAGGCAAACAGGGCCAGCTTCATGGCTTCCACTCACTTCCTTTCCGCTGATTATGGCAGGGCGGCGGGGGATTGTCAAGGGGCCGTCCCCTTGCCGGAGCGGGAAATTCCACAAACACCCTTTACAGCCGCCCGGAGCTATGGTACAATGTGTCCAATTTCATAACAAACCAACCGCGGCCGCGCCAGCGGCGCATGGAATGGGGTGAGAGTCCCCGCGAGTCGGTCACTGTGATGCCTCCTTGGAGGGGCTAAGTCAGATACATGGCGGTTTGGAGCTTTTCTGCCGAAACCGGAAGCACAGCAAGCTGTACGTCCCGCCCCCTTGGGCGGAGTTCGCGCGCGCCCCTGGTGAAGCAGGGGCGCGTTTTTTCATGGAAAGGGGGCGGACGGCTTGGAGGAGCACTACATCCGCAGCGGGCAGTCCCTGCTGCGCTGCGGGTACACCACCGGGACCTGCGCGGCGTTGGCGGCGGGGGCGGCGGCGGAGCTGCTGCTGGCGGGGACGGAGCCGGAGACGGTGTCCCTCACCACCCCCAAGGGCTGGGCGGTGTCCGTGCCCCTGGCGGGGGCGGAGCTGGACGGGGACGGGCGGGAGGCCCGGTGCGCCGTCCGCAAGGACGCCGGGGACGACTACGATGTGACGGACGGGATGCTGGTGTGGGCGTCGGTGCGGAAATCGGACGCCCCCGGCGTGGCCATCGACGGCGGCGAGGGGGTGGGCCGGGTGACGAAGCCCGGCCTGGACCAGCCCGTGGGGGCCGCCGCCATCAACCGGGTGCCCCGGCGGATGATCCGGGAGCAGGTGGAGCGGGTGTGCCGGGAGCGGGGCTACTCCGGGGGGCTGGCGGTGACCGTCTCCATCCCCGGCGGGGCGGAGCGGGCGGCGCGGACCTTCAACCCGTCGCTGGGGGTGGAGGGGGGCCTGTCCATCCTGGGCACCTCCGGCATTGTGGAGCCCATGAGCGAGCAGGCCATTGTGGACACCATCGCCCTCCAGACGCGGCAGGCGGCGGCGGCCTCAACGGATCTCATCCTCACCCCCGGCAGCTACGGGGAGGACTTTCTCAAAGGCACCGGGCTGGACCGCCTGGGCGTCCCGGTGGTGAAGTACTCCAACTTCCTGGGGGACGCGCTGGACCTGGCCGTCTCGGAGGGCTTCCGGCAGGTGCTGCTGGTGGGGCACCTGGGCAAGCTGGTGAAGGCGGCGGGGGGGATCATGAACACCCACTCCAGGTACGCCGACTGCCGGACGGAGCTGATCTGCGCCCACGCCGCCCTGTGCGGGGCCGGCGCCGCCCTGTGCCGGGAGCTGATGGACGCCGCCGCCACCGACGCCTGCGTGGCCCTGCTGGACGGGGCGGGACTGCGGCGGGCGGTGCTGGACAGCCTGCTGGCCGCCATCCAGCTCCACCTGGAGCGGCGGACGGCGGGGGCCTGCCGGATCGGGGCGGTGGTGTTCTCCAACCAATACGGCCTGCTGGGCCGGACGGAGCGGGCCAAGGAGATTTTGGAGGGATGGAAATGACAAGAGGCGTATGCTGGGGGGTGGGGGTGGGCCCCGGGGACCCGGAGCTGATCACCCTGAAGGCGGCGCGGGTGCTGGAGCGGTGCCCGGTGATCGCCGCCCCCCGGACCCAAAGCGGCGAGATGCTGGCCCTGGACATCGTGCGGGGGGCGGTGGACCTGTCGGGCAAGACCATCCTGCCCCTGGCCTTCACCATGTCCCAGGACCGGGCGGTGCTTCAGGCGTCCCATGAGGCGGCGGCGGACGCCGTCCAGCCCTATCTGGACCGGGGGCAGGACGTGGCCATGCCCAACCTGGGGGACGTGTCCATCTACGCCACCTGGGGCTATGTGATGGACGTGCTCCGGGACCGGGGGTACGAGACGGCCATGGTCCCCGGCGTGCCCAGCTTCTGCGCGGCGGCGGCGCGGCTGGACGCCACCCTGGTCCGCTGGGGCGCGCCCCTGCACGTCATCCCGGTGGGCAAGGGCCCGGTAAAGCCCCTGCTGGAGCGGCCCGGGGGCAAGGTGCTGATGAAGGCGGGCCGGGGCCTGCCGGAGATCGTGGACGCCCTGCGGGCCACGGGGCAGCTGGAGCGGGCGGCCCTGGTGGAGGACTGCGGCCTGCCCGGCGAGCGGGTGTGGACGGACTGGGAGCACATACCGGAGGACGTGGGCTATTTTGCCACCGTCATTGTGAAGGAGGAACCGTAGCATGGTACATTTTGTGGGCGCGGGCCCCGGGGCGCAGGATCTCATTACCCTGCGGGGGGCGGAGCTGCTGAAGGGGGCCGGGGTGATCATCTACGCCGGAAGCCTGGTAAACCCCGCCCTGCTGGGGCTGGCACGGGAGGACTGCCGGATCTACAACAGCGCGGAGCTGACCCTGGAGCAGGTGCTGGACGTGATGAAGTCCGCCCAGGGGGAGGGGCTGGACACGGTGCGGCTCCACACCGGGGACCCCTGCCTGTACGGGGCCATCCGGGAGCAGATGGACGAATTGGACAGGCTGGGCATACCCTGGGACGACACGCCGGGCGTGTCCAGCTTCTGCGGGGCGGCGGCGGCACTGGGGGCGGAGTACACCCTCCCCGGGGTGAGCCAGACGGTGATCATCACCCGGATGGCGGGCCGCACCCCGGTGCCCGGGGGGGAGGAGCTGGAGAAGCTGGCCTCCCACGGGGCGTCCATGGCCATCTTCCTGTCCGCCGGGATGCAGGAGCGGGTGCAGGCCGCGCTTTTGCGGGGCGGGGCCTACACCAGCCGGACCCCCGCCGCCATCGTCTACAAGGCCACCTGGCCGGAGGAGAAGATCGTCCGGTGCACCGTGGGCACCCTGGCGGCGGCGGGGGACAGGGCGGGCATCTGGAAAACCGCCCTCATCCTGGTGGGGGGCTTCCTGGGGCAGACCTATGAGCGCAGCAAGCTCTACGACCCGGCGTTTACCACGGAATTCCGGCGGGGGACGGACGCCCCCGCCCAGGGAGGGTGAGCCATGGCGAAACGGTTATACGTGGTGGGGCTTGGCCCCGGCGATCCGAGGTATTTCACCGGACAGGCCCGGGCCGCCCTGGAGGACGCCCAGGTGCTGTGCGGCTACACGGTGTATGTGGAGCTGATCCGGGGCCTGTACCCGGACAAGGAGATTTACACCACCCCCATGACCCGTGAGATCGACCGGTGCCGCTGGGCGTTGGAGGCGGCGGACGGTGGCAGGACGGTGGCCCTGGTGTGCAGCGGGGACGCGGGCGTGTACGGCATGGCGGGGCCGGTGCTCCAGCTGGCCCCCCGGTTCCCGGAGGTGGAGGTGGAGGTGGTGCCGGGGGTGACCTCCGCCCTGTCCGGCGGGGCCCTGCTGGGCGCGCCCGTGGGCCACGACTTCTGCGTCATCTCCCTGTCCGACCTACTCACCCCCTGGGCGGTGATTGAGAACCGCCTGCGGTGCGCGGCGGCGGGGGATTTCACCATCGTCCTCTACAACCCCGCCTCCCACAAGCGGCCCGATTACCTGCGCAGGGCCTGCGGAATCCTGCTGGACACCGGGGTGAATCCCGGTACGGTGTGCGGCTACGTCCGCAACACGGGCCGGGCGGGGGAGGAGCGGCACATCCTGCCCCTGGCGGAGCTGGGGGACGCCCCGGTGGATATGTTCTCCACCGTATTCATTGGATCGTCCTCCACCGCGGAGGCCGGGGGACGGATGATCACCCCCCGGGGCTACGAGGGGAAGCGGGGCCTGTGAACATCGTGCTGTTCAGCGGCACCACCGAGGGGCGGCGGCTGTCCCTGGCCCTGGCGGGGCTGGGGGCGGCGGTGACGGTGTGCGTCGCCACGGAATACGGCAGAGAGGAGCAGGGGGAGGCGGCCGGGATCACGGTGCTGTCCGGCCGGCTGGACGGGGCGGGGATGGCCCGGACGGTGCGGGGGGCGGACCTGTGCGTGGACGCCACCCACCCCTACGCGGTCCAGGCCAGCGAAACCATCCGGGGGGCCTGCCGGGGGGAGGGCGTCCCCCTGCTGCGGCTGCTGCGGGCGGCCTGCCCCGTGCCGGAGGGGGCGGCGGTGTTCGCCTCCCCGGCGGAGGCGGCGGACTGGCTCAGGGGGACGGAGGGGAACATCCTCCTGGCCACCGGGGTCAAGGAGCTGGGGGCCTTCGCCCCCCTGGGCGGGGAGCGGCTGTACCCCCGGGTGCTGCCCCTGGCGGACAGCCTGTCGGCCTGCGGGGCGGCGGGGGTGCCCGCCAGCCACGTGATCGCCATGCAGGGCCCCTTTTCCCGGGAGCTGAACGAGGCCCTGATCCGGCAGTTCCGGATCGCCTATCTGGTGACCAAGGACGGGGGCCGGGCCGGGGGCTTTGAGGAAAAAGCGGCGGCGGCGAAGGCGGCGGGGGCCAGACTGATCCTGATCCGCCGCCCCCGGGAGGACGGGCTGGGCTATGAGGACGTACTACAACAATGCAGGGAGATGATGGGATGCGGGTGACGCTGGTTTCGCTGGGCGGGGGCCTGGAGCATACGGTGACGGCGGAGTGTGCCGCCGCGCTGCGGGAGGCGGGGTGCATTATAGGGGCCGGACGGCTGCTGGAGCACCTGCCCCAGGGGTGCACGGACCGCCGGATCGCCGCCGTAAAGCCCCAGGAGGTGCTGGACGCCGTCCTGGCCCAGGGCCGCGGCTGCGCGGTGGTGTACAGCGGGGACGCCGGGTTTTACTCCGGGGCCAGGGGCCTGCTGCCCCTGCTGGCGGAGCGGGACATCTCCGCCCGGGTGCTGCCGGGTGTGTCCAGCGTGCAGCTGCTGGCGGCGCGGCTGGGCCTGCCCTGGCAGGATTGGGCCCTGGTGTCCGCCCACGGCACGGACTGCGACCCGGTGGCGGCGGTGTCCGGCGGACGGCCCGCCTTTTTCCTCACCGGCGGGGCGTTGGGGCCGGGGGAGATCTGCCGCCGCCTGACGGAGGCGGGGCTGGGGGATCTGTCCGTCACGGTGGGGGAGAACCTGTCCGCCCGGTCGGAGCGGATTGTGTTCGGCACGGCGGCGGAGCTGGCGGGGAAGGACTTCCCCTCCCTGTCCGTCCTGCTGGCGGAGGCGGCCCCCCGGTACGAACCCCGCTGCCCCGGCATACCGGACGGGGAATTTGTCCGGGGGCAGGTGCCCATGACCAAGCAGGAGGTGCGGGCGGCGGCCCTGGCCAAGCTGGCGGTCCGGCCCGGCCAGGTCCTGTGGGACGTGGGGGCGGGCACGGGCAGCGTCAGCGTGGAGCTGGCCCTGGCCGCGCCCCGGGGCCGCGTGTACGCCGTGGAGTGCGGGGAGGAGGCCTGCGCCCTGATTCGGGACAACAGACAGAAATTTTCCGCCTGGAATTTACATCTGGTAGAGGGGAAGGCCCCCCAGTCCCTCCGGGATCTCCCCGCCCCGGACGGGGTGTTCATCGGCGGCACCAAGGGGGCCATGGCGGACATTGTGGACGCGGTCCTGTCCAAAAATCCCGCCGCCCGGATCTGTATTTCCGCCATCGCCCTGGAGACGCTGTCCGCCGCCGTGTCCGCCCTGACGGCCCGGGGGCTGGAGGCCCAGGCGGTTCAGATCGCCGTCAGCCGGACCAGGGCGGCGGGGAGCATCCACCTGCTGATGGGGGGCAATCCCACCTTCCTGATCACGGGAAACTGCCATGATTGAGCTGATCCTGTCCGCCCCCGCCTCGGGGAGCGGCAAGACGGTGCTGGCCTGCGCCCTGCTGGGCGCGCTGAAGGGGCGGGGGCTGAACCCCTGTGCCTTCAAGTGCGGCCCGGACTACATCGACCCCATGTTCCACCGGGCGGCCCTGGGGGTGGACAGCCACAACCTGGATCTGTTCCTGGCGGAGGGGGACACGGTCCGGGAGCAGTACCGCCGCTATGCCGGGGGCCGCGGCGCGGCGGTGGTGGAGGGGGCCATGGGCTTTTACGACGGCCTGGGGGGATCCACCCACCGGGCCAGCCCGTGGCACGCGGCGGACACGCTGGAGCTGCCCGTCCTGCTGGCGGTGCGGCCAAAGGGGGCCAGCCTGACCCTGGCGGCCCAGATCAGGGGCCTGCTGGACTTCCGCCAGCCCAGCCACATCGCGGCCATCTTCCTCACCGACTGCTCCCCCATGCTGGCAGGGAGCCTGAAGCCCATGCTGGAGGGGGAGACGGGCCTGCCCGTGCTGGGGCACCTGCCCCACCTGGAGGAGGCGGAGCTGGAGAGCCGCCACCTGGGCCTCCGGACCGCCGGGGAGATCGGGGACCTCCCCCAGCGTCTCCGGCGGGCGGCGGAGACGCTGGAGGAGGCCATGGACTGGGAGCGGTTTTTCGCCCTCTTTGACCGCCGCCCGGGCTGGGCGGCCCCGCCCTCCCGCGCCGGAGGGGGCGGCGTCCCCCTGGCGGTGGCCCGGGACGAGGTGTTCTGCTTTGCCTACGCCGAGACCCTGGACGCCCTCCGGGACGCTGGGGCGGAGCCGGTATTCTTCAGCCCCCTCCGGGACGAAGGGGTTCCGGAAGGGGCCTGCGGGCTGTACCTGCCCGGGGGCTACCCGGAGCTGTACGCCGGGAGGCTGGCGGACAACCGCGCCATGCGGGCCTGCGTCCGGAGGCTGGTGGAGGGGGGTATGCCCACCGTGGCGGAGTGCGGCGGGTTTCTGTACCTGGGCCGCTCCCTGGAGGGGGCGGACGGCGGGAGCTACCCCATGGCGGGGGTGCTCCCCGGAGATGGGGTGCGGAGGGACCGCTTGGTGCGGTTCGGCTATGCCAACCTGCGGGCGGAGGGGGACAGCCTGCTGTTCCGGGCGGGGGAGACGGTCCCCGTCCACGAGTTCCACTACTGGGACTCCACCGACAACGGGGGGGATCTGACCGCCGTCAAGCCCCTGACGGGGCGGAGCTGGCGGTGCGGCTTTGTGAGCGGCCGTCTGTACGCCGCCTTCCCCCACCTGTATTTCGCGGGCCGACCCGGACTGGCGGAGCGGTTTGTCCGGGCGGCGAAGGAGTATGGAGAGGAGCGGATTTCCCATGAGGTTTGAGACGGTCCAACAGCTTTTGGCGGCCATCACCCCCGACCCCAGGGAGGAGGAGGCCCGGCAGGCGGCCCACCGCCAATGGGCGTCCATCGCCAAGCCCCTGGACAGCCTGGGCCTGCTGGAGACGGCGGTGGAGGACATCGCCGCCCTCACCCTGGATCACAGGGTGGACCTGTCCCGGCGGTCGCTGCTGCTGCTGTGCGCCGACAACGGGGTGCTGGCCCAGGGGGTGGCCCAGAGCGGCCATGAGGTGACGGCGGCGGTGGCCCGGAACGCCGGGGCCAACCGCTCCTCCGTCTGTAAAATGGCGGCGGTGGCGGGGTGCCGGGTGGTGCCCGTGGACATGGGGATGAAGGAGCCCGGCCCCATCCCCGGCGTGCTGGACCGCCGCCTGGGGGACGGCACTGGGGACATCACCCAGGGCCCCGCCATGACCCGGGCGCAGGCGGAGCGGGCCATCCTCACCGGGGCGGAGCTGGCCCTGGAGCAGAAGGCGGCGGGGGTGGGCCTGCTGGCCACTGGGGAGATGGGCATCGGCAACACCACCACCAGCGCGGCGGTGGCCTGCGCCCTGCTGGGCGGCTCCCCGGCGGAGATGACGGGCCGGGGGGCGGGCCTGTCCGACGCGGGCCTGGAGCGGAAGCTGCGGGCGGTGGAGACGGCCCTGGCCCACAACCGCCCCGACCCGGCGGACCCCATCGACGTGCTGGCCAAGGTGGGGGGCTTCGACATCGCGGGGATGTGCGGGATCTTCCTGGGCGGCGCGGCGGGCCGGGTGCCCGTGCTGATGGACGGGTTCATCAGCACGGCGGCGGCCCTGTGCGCCCTGCGGCTGTGCCCCGCGGCGGGGAAGGCCATGGTGGCCAGCCACGTGTCCGCCGAGCCCGCGGGCCGCAGGCTGCTGGACGCCCTGGGCAAGCGGCCCCTGATCACCGCCGGGATGCGGCTGGGGGAGGGCACCGGGGCGGTGGCGGCCATCCCCCTGCTGGACATGGCGTTGGCCCTGTATTCGGACGGCACCACCTTTGACAGCACGGGCATCGAGGCGTACACGCCCCAGGGGGGCTGAGCGTGTTTACCCTTGTGATCGGCGGCGCGGCCAGCGGCAAGAGCGAGTACGCCGAGGAGCTGATCCTGGCCTCCCCCCTCCGGCCCCGGATCTACATCGCCACCATGGAGCCCTTCGGGGCGGAGGGACAGGCCCGGATCGCCCGCCACCGGGAGCTGCGCCGGGGAAAGGGCTTCCAGACGGTGGAGCGGTACACCGGTATAGCGGGGCTGAAGCTGCCCGCCGGGGGGGCCGTGCTGCTGGAGTGCCTGGGCAATCTGGCCGCCAACGAGCTGTACAGCCCCGCGGGGGCGGGGACGGCGGAGGGGGCGGCGTCCGCCGTGGCGGACGGGGTGGACGCCCTGCTGGCCCAGTGCGGCGAGCTGGTGGCGGTGGGTAACGAGGTCTGCTCCGGCGGCAGGGATTACGCCGGGGACACGGAACGCTACCTGCGGACGCTGGCGGAGATCCACCGCCGCCTGGCCCGGAGGGCGGACCGGGTGTGCGAGGTGGTATGCGGAATCCCAGTCTGGCATAAGGGGGCGGGGGCGTGATGGTGCTGGAGACAATTTTGGTGGCCTTCGCCATGTTTTCCGCCATTCCCCTGCCCCGGGTGGACTGGAACGGGCGGAATATGCGGTATGCCCTGTGCGCCTTCCCCCTGGTGGGGGCGGTGTGCGGCGGGCTGTGGTGGGGGTGGGCCTGGGTGTGCGGGTGGCTGGGCGCGCCCGAGCTTCTGCGGGGGGCGGGGTTCTGCCTGATCCCCGCGCTGGTCACCGGGGGCATCCACCTGGACGGCTGCGCCGACACCTGGGACGCCCTGGCGAGCTGCGCCCCGCCGGAGAAGAAGCAGGAGATCCTGAAGGACCCCCGGTGCGGGGCCTTCGCGGTCATCGGGCTGTGCGCCTGGTTCACAGCCCATCTGGCCCTGTGCGCCGCCCTGCGGCCCGACGGCCCCGCGCTGTGGGCCATGGGGCTGGCCTTCGTGCTGGAGCGGTCGCTGTCCGGGCTGGCCATCACCCGGTTCCCCCTGGCGAAAAAGACGGGGCTGGCCCACACCTTCGCCACGGCGGCGGACCGGCGGCGGGCGGGCCGGGTCCTGCTGGGGGAGTGCGTCCTGGCGGCGGCGGGGATGACCGCCCTGGGGGGCGTGCCCGGCGGGGTGATGGCGGCGGCGGCCCTGCTGGTATTCTGGAATTACCGGAGGGTGGCGGACCGGCAGTTCGGCGGGCTGTCCGGCGATCTGGCCGGGTGGTTTTTGCAGCGGTGCGAGCTTGGTATGCTGGGTGCGCTGGTATTCTGTCAGCTTTTGGAGGGGAAGCTCGGATGATTTTGATCACGGGGCCGCTGTACAGCGGCAAGCGGGAGTACGCCTGCGCCCTGCTGGGCTGCGGCCCGGAGGAGCTGGCGGGCCGTGCGGTCTGGGACGCGCAGGATCGGGCGGCGGACTGCGCCGATCTGGACGCCCTGGCGGACGAGCTGGCCCGGTACGAGGTGGTGACCGCCGCCGAGGTGGGGGGCGGCGTGGTGCCCGCCGATCCGGGGGAGCGGGCCGCCCGGGAGGCGGCGGGGCGGCTGGCCTGCCTGCTGGCGCGGCGGGCGGAGCGGGTGGTCCGGGTGTTCTGCGGACTGCCCCAGGTGCTGAAATGAGGGTCTGGCTGCTGCGCCACGGGGAGACGGACTGGAACGCCCGCCGGAGGTACCTGGGCCGCACCGACCTGCCCCTGTCCGGGCGGGGGCGGCTGGCCCTGATCCGGGCGGACTTCGCGCCGGACCGGGTGTACGTCTCCCCCCTGGGCCGGACGGCGGAGACGGCGGAGCTTTTGTTCCCGGGGGCGCGGCAGATTGTGGTGCCCGATCTCCGGGAGATGGATTTCGGCGCGTTCGAGGGGAAAAGCTGGCGGGAGATGGAGGACCTTCCCGCCTACCGGGCCTGGGTGGAGGGGGGCTGTGTGGACGCGCCCCCCGGCGGAGAGTCCCGGCGGGCCTTTGCGGACCGGGTGTGCGCCGCCTTTGCGTCCCTGGTGGACGGGGCGGCGGCGTCCGGGGGGTCGCGGCTGGTGATCGTGGCCCACGGCGGCACCCAGATGGCGTCGCTGGAGCGGTTCGCCCTGCCCCGGCGGGACTACTTTGACTGGAACGGCCCCCTGGGGGGCGGCTTTGTGCTGGACGCCGCCCGGTGGCGGGAGGAGCGGGTTCTGACCCTGCTGGACACAGTGCAATATACGGGAGGCGAGGGAAGATGAAATTCAATGCTGCCATACCCTGGGGCTTTGCCCTGGACCTGCTGCTGGCCGACCCGGAGGGGATGCCCCACCCCGTGGTGTACATGGGCAGGGCCATCACCGCCCTGGAGGGCGTTCTCCGCCCCCGCCTGCCCAAAACCTCCGGGGGGGAGCTGCTGGGCGGGGCCGTTTTAGCGGCGGCCCTTCCGGCGGGGACGTTTGCCGCCGCGTCCGGGGCGTGCCGGGCGGCGAGGCGGCTCCACCCCGCCGCCGGGTTCGCCCTGGAGACGCTGTGGTGCTGGCAGGCCCTGGCCCTGAAGGGGCTGGCGGCGGAGAGCGGCAGGGTCCAGGCGGAGCTGGAGCGGGGGGATCTGCCCGCCGCCCGGAAAGCCGTGGCCCGGATCGTGGGCCGGGACACGGAGGCCCTGCCGGCGGAGGGGGTGGCCAAGGCGGCGGTGGAGACGGTGGCGGAGAACTTCTCCGACGGGGTGGCCGCGCCGCTGTTCTATATGCTCATTGGCGGCGCGCCCCTGGCCCTGGCCTACAAGGCGGTGAATACCATGGACAGCATGGTGGGCTACAAAAACGACCGCTACCTCTACTTTGGCAGGGCGGCGGCGCGGCTGGACGATGCGGCGAACTACCTCCCCTCCCGGCTGGCCGCGCTGTGCTGGATCGGCGGGGCCTTCCTCACCGGGCAGGACGGCAGGGGGGCGTGGCGGATCTGGCGGCGGGACCGCCGGAACCACGCCAGCCCCAACTCCGCCCAGACGGAGTCCGCCTGCGCCGGGGCGTTGGGGGTTCAGCTGGCGGGGCCGGCGTCCTACTTCGGGAAGCGGGTGGACAAGCCCGCCATCGGCGACCCCGGGCGGCCCGTGGAGCCGGAGGACATCGCCCGGGCCAACCGGACGCTGTACGCCGCCGGGGGGCTGGCCCTGGGGGCGGGCCTGCTGGCCAGGGCTGTCCTGGGGCGGCGGAGGGCATGACCATGGAGCGGATGCTGACCCACGGCGGGGACTGGGCGGGCTACCGGGCCCAGTACGGCGGACAGCCCCTGGACTTCTCCGCCAACGTCAGCCCCCTGGGCCTGCCGGAGGGGGTGCGCCGTGCGGCGGCGGACGCGCTGGAGGACGCCCACCGCTACCCCGACCCCCTGTGCCGCGCCCTGGGGGAGGCCATCGCCCGGGCGGAGGGAGTCAGCCCGGACTGGGTGCTGTGCGGAAACGGGGCGGCGGATCTGATCTGGCGGGCGGCGTTGGCCAGACGGCCCCGGCGGGCTTTGGTCACCGCCCCCGCCTTCGCGGAGTATGAGGCGGCGTTGGAGCTGGCGGGCTGCGGGACGGAGCGGTTCCCCCTCCGGGCGGAGGACGGCTTCGCCCTGGGGGAGGGCTTTCCGGAGGCGGTGGCCCCGGAGATGGATCTGGTGTTTCTCTGCCAGCCCAACAACCCCACCGGGCGGACGGTCCCCCGGCCCCTGCTGGAGCGGACGCTGGCCCGGTGCCGGGAAGCGGACGCCCTGCTGGTGGTGGACGAGTGCTTCCTGGAGCTGCTGGACAGGCCGGAGGACTTCGCCATGAAGGGCTTCCTGGGCCGGTATCCCAACCTGCTGATCCTGAAGGCGTTTACCAAGCTGTACGCCATGGCGGGGCTGCGGCTGGGGTACTGCCTGTGCGCCGACACCGCCCTGCTGGGGCGGATGCGGGGGGCGGGCCAGCCCTGGGCGGTGTCCGGCCCCGCCCAGGCGGCGGGCATTGCCGCCCTGAAGGAGACGGACTATGTGGAGGCCGTCCGAGCCCTGATCCGGGCGGAGCGGCCCCGGCTGGCGGCGGAGCTGGGGCGGCTGGGCCTCCGGGTGATCCCGGGGGAGGCCAACTATCTGCTGTTTTACTCCCCGGTGCCCCTGGGGGAGGCCCTGCGGCGGCGGGGCGTGCTGATCCGGGACTGCTCCAACTACCACGGGCTGGGCCGGGGCTGGTACCGGACGGCGGTGCGGGGCAGGGAGGACAACGGGCGGCTCATCGCCGCCCTGACGGAGGTATGGAAGGAGGGAACGCCGTGAGCCGGGCCAAATGCATCATGGTGCAGGGCACCATGTCCGGGGCGGGCAAGAGCCTGCTGTGTGCCGCCCTGTGCCGGATTTTCGCCCAGGACGGATACCGGGCGGCCCCGTTCAAGAGCCAGAACATGGCGTTGAACAGCCACGTCACCCGGGACGGGCTGGAGATGGGCCGCGCCCAGGCGGTGCAGGCCCAGGCGGCGGGAGCGGAGCCGGACGTGCGGATGAACCCGGTGCTCCTCAAGCCCAGCAGCGACACGGGGAGCCAGGTCATCGTCCTGGGGGAGGTGCGGGGGCATATGTCCGCGGCGGAGTATTTCCGCTATAAGCGGCAGCTGTTCCCGGAGGTGCTGGCGGCCTACGACAGCCTTGCCGCGGAGCACGATGTCGTCGTCATCGAGGGGGCGGGCAGTCCGGCGGAGATCAACCTCCGGGCGGACGATATCGTGAACATGGGGCTGGCCCTGCGGGTGGGCGCGCCGGTGCTGCTGGCGGGGGACATCGACCGGGGGGGCGTGTTCGCCCAGCTCTACGGCACGGTGGCCCTGCTCCAGCCCGAGGAGCGGGAGCGGATCGCGGGGCTGGTGATCAACAAGTTCCGGGGGGATCTGGAGATCCTCCGCCCCGGCCTGTCCCTGCTGGAGGAAAAGACGGGCAAGCGGGTTTTAGGGGTGGTGCCCTACCTGAAGGTGGACGTGGACGACGAGGACTCCCTGGCCCCCCGCCTGGGCCGGGAGGACGTGCACAAGCCCCTGGACGCGGCGGTGATCCGCCTGCCCCGGATCTCCAACTTCACCGACTTCGCCCCCCTGGAGGAGCACCCCCAAATCGGGGTGCGGTACGTGGACGATCCCCGGAAGCTGGGCAGTCCCGATCTGGTGGTGCTCCCCGGCACCAAGAGCACCGGGGGGGACCTGCTCTGGCTGCGGCAGAACGGGCTGGAGGCCGCAATTTTGAAGCTGGCAGCGGCGGGCACCCCGGTGCTGGGCGTGTGCGGCGGCTATCAGATGCTGGGGGAGGCCGTCCACGACCGGTCGGGGGTGGAGCATGGGGCGGGGGGCAGCATCCGGGGCATGGGCCTGCTGCCCGTGGAGACCACCTTCCTGCCCGAGAAGGCCCGCGCCCGGGTCCGGGGGGAGACGGCGTCCGGCCCCCTGGCCGGGGCGGGGCTGGAGGGCTATGAGATCCACATGGGGTCCACCCAGGTCCGGGGGGAGCCCTTCTGCCGCCTGGAGGACGGGCGGGAGGACGGCTGCGTCCGGGGCAGTGTGTGGGGCACCTACCTCCACGGCCTGTTCGACAGCGGGGAGCTGACCCAGAAGCTGGCGGAGCTGCTGTGCCGGCGGAAGGGGCTGCGGGCGGAGTCCGCCCGGGCGGTGTCCCACGCCGCCTACCAGCAGGGGCAGCTGGACCTGCTGGCGGACGGGGTGCGGCAGGCGTTGGATATGAGGGAAATCTACAGGATCATGGGGATGAGCTGAATGGAACAGGAACGGAATTTTCTGCGCCCCGCCGACATCGAGCGGGAGAGTATGCGGATCATCGGCGGGGAGCTGGCCCAGCGGGGGATCGCCCTGCCCCCGGAGCACGAGGCGGTGGTGAAGCGGGTGATCCACACCACGGCGGACTTCGACTACGCCGGCAGCCTGCGCTTTACGGACGGCGGGGCGGAGGCGGCGGTGGCGGCCCTCCGGGAGGGACGCTCCATCGTGACGGACACCAACATGGCCAAGGCGGGGATCAGCAAAGCGGCCCTGTCCAAGCTGGGCGGGGAGGCGGTGTGCTTCATGGCGGACCCGGAGACGGTCCGGCAGGCCAGGGAGCGGGGCGTCACCCGGGCGGCGGTGTGCATGGAGCGGGCGGCGGCGGAGCACCCCGGCGGGGCGTTGGCGGTGGGCAACGCCCCCACCGCCCTGCTGAGGCTCTGCGAGCTGATGGAGGGGGGCCTGCGCCCCGCCTTTGTGGTGGCGGTTCCGGTGGGGTTTGTCAACGTGGTGGAGAGCAAGGAGCGGGCGTTTGAGGCCTGCGGGCGGTACGGCGTGCCCTGCATTGCCGCCATGGGCCGGAAGGGGGGCAGCAACGTGGCCGCCGCCATCTGCAACGCCCTGCTGTACGCCGCCCTGGACGCCGCCGACCCTGGACAGCGGCAGGAGAAGCTCACATGACGGAGGAGCGGGGCCTGATCCACCTCTACTGGGGGGAGGGCAAGGGCAAGACCACCGCGGCCATGGGGCTGGCCCTGCGGGGGCTGGCGGCGGGTCGGCGGGTGGTGATCGTCCAGTTCCTCAAGGGAGGGGCCAGCGGGGAGATCCCCCTGCTGGAGTCCCTGGGGGCCAAGGTGCTCCGGGGGAAGGCGGGGAGCAGGTTCTCCTTCCAGATGGACGAGAGGGAGCGGGCGGACACCCGGGTCCTCCAGACGGAGCACCTGCGCCAAGCCCTGGAGCTGGACGGGGATCTGCTGGTGCTGGACGAGGCGTGCGCCGCCTGGGAAACGGATCTGGTGGACCGGGAGCTGCTGCGCCGGGCGGTGCTGGAGAAGCGGGCGGGGCAGGAGCTGGCCCTCACCGGGCGGCGTCCGGCGGACTGGATGGGGGAGGCGGCGGACTACAGCACCGAGATGCGCTGCCACCGGCACCCCTTTGACCGGGGCATCCCCGCCCGGGAGGGCGTGGAGTTTTGAGCGGGAAAGCATCAAAATCCGGCGCGGGGACGGCTGTCCCAACGCCGGATTTTTGTTGGCTGCGCGGCCCTGTTCCCCCCTGCTGGAGCACCATGGCGGGGGAGGCTTTGAAAGTGAAAGTTTAGAAGCTGTACCAATAGCCTCAGCACCCAGCTTAACAGCCAGAATTGCCGCTGGCCGCGTTGAAAAATCTTGAAATACACAAAGTATTCCCGCGAAAATTCGCCTTGCCTGACGGAAAAATCCCTCGGGCCGACGGCATCTTCGGCTGTGAATACAGGTTCTTATCTGCCGGACTCCGCCTGCCCGGGCCGCAGGCAGCCGCTGAGGCCCACGGACAAAAACTGGAATACCGTGTCCTCCGTCTCCTGGCTGTTGGGGAGCAGGCCCTCCACCACGTACTTGGCGTACATCACCGTGCTGGTCAGCACGTGGAGCCACAGCACGTCCTGGTTGATCCGGCGCAGGCCGGGGAAGGTGTTCATAAAGGCCCGCACCATGCCGCCGAAGGCTTGGAAGTGGCTGACGTTGTAGCTTTTGTAAAACCTGGGGAAGGCCGCGCTGTCCCGGAAGCGGTGGTAAAACACCGTCTCGTCCGGGTGGGCCACCCAGAAGCGGAAATAGGGCAGCCACAGGTCCTTCACCACCCCCATGGGGTCGGTGCGCATGGCCATGGGGCTGAAGCGCAGGTCCTCAAAGATGGCCGCCGCCTGCTGGTCCACATAGGTGAAACAGGCCGCCAGCAGCTCGTCCTTGCTCTTGAAGTAGCGGTACATGGCCCCCGGCGAGATCCCGGCCAGGCCGCTGATATTCTGCACCCGGGCCCCCTCCAGGCCGTACTGCCGGACGGCCTTCATCGTGGCGGAGAGGATTCTTGTTTTGGTGTCGTCCAAGCACGGCTCCTCCTCTCAAAACGGGGCGGAAGGTCTTTCAACAGATACATTATATACGATTCCGCCGCCGATGGCAATAGCTTTTTCCGGGCGGGGGCGGGAGGCGGCCCTTGACAAACGGGAAAAAAGGGGCCATCATAGGGGTAAGGGAGGGCCGCGGCCCCCCTCACAAAGGAAATCCGGCAGCTTCGGCTGCGCGCGAAAGGAAGGGATCGCCATGCCGCCCCTGAGCATTCTCCTGAAGCCCGCCTCCAGCGGCTGTAACCTGCGCTGTGCCTACTGCTTTTACGCCGACGAGGCCGGGGCCAGGTCGGTGCCCAACTACGGCCTCATGTCCAGGGAGGTGAGCCGCGCCCTCATCGAAAAGGCGGCGGGGGCGGCGGAGGGGTCCGTCTCCTTCCTGTTTCAGGGGGGGGAGCCCACCCTGGCGGGGCTGGACTTCTACCGGGACTTTACGGAGCGGGTGGGGCAGGCGGTGCCCCGGGGGCTGGCGGTGCGGTACGCCCTCCAGACCAACGGCACCCTGCTGGACGGGGCGTGGTGCCGCTTCCTCCGGGAAAACCGTTTCCTGGCGGGCCTCTCCCTGGACGGGAGCCGGGACTGCCACGACCGCTTCCGCCGGGACGGGGCGGGCAAGGGCACCTATGACCGGGTGCTCCGGGCGGCCCGCCTGATGGAGCGGGAGGGGGTGGAGTTCAACGTCCTCACCGTGGTGACGGGCTATCTGGCCCGGCACATCCGCAGCGTGTTCACCGCCCTGTGCGGGGTGGGGTTCCGGTTCCAGCAGTATATCCCCTGCCTGGACCCCCTGATGGAGGAGCGGGGCGGGCAGGGCTATTCCCTGGGCCCCGCCCAGTACGGGACGTTCTTAAAGACCCTGTTCGACCTGTGGTACGGGGAGCTGGAGCGGGGGCGGTACTGGTCCATCCGGTACTTCGACAACCTGCTGTGGATGCTGGACGGCCGGGAGCCGGAGCAGTGCTCCATGACGGGGCGGTGCAGCCTCCAGTACCTGGTGGAGGCGGACGGGAGCGTCTACCCCTGCGACTTCTACGGGCTGGACGAGTACCGCCTGGGCAATATCCTGGAAAACAGCTGGGCGGAGCTGGACCGGGCCAGGGAGGAGCTGGGCTTCCTCCGGGAGTCCCGGCGGGTTCCGGCGGAGTGCCGGGAGTGCCAGTGGTATCCCCTGTGCCGCAACGGGTGCCGCCGGGACCGGCTGGAGGGGGCGGAGGGGCTGGGCCAGAACTACTACTGCGCCGCCTACCGGGACTTTTTCCCCTACGTCCTCCCCCGCCTGCGGCGGGCCCTGGGGGTGCTGAAGGCCCAGTGAGCCGCCCTGCTTGGGCTGCGTTCAACAAAACCGCCGTCCGGCTTGTGCCGGACGGCGGTTTTTTCAGCTTCTCAGAACCTGTATTCATAGCCGAAGATGCCGTCGGGGCGAGGGATTTTCCGCCAGACAAGGCGCGTTATCGCGGGAATGCTTGGTGCATTTCAAGAAAACGCAACGCGGTATGGCGGAAAAAGACCCGCCCAGACGGTGTTTGAGGTTGTGAATACAGGCTCTTAGAGGGGCAGGAGCGCGCGGGTGAGGAAAGTGTCCCCCTCCCGGGCGCACTGGAGCAGCCCGCCGTGGCGTTTTAGGGTGCGCTGGGCGTTCCGCAGGCCCTGGCCCCCCGCCGCCTTGGTGGTGACGGGCAGGCCGCCCTCGAACCGGGTCTCCCCGGACACGGCGTTTTTCACCTCCACCAGCAGGAAGCCCCCCTGGGGCCGGGCGGACATGGACAGGCTGGGGTCGCGGGCGGCCCCGGCGGCCTCCCAGGCGTTTTCCAGGATATTGCCCAGCACCGCCGTCAGCTCCGGCCCGGTGAGGGGCAGCTCCTCGGGGATGACGGCCTGGATTTGGCAGGGGATGTCCCCCTCCCGGCACCGCCACGCCGTGAGCCGCAGCAGGGCGTTGGCCACCGTGTTCTCACAGTAGTGGTCCAGGGCGGCGGCGTCCAGCTGGGCCTGCCACTGGGAGAGGTATTCCCTGGCCCCGCCGGTGTCCCCCCGGTCCAGGTAGGCCTGGATGAGGGCGGTGTGGTGGCGCATATCGTGGCGGTGGGCCTTGGCCTGGGCCACGTATTCCCGCTCGGCGGCCAGCTGGCGTTCCATCAGCTTCCGCTGGGTCTCCGCCTCCCGGGCGGCCTGCTCCCGGCTCAGCAGGAGGATCATGCGGCCCGACACCGCGTAGGCGGAGGTGATCAGGGCGGCGAGCACCCCGGTGATGCCCAGGCGGATGCCCGGGTCCAGCTGGAGGATGGAGAAGATCAGGGCGGCGGCGTACACCGTCAGGCAGGAGGAGCAGGAGAACACCGCGGGACTGCGCCAGCCCACGCTGAGCTGGGAGGTGGCCCGGAGGCGGCGGACCAGGGGGCTGAAGCGCAGGCTCAGTCCGTAGAGGGCCATGAACAGGGTGCGGATGGCGGCGGTGGCATAGTGGCTCCCGTCGAAAAACACCTGGGAGAGGCAGCTGGCAAAGGCCAGCAGGAACATGAAATAGGTTCCGTACACGGAGAACATGAACAGGCTGCGCATCCGGCTGCCCTCCGACAGGAACATATAGGCCGCGCAGTACAGGGCCAGGGTAAAGGCGGCCTCCAGCACGAACAGCACGCCCACGCTGTCCACCAGCAGGATGAGGGGCACCGCCAGGAGGGAGCCCAGGGCGGACACCCCCAGCCACGCCCAGCGGCAGGCCCGCCGGCCGAAGCGGCAGGGGGTGATCAGGGGGAGCAGCAGCGCGTGGCACAAAAGGCCGAAGGAGAACCGGAAAAACAGGGCAAAAAAGCTGTCCAATCCCTTTTCCTCCCTTCGCGGATACCGGGGGAGGAGGGGGCCCTCCCCGGCGTTTTCTCAACATCATACCACATTTCCTGCCGCGGCTCAAGGGAAGAATGAAAAAACGTTCACCCGCCGCTCCACCGCCGCCCCGCCTGCCACGCCAGCCGGAGACGGCGGCACGGGGCCGCCGGATTTTGTGGGGTTCGTCCCTTGACTTGTCCTCCGGCGGGGCGTAAAATAAGCCGTTCCATCAAAACCGGAGGGCCGGACCGGACGTCCGGCAATGGGGCGTCACCCGCCCCAGGGGAGGAATGGCTATGACAGCGGGTACGAAATTCATCTTTGTCACCGGGGGCGTGGTGTCCGGGCTGGGCAAGGGCATCACGGCGGCGTCCCTGGGGCGGCTTTTGAAGCAGCGGGGCCTGCGGGTGCGGGTGCAGAAGCTGGACCCCTACCTCAACGTGGATCCGGGCACCATGTCCCCCTACCAGCACGGGGAGGTGTTCGTCACCGACGACGGGGCGGAGACCGACCTGGATTTGGGCCACTACGAGCGGTTCATCGACGAAAACCTCACCGTGAACTCCTCGGTGTCCGCCGGGCGGGTCTACTGGAACGTCCTCAACCGGGAGCGGGCGGGGGACTATTTAGGGGGCACGGTGCAGATCATCCCCCACATCACCGACGAGATCAAGCGGCACATCTACTCCCTGGAGGGAGAGGACACCGACGCGGCCATTGTGGAGATCGGCGGCACCGTGGGCGACATTGAGAGCCAGCCCTTCCTGGAGGCCATCCGGCAGGTGGCCGCCGAGCGGGGCCGGAAGAACGTGATGTTCATCCATGTGTCCCTCATCGTGTCCATCCCCGGCTCCGGGGAGCTGAAGTCCAAGCCCACCCAGCACTCCGCCAAGGAGTTGCTCGGCCTGGGCATTCAGCCCGACGTGATCATGTGCCGCAGCGACTCCCCCATCCCCCAGGAGATTCTGGATAAAATCTCCCTGTTCTGCAATATCCCGGCGGATCACGCCATCCCCAACCTGACGGCGGAGCTGCTGTACGAGGTGCCCCTCATGCTGGAGCGGGAGGGGCTGGCGGATGTGGTGGTGCGGCGGCTGGGGCTGATCTGCCACGCGCCGGACCTGACCGAGTGGGCCACCATGGTGCACAAGGCCAAGCACCCCCAGGGGAGCGTGACCATCGCCCTGGTGGGCAAGTACGTGGGGCTGCACGACGCCTATCTGTCGGTGGCGGAGGCCCTTACCCACGGCGGCATCGAAAACGGCGTCTCGGTGGATGTTCGGTGGGTAAACTCGGAGGAGGTTGCGCCGGACACCGTGGACGGCCTGCTGGCCGGGGCCCATGGTATTCTGGTGCCCGGCGGCTTCGGGGGCCGGGGCGTGGAGGGCAAGATCCAGGCCATCCGGTACGCCCGGGAGAAGGGGGTGCCCTTCCTGGGCATCTGCCTGGGGATGCAGCTGGCGGTGGTGGAGTTCGCCCGGCACGTGTGCGGCCTGACGGGAGCCCATTCCTCCGAGCTGGACCCCGCGACGCCCTATCCCGTCATCGACCTGATGCCCGACCAGGTGGGGGTGACGGCCAAGGGCGGCACCATGCGGCTGGGAAGCTACCCCTGCCGGTTAAAGGAGGGCTCCCTGGCGGCGGCTGTCTACGGCACGTTGGAGATCAAGGAGCGGCACCGCCACCGCTATGAGTTCAACAACGGCTATCGGGAGGAGCTGACCCGGGCGGGGCTGGCCCTGTCCGGCCTGTCCCCGGACGGGCGGCTGGTGGAGGTGGTGGAGCTGCCGGGGCACCCCTGGTTCGCGGCGTGCCAGTTCCACCCGGAGCTGAAGTCCCGGCCCAACCGGGCCCACCCGCTGTTCCGGGAGTTTATCCGGGCCGCTGTGGGGCGGTAGGCCATGGGCCTCCCGCCCCGCTGGGCGTGTTGGGAGCGGTGCGGCGGCGGATCAGTCCAGCCAGCCGGGTCTGGCCCGGACGCCGTAACGCTGCTCCAGCTGGCGCAGCTGGCCGTCGGTGATGGTGTTCAACCGGGGCAGGTGGGCGATCTTCAGGTAGATCTCCGCCGCCTTCTCCGCCGTCTCAATGAGGCCGAAGGTCTCGTCCAGGCTGCGGCCCGCGCCGTAAATGCCGTGCTGGGCCCACACCACCAGGCGGGCGTCGGCCATCCGCTCCGCCGTGGCCGCGCCGATCTCGTTGGTGCCGCACAGCATCCAGGGCAGCACGTTCACCCCGTCGGGGAACACGAGGATGCCCTCGGTGCACATACGCCAGAGGGTCCGGGTGAAGGCGCGGCTGTCCAGGTCGTGGACGTAGGTCATGGCCAGCAGGTTGGAGGGGTGGCAGTGCATCACCACCCGGCTGTCCGGGTCCTGCGCCAGCCGCGCCCCGTGGCTCATCATGTGGGCGGGGAACTCGGAGGTGGGGCTTCCGCCGTCGGTGAGGCCCCACAGGAGCCGGGCGGTCCGTCCGCCCTCCGCCAGCCGCACCAGACCCAGGTTGAGGGCGGGGTCGTCCCCCACGTTTTTGAAGTATTTGCCCGCGCCCGTCACCAGGAAATACTTCCCGTCCAGGGCGGGGGCCTCAAAGCCGGTGGGGATGTCCCGGAGCACCGCGTCCGGGTTCACGTACTGCTCCGCCTCCGCCCCGTCCAGCAGGACGCTGATATTGCCGCTGTTGCGCTCGTCCCAGCCGTGGGCGTACATATGGGCGGCGGTGCGGGCCAGCTCCACCAAAAAGGGCGCGTCCAGAATGTGCTTCATCTTCCTCGGCCTCCCATGCCGTATTGTAAGATAGTATACCAGACCCCGGGGGGAAAGGAACGGCCTTCCGGGGTTTGCCCCCTGTCCAGGGGACACGCAGGACAAAATCCCGGCCCATGGGCCGGGATTTCGTCCTGCCGTTATTCCACAGGCACCATCCAGCCGTAGGGGTCCGGCTCGGTGCCCCACTGGATGCCCGTGAGGGTGTCATACAGCCGCTGGGTCAGCCGGCCGATCTGCCCGCCGCCGACCTCCACCCTGGTTTCGCCCTCCGCCAGCAGGCCGATGGGGGACACCACCGCCGCCGTTCCGGTGCCCCAGGCCTCCTCCAGGGTGCCGGACTGGGCGGCGTCGAACAGCTCCCTGGCGGAGACCAGCCGCTCCTCCACGCTGTAGCCCCAGTCCCGCAGCAGCTCCAGGCAGCTCTTGCGGGTGATGCCGGGCAGCACCGACCCGGTGAGCTCCGGCGTCACCACCGTGCCGCCGATCTTGAACATCACGTTCATGGAGCCCACCTCCTCGATATACTTCCGGTGGACGCCGTCCAGCCACAGCACCTGGGAGAAGCCCTGCTCCTCCGCCCGCTCTCCGGCCCGGATGGAGGCGGCGTAGTTGCCGCCGCATTTGGTGAAGCCCGTGCCGCCCTTCACGGCCCGCACGTCCTGGTCCTCCACGTAGATCTTCACCGGGTTGATGCCCTCCGGGTAGTAGGCCCCCACCGGGCAGCAGATGACGGCGAACAGGTAGCTCCGGGAGGCGTGGACGCCCAGGGAGCAGTCGGTGGCGATGATGAAGGGGCGGATATAGAGGGAGGTGCCCGCCTTGTCCGGCACCCAGTCCCGGTCGGCGGACACCGCCGCCTTCACGGCCTGCACGAAATCCTCCTCCGGGATCTCCGGGATGCACAGGCGGCGGCAGGAGGAGTTCATCCGGCGGGCGTTCTCATAGGGGCGGAACAGCCGCACCTTTCCCTCGGGGGTGCGGTAGGCCTTCATGCCCTCGAAGATCTCCTGGGCGTAGTGGAACACCATGCAGGACAGCTCGAAGGGCAGGGGGCCGTAGGGCTCGACCCGGGGGTGGTGCCAGCCCTGGCCCGCGTCGTAGTTCATCAGGAACATATGGTCGGTGAAGGTCTTGCCGAACACCAGGGTGTCCGGGTCGGGATGGGGCTTGGGATTGGGGTTGGGGGTGAACGAAATATCCAGCATGAGGCTCGGCTCCTTTTCATGAAAGTAAGAACCTGTATTCACAACCTCAAACGCCGTCTGGGCGGGTCTTTTTCCGCCATACCGCGTTGCGTTTTCTTGCAATACACAAAGTGTTCCTGCGAAAACGCGCCTTGTCTGGCGGAAAAATCCCTCGTCCACCCGGCATCTTCGGCTATGAATACAGGTTCTGAGTTGGCGAAACTATGTTCTATTATACCAGCGCCGGGGGCGGGACGCAAGGATCTTTTTTCCGGCAGGGGGCCGGATTTTTCTATGTCCCGGTCTATCCCTCTTGACAAACTCGATATTCGAGAATATAATGGGGGCAGATAACTCGAATATCGAGAATAGGGGGCGGTGCCATGCCAAGGGAAAAATTCAGCACCCTGACGGAGCAGATGTTCTATGTCCTGCTGTGCCTCCGGGAGGAACGCTGCGGCATGGATATTCTGGATCAGGTGCCCGCCATGACCGGGGGGCGGGTGAGCGTGGGCTCCGGGACGCTCTACAACCTGCTGGAGCAGTTCCGGGAGGAGGGCATGATCCGGGAGACCCGGACCGAGGGCCGCCGCCGAAGCTACCTGCTGACCGAATCCGGCAGGCGGCGGCTGGCCCAGGAGTACCAACGGATTGAGGCCCAGGCGGAGGACTACCGCCGGGCCTTCGGAGAGGAGGACGAACCATGAGAGAGACGAAACGGCAGATGAGCCTGTATTCCTTCTATGACCACACCGGAATCGAGAAGCACCTGGCCCGGATGGCGGAGCGGGGCTGGCTGCTGTGCAAGATCGGCCAGCTGTTCTGGCACTACCGGAGGATCGAGCCGAAGAAGATCACCTTCAGCGTGTGCTATTTCCCCCAGGCCACCATCTACGACCCCCGGCCCTCGGAGGGGCAGGAGGAGTTTTACGACCTGTGCGCCCACGCGGGCTGGACGCTGGCGGGGGAATCGGGCCAGCTCCAGGTGTTCTATCACGAGGGAGAGGACCCCACGCCCATCGACACCGACCCGGCCCTGGAGGTGGAGGCCATCCACCAGTCGGCGAAAAAGACCGTCCTGCCGGCCAATTTCCTGCTGCTGGGGGTGGCGGTGCTGAACCTGGGGCTGTTCCTGTGGCGGCTCTGGGACAATCCCGTCCTCACCCTGGCCAGCGGCGGCACCTTGCTGGCCCTGGTGGCCTATACGCTGATCCTGGTGAACTGTACCGTGGAGCTTTGCTCCTACTTCCGCTGGCGGGGGCGGGCGCGGCGGGCGGCGGAGCGGGGGGAGTTCCTGCCCACCCGGAGCAACGTGTGGCTCCAGCGGCTCCTGCTGGCCATCCTGCTTCCGGCGGGGGCGTGGTGCCTGGCCGGGATGTTCCAGGACGGCCTGGGCGGCCTGGCGGCGGTGTCCATGCTGGGAGTCATAGGGATAATAGCCGCCGTCCTGGGCGTCCGGAAGCTGCTGAAGGGGGCCGGTGTGTCCGCCAAGGCCAATCTGAGGGGCACCCTGGCCGTCTGCGTGGTGCTGTCCATCCTGTTTGCGGCGGCCATCCCCTGGCTTGTGATACGGGGGCTGAACAGCCGCCCCGATCCCGGGGCGGAGGAGCTGCCCCTGTCGGTGGCGGATCTGGTGGAGATGGACCCGGACCACTACAGCCGGTGGCAGTTCCGGACCTCCTCCCCTCTGCTGGCCCTCCTCCAGGTCTCGGATTACCCCCGGATCTATGGGGAAAAGACGCACAGCCTGCGCTACGATGTGTTGGTGGTGAAGGTGCCCGCCCTGTACAGCCTGTGCCGGGATCATTACCTGGGGGAAGACAGCCGCTACGCCCCCACAGACCCCGCCCCCTGGGGGGCGCAGGAGGCATACCAGTACGTCCTGGACGGCCAGACGCTGGAGTACTATGTGCTGTGCTACCCCCATCGGGTGGTGGAAATCACCCTGGACTGGACGCCCACGGCGGAGCAGATGGCGGTGGTCGGGGAGAAGCTGGGCCGGGGGCCGCTGTAATTCCCCGTTGCGGCGGGGGCGGAAAGATGGTATACTCTCCCCATAAAAAACAGAAACGGGGGATCTTTATGGGCCGCATCGACAAGCAGAACTACTACCTGGACATCGCCGCCACCGTGCTGGAACGCTCCACCTGTATGCGGCGGTGCTACGGGGCCATCATCGTCCAGAACGACGAGATCGTGTCCTCCGGCTACAACGGCGCGCCCCGGGGGCGGAAGAACTGCGGCGATCTGGGCTACTGCGCCCGGGAGGCCATGAACATCCCCTCGGGCCAGCGGTACGAGCTGTGCCGCTCCGTCCACGCCGAGGCCAACGCCATCATCTCCGCCCCCCGGCGGGAGGTGCTGGGGGCCACCCTCTACATGGCCTGCAAGGACCCGGCCACGGGGGAGCTGGTCCCCGGCTCCACCTCCTGCTCCATGTGCCGCCGCCTCATCATCAACGCGGGCATCGCCCGGGTGGTGATCCGGGACACCGCCGCGGAATACCGGGTGGTGGACGTGGAAAAGGAGTGGATTGAGGACGACGATTCCATCCCGGAGCACCTGCGGGAGTCCAACGGGTAGCTCTCCCACGGCCCGGGGCCGTCCCCTCCCCCGCCGGGGCGGGGCGCGGCCCCGGGCAATTTCCACAGAAAAAATCTGGAATGTTCACGAAACTTTCACATTTGCCCTTGACGGCGGGGCGGCCTGCCTATATAATAGATGAGGATAATTTTGAAAAGCCGCCGCGCTTTTTTGCCGTTTGAGCGTTTGCGCCCTCTGGGGCGTGTATATATAGGTCTATACGAAGCCCGTCATAGATTTGTGGACACTCAAATACTGCGCCCATGTCCCTTTGGGCGGTTTTTCAATTATCGCGGTGCGTCTGTTCACGCATCGCGTGTTATTTTGCGCCTGAATTTACGAAAAAAGAAGAAACAGGAGGTGTGGAACCCAGATGCAAGTGCCAGTCTTTGTAACCGTGATCATCGCCATTGCCGTCGGACTGCTCTGCCTCGCCGTCGGGGCGGTGGCCGGCTACCAGCGGCGCAAGGCCGCCGCCGAGCGGGAGATCGGCTCCGCCGAGGAGGAGGCCCGCCGGATCATCAACGACGCCATCAAGTCCGCCGAGAGCAAGAAGCGGGAGGCCACCGTGGAGGCCAAGGAGGAGATCCTCAAGGCCCGCGGGGAGTTCGACAAGGAGGTCAAGGACCGCCGCAATGAGATCCAGCGTCAGGAGAACCGCTTGAATTCCAAGGAGGAGAACCTGGACCGCAAGCTGGAGAACCTGGAGCGCAAGGAGGAGAACGTCACCGCCCGGATCGCCCAGCTGGAGCGGGAGAAGGTGGAGCTGGACGGGCTGAAGAACAGCCAGCTGGAGCTGCTGGAGCGCATATCCGGCCTGACCACCGAGGAGGCCAAGCGGTATCTCATCGAGCAGCTGGAGGACGATGTCACCCACGAGCAGGCCCTGAAGCTCAAGGAGATCCAGGCCCGCTACAAGGAGGAGGCGGAGACCTACGCCCGGGAGCAGATCGCCCTGGCCATCCAGCGC
>ERZ779631.93-NODE-93-length-33090-cov-7.597215_pt1 | contig 33090 bp, 32 predicted proteins | sample MGYA00514193_ERZ779631 | MGnify/ENA primary metagenome ERZ779631 (study PRJEB29562, sample SAMEA4376710) | mouse gut metagenome | isolation source: Cecum | study: EMG produced TPA metagenomics assembly of the A DSS colitis mouse model was used to assess the microbial...
TTCCTGCGGCGCATTTTAGAGAGGCTGTGCAGTCTGTTCCCCCAGGTATTGGCACTTCCCTAAGAACACTCCTAAAATAGATGCAGAAGTCCGAGGAAGCGGCCAGCACCGATTTAGACACCCCAGACCTGGCCTCGGGCGCAAAACAAAATCAAACATGAGGAATCCAAAACCTCCGGTTTTGGCAACTTTTTGGTTACTTTTTGTTTGCACAAAAAGTAACCGCAGGGCGTGGGGGCGCGCAGCCCCCACAAGCTTCCGAACAGAAGAATTCACCCCTCGCCGCCCGGAGGGCGGCGAAGAAGGAGCCCGCCATGTCTCTCTACGCCATCGGAGACCTCCACCTCTCCTTGAAAGTCAATAAACCAATGGACGTCTTCGGCCCCGGCTGGGCCGGCCACATCCAGCGGCTGGAGGAGGCCTTCTCCCGCCTGGAGGAGGAGGACGTCACCGTCCTGTGCGGCGACACCTCCTGGGGCATCGATTTCGCCGAGAGCCTGGAGGACTTCCGGTGGATCGACCGCCTGCCGGGCCGGAAGCTCATTGTGAAGGGCAACCACGACTACTGGTGGAACACCGCCGCCAAGATGCGGCGCTTTTTCCAGGAGAACGGCATCACCTCCATCGACATCCTCCACAACAACTGCTTCTTCTACGGGGAGTACGCCCTGTGCGGCACCAGGGGCTGGTTCTTCGAGGAGGAGCAGACCGGTCACAACGAGAAGATCCTCAACCGGGAGGCGGGCCGGCTGGAGGCGTCCCTGCGGGCGGCGGGGGACCGGCCGAAGCTGGCGTTCCTCCACTACCCCCCCCTGTACACCGGCTACCGCTGTCCGGAGATCATCAAAAAGCTGGAGGAATTTCAGGTGGAGCGGTGCTTTTACGGCCATCTCCACGGCCCCACCCATAAGCGGGCCATCGAGGGAACGGTGGGCGGCGTGGCCTACAGCCTGGTGTCGGCGGATTATCTGGAATTTATCCCGAAAAAAATTGTAGATTAAGCAAAATAGCACTGGAATTTTTCAACTTGCTGTGATACAATACAATGCTGGCTGACTGTGTAAGGCCGACAGTAAACGGAGGATATATAAAATGAGTGTGAAAAGCTGTGAAACATTGGAAAAGAGCATGGTCGCGCTGACTGTGGAGGTGGGCGCCGCCGATTTTGAGGCTGCCGTTGAGAAGGCTTACAGAAAGCAGCGCGGCAGCATCCGCATGCCCGGCTTCCGTCCCGGCAAGGCGCCCCGCAAGATGATCGAGCGCATGTACGGCGAGGCCATCTTCTACGAGGAGGCCGTCAACGCCGCCCTGCCCGACGCCTACGGCGCCGCCGTCAAGGAGAAGGAGCTGCAGGTGGTGGGCTATCCCCAGGTGGAGCTGCTGGAGGTGGGCAAGGAGGGCTTCTCCTTCAAGGCCACCGTGGCCGTGTACCCCCAGGTGACCCTGGGCCAGTACAAGGGGATCGAGGCCCCCAAGGCGGAGGTGAAGGTCCTGGCTGCCGATGTCAACGCCCGCCTGAAGGAGATGGCGGACCGCAACAGCCGCATGGTCAGCGTGGAGCGCAAGGTTAAGAAGGGCGACGTGGCCAACATCGACTTCGAGGGCTTTATGGACGGCGTGCCCTTCGATGGCGGCAAGAGCGACAACTTTGACCTGGAGATCGGCTCCGGCCAGTTTGTCCCCGGCTTTGAGGACCAGATCATCGGCATGGAGATCGGCGAGGAGAAGGACCTGGACATCACCTTCCCCGAGGACTACCACGCCGACCTGGCCGGCAAGAGCGTGGTGTTCCACGTGAAGGTCAACGCCGTCAAGGTCAAGGAGACCCCCGCCCTGGACGACGAGTTTGCCAAGGACGTGTCCGAGTTTGATACCCTGGCGGAGCTGAAGAAGGACGTGAAGGCCAAGCTCACCGAGGAGCGGGAGGAGGCCGGCCGGCGCGCCTTTGAGGACGTTGTGATGAATAAGGTGGCCGAGGGCATCCAGGCGGACATCCCCGACGCCATGGTGGAGGAGCAGGCCCACCGCTTTGTGGAGAACCTGAAGATGCAGGTCCAGTCCCAGGGCATTCCCTTCGAGCAGTACATGCAGATGACCAATATGGACGAGGAGAAGCTGCTGGAGGAGGCCATGGGCCCCGCCGTGGGGCAGGTACGCATGGACCTGGCCGTCACCGCCATCGTCAAGGAGGAGAACATTGAGGTCTCCGACGAGGAGGTTGAGGCGGAGATCGCCAAGATGGCCGAGCAGTACGGCATGGATGTGGAGCGGGTCAAGCAGTTTGTGAACCCCGAGCTCATCAAGGAGGAGGTCGCCCGCCGGAAGGCTGTCAGCCTGGTGGTGGACAGCGCCGTGGCCGTCAAGCCCGAGCCCAAGGAGGACGAGGGCGAGGAGAAGAAGAAGCGCGCCAAGAAGGAGAGCGCCGGGGAGGCCCCTGAGTCCGCAGAATGATTTGTACTAAAACTTTCCGGTTTTGGGCATCCTAGGGGGGCTTGCGTCCCCTCCCGGAGCAGGGCGGAGGTGTGTCCGCCCCGGCAGGCAGGGAGAACCTGATTTCATAACAGGAGGTAGTCTACTGTGAGTTTAGTTCCATATGTAGTTGAACAGACCAACCGGGGAGAGCGGTCCTACGACATCTTCTCCCGGCTGCTCAACGACCGCATCGTCTTCCTGGGCGAAGAGGTGAACGCCACCACGGCCAGCCTGGTGGTGGCCCAGCTGCTGTATCTGGAGGCCCAGGACCCGGATAAAGAGATTCAGATGTATATCAACAGCCCCGGCGGCTCCGTCACCGACGGCATGGCCATCTATGACACCATGCAGTATATCAAGTGCGACGTGTCCACCATCTGCGTGGGTATGGCCGCCAGCATGGGGGCCTTCCTGCTCTCCTCCGGCACGAAGGGCAAGCGCCTGGCTCTGCCCAACGCGGAGATTATGATCCACCAGCCCTCCGCCGGCACTAAGGGACAGGTCACCGACATGGCCATCCACCTGCGGCGGCTGGAGATCATCAAGAAGCGGCTCAACAGCATTCTGGCCGGCAACACCGGGCAGAGCCTGGAGACAGTGACCGCGGACTGCGAGCGGGACAACTTTATGACCGCCGAGGAGGCCAAGGAGTACGGCCTCATTGACAAGGTCATCTATTCCAGATAAAAATCGGGAGGGTAAGAATTGCCCATGAGTGACGAGACGAAAAAGTCTCTGCGCTGCTCCTTCTGCGGCAAGCGGGAGGAGGAGGTGCGGCGGATGATCCAGGGCCCCGGCGCCCGCATCTGCGACCAGTGCGTGCAGCTGTGCCTGAGCGTGCTGGACCAGGAGCTGGGCCGGCCGGAGGAGTACTCCCCGGTGGACCTGCCGGAGCAGCTGCCCACCCCCCGGGAGATCCGGGAGGTGCTGGACCAGTACGTCATCGGTCAGGACAAGGCCAAGGTGGCCCTCTCCGTGGCCGTCTACAACCACTACAAGCGGGTCCAGTTCGGCGGCGGCGAGGACGTGGAGCTTCAGAAGAGCAACATCCTTATGATCGGCCCCACGGGCAGCGGCAAGACCCACATCGCCCAGACCCTGGCCCGCATTCTGCAGGTGCCCTTCGCCATCGCCGACGCCACCACCCTCACGGAGGCGGGCTACGTGGGCGATGACGTGGAGAACATCCTTCTGCGGCTGCTGCAGGCGGCGGACTACGACGTGGAGCTGGCGGAGCACGGCATCGTGTACGTGGACGAGATCGACAAGATCGCCCGGAAGAGCGAGAACACCTCCATCACCCGGGACGTGTCCGGCGAGGGGGTGCAGCAGGCTCTGCTGAAGATTCTGGAGGGCACTGTGGCCAATGTCCCGCCCCAGGGCGGCCGCAAGCACCCCCACCAGGAGTTTATCCAGATCAACACGAAAAACATCCTCTTCATCTGCGGCGGCGCGTTTGACGGCCTGGACAAGATCATTGAGCGGCGCACCGACAAGAGGAGCCTGGGCTTCGGCGCACCCATCCAGAGCAGGCGGGAACGGGACGTGGGCCTGATCCTCAAGGAGGTCCAGCCCCACGACCTGCTCAAGTTCGGCATCATTCCAGAGCTGGTGGGCCGCCTGCCCATCATCGCGCCGCTGGACAGCCTGAAGCGGGAGGATCTGGTCCGCATTCTCACCGAGCCGAAAAACGCCCTGGTCAGGCAGTACCACCGCCTGCTGGAGTATGACAACGTGGAGCTGAGCTTCGACGAGGGGGCCCTGGAGGCGGTGGCCGACAAGGCCATCGAGCGCAACATCGGCGCCCGCGGCCTGCGGGCGGTGATGGAGGGGGTTCTGACGGAGATCATGTACGACATTCCCTCTGACCCTACGGTGGCGAAGGTGGTCATCACCCCCGCCTGTGTGCGGGGGGAGTGCGGCCCCACCCTGGTCCGGGACAGCGGCCGCGCCGCGCCGGATCACGCCTCCTGAGCGCTCCGTTTTGCGCAGGGCGCTGCGGGGACGCGACGGCAAGCAATATGAAAAGGGGGGCGTTTCTGCCCCCCTTTATCGTCGGCCGGCATGGGAATCAGCAAAGTGCGGCGGATACAGCGCCGCGCGCCGTTCCCCCATTTTGCTTCTTCTCAGGCTGATTGGCGATATTGTGCATCCCGCCCGGCGGAGCCGCCGGGGAAAGGAGACCCAGGTAAATGGATATGCTTGAGAATACCGCGATAAACATGCCGGTGCTGGCCCTGCGGGGGCTGACCATCTTCCCCGGCTGCATCCTCAGCTTTGATGTGGAGCGGGAGATCTCCATCCGCGCCCTGGAGCGGGCCATGGAGCGGGACCAGTACATCTTCCTGGTGGCCCAGCGGGAGATCGGAACCGGCCAGCCCGGCCCGGGCGACCTGTTCCCGGTGGGCACGGTGTCTGTGATCCGCCAGATTCTCCGGGTGGGGGAGACCTCGGTCCGGGTGATGATGGAGGGCAGGAGCCGCGCCCGCCTGCGGCGGCTGTGGCAGACCGAGCCCTACCTCCAGGGCAACGTAGAGCCCATGGCGGAGGGGCGCTCGAGAATTTCCGAGTCCCAGCTGGAGGCTCTTCTGCGCCAGACCTACGCCAACTTTGCCGAGTACGCCGCCCTGGCCCCCCGCCTGGGGGAGGAGGTGGCCGCCGCCGTGATGGACGACCGGGACCCCGGTCACCTGGCGGACTTCATCGCCCAGAACATCATGCTCCGCTACCAGGATAAGCAGGCCGTTCTGGAGGAGATCCGCCCCGTGCCCCGCCTGCGGAAGGTCAACGAGCTGCTGGCCCGGGAGGCGGAGGTCCTCTCCTGCGAGCAGGAGCTGGAGGGCAAGATCCGCCAGGAGATGGGGGAGGTCCAGCGGGACCACATTATCCGGGAGCAGATACGCCTTCTGCAGCAGGAGCTGGGGGAGGACGAGGACAGCGAGCTGACCGAGTACCGAAACAGGATTCTGGAGCGCGGGCTGGACGAGGAGGTGGAGCGCAGGCTCCTCAAGGAGGTGGACCGCCTGGCCAAGCAGCCCTACTCCAGCGCCGAGGCCTCGGTGATCCGCAACTACCTGGACGTGTGCCTTGAGATCCCCTGGGGGGAGGAGACCAGGGAGCGGGCCAGCGTGGCTGCCGCCCGGAGGATCCTGGATCGGGATCACTTCGGCCTGGAGAAGGTGAAGGAGCGCATTCTGGAGTTCATCGCCGTGCGGCAGATCAACCCCGCGGCCAAGGGCCAGATCATCTGTCTGGCGGGCCCTCCCGGCGTGGGCAAGACCTCCATCGCCATCTCCGTGGCCGCCGCCCTCAACCGGAAGCTGGCCCGGCTGAGCCTGGGGGGCGTGCGGGACGAGGCGGACATCCGCGGCCACCGGAGGACCTACATAGGGGCCATGCCGGGGCGGATTGTCAACGCCATCACCCAGAGCGGCAGCATGAATCCCCTGCTGCTGCTGGACGAGATCGACAAGATGGGCGGCGACTTCCGGGGCGACCCGGCCTCGGCCCTGCTGGAGGTGCTGGACAGCGAGCAGAACCACGCCTTCCGGGACCACTTCCTGGAGATTCCCCTGGATCTGAGCCGGGTGCTGTTCATCACCACTGCCAACACCACCTCCACCATTCCCCGTCCCCTGCTGGACCGGATGGAGGTCATCGAGCTGACCAGCTACACCGACGAGGAGAAGCTGCAGATCGCCCGGCGGTACCTGCTGCCCAAGCAGATGAAGGAGCACGGCGTCGCCAGGAGCGCCCTGCGGGTGACCGACGAGGCCCTGCGTGCCGTCATCACCGGGTATACCCGGGAGTCCGGCGTCCGCTCCCTGGAGCGGCAGATGGGCAAGCTGTGCCGGAAGACCGCCATGCGCCTGGTGAGCGGAGAGAGCAAGCGGGTGCGCGTCGCGCCGGAGAACCTGGAGGACTTTCTGGGGGTACGCCGCTATCTGCCGCCGGTGCTGGAGCAGGACCCGGTGGGCGTGGTCAACGGCCTGGCCTGGACGGAGTCCGGGGGCGAGCTTCTGGAGGTGGAGGTCAACGCCATGGAGGGCGCCGGCAAGCTGGAGCTCACCGGCAACCTGGGGGACGTGATGAAGGAGTCCGCCCACGCCGCCCTCAGCTGCATCCGCAGCCGCTGCGCCCAGCTGGGCATCGACCCGGAGTTCTATAAGAACCGGGACATCCACATCCATTTTCCCGAGGGGGCTGTGCCCAAGGACGGCCCCTCGGCCGGCGTCGCCATCACCACCGCCGTGGTCTCCGCCCTGACGGGAAGGAAGGTCCGTGGGGATGTGGCCATGACCGGCGAGGTGACCCTGCGGGGCCGGGTGCTGGCCATCGGCGGCCTGAAGGAGAAGACCATGGCCGCCAAGCGCAGCGGCATTCGCACCGTGCTGATCCCCAAGGAGAATCGGCGGGATCTGGCGGAGATCGACCCGGTGGTCCGGGAGAGCCTGCGCTTCGTGGCCGCCGAGACCATCGATGAGGTGCTGGCGGAGGCCCTCCGGCCGGCGCCCAAGGAGGAGAAGCAGATCATCACCGCCTTCGTGCCGGTGGAGCAGCCGGTGCAGGACGCATCCCTGCGGCAATGAGGAGGGGCCCATGGACGTGAACTTCAACAAGGTGGAGTTTATCCGCTCCGCCGTGTCCCCCCGGGATTTTCTCCGGGACGGCCTGCCCCAGCTGGCCTTTGCGGGCCGCTCCAACGTGGGGAAGAGCTCCGTCATCAACCGCCTGGTGAACCGGAAGAACTTCGCCCGGGTAGGCGCGTCGCCGGGGAAGACCAGCCAGATCAACTACTTCCGCCTGGACGGCGCGGCCTACCTGGTGGACCTGCCGGGCTACGGCTACGCCAAGGTCTCCAAGGCGGAGCGGGACCGCTGGGGCCGCCTGATGGAGGCGTACTTCGCCTCGGGCCTCATCTCCCTGGGAGTTATGATCGTGGACGCCCGCCACAAGCCCACCGCCGACGACGTGACCATGGCCAGCTGGTTCCGCGACACCGGCTGCCCCTTGGTGGTGGCGGCCAACAAGCTGGACAAGCTGAAAAAATCGGAGATCGACCCCAACCTGGCCCTCATCCGCCAGACCCTGTCCCTGGGCGAGGGGGACCTTCTGCTCCCCTTCTCCGCCGAGAAGGGCGTTGGCCGGGAGGACCTGATCGGGGCCCTCTGCGCATCCCTGTAAAAAGGGGCCGCGAGACCTTCGTCTCGCGGCTCCTTGCCAATCCCGGAACAGCCGCCGTGGCCCGCAAAAGAACCACCCAATGTGCTGTCAAAAGTTCTTTTGATTCTTTTTCCTTCAAGAAAAAGAATGCCCGCCGCCTCCCGCCGCCCTGCACAACACGCCGCTCCCGAACTGTCTCCGCAGCACCTCCGCCGCCTGTTCAGCGGGCTCCCGGTCGCGGAAGAGTCCGAAGACGGTGGGGCCGCTGCCGGTCATGGAGGCGGAGATGGCCCCCAGGCCCAGCAGGGCGCTCTTGATCTCAAACACCTGGACGTACCGCCGGGGCAGAACATCCTCGAACACATTGTACATCCGCCGGGCCACGCCCTCCAGGTCGCCCCGCTCCAGGGCGGCGATCATACCGGCGGTGTCCGGGTGGCAGCGGAGCTTTTTCAGGCGCACCAGGGAGAAGAGCTCCGGGGTGGAGATGGAGCAGGGGGGCTTGCACACCGCCAGCCAGCAGGGGGGCAGGGCCGGCAGATCGGTCAGCCGCTCCCCACGGCCCTCGGCCAGGGCCGTTCCGCCCCGGACGCAGTAGGGCACGTCGCTGCCCACCAGCGCGCCGATCTCCTCCAGCCGCGCCTCGGTCATCTCCGGGGCCAGCGCCCGGCGCAGCACCCGCAGCACCGCCGCCCCATCGCTGCTGCCCCCCGCCATGCCGGCGCAGACCGGCACCCGCTTGCGGATGTGGATGGACAGCCCGGCGGGCGGCAGCCCGGTCTCCTGAAAAAACCGCTCCGCCGCCTTGGCCGCGATGTTCCCGCCCCCTCTGGGCAGGTAGGGCAGGTCCGCGCTGACCTGGATCCCCGGCTCGGACACAAAGGACACCGTCACCTCGTCGGCCAGGTCGATGGACGCCATCACCATCCGCAGATCGTGGTACCCATCCGCCCTCTTGCCCAAAATATCCAGGCTGAGGTTCAACTTTGCGCAGGCGGGCTCTGTGTAAATCATAGCCACCTCCAGATAGGCGTACAGCCTTTTTTGCGAGAGAAAAAGAGGCCAAAAGGAGCCTCTATGGAGGACTCACAGCCTCTCCTTGCAGTGGGGGCAGTACAGGCTTGTACTCCGGCCCAGGTGCCTGCGGCAGCGGGGACAGCGGTTGCAGGCAAACCAGACCAGGACCGTCAGCACAAAGCACAGCAGCGCGGCGTACAGCACTCCCTCGCTGCGCAGGGCGCTGGCCAGCGGGAACAGCACCAGGGTCAGCAGCGCCAGAACGCCGGTTACCAGCCTGGCCTGGCCCAACGTCAGCTTCACAGCGCCCGCCCCCCATCCCCGCGCCCCGCCAGCTCGTCCAGGGACACGCCGAAGTGGTCCGCCAGGGCGATAAAATTCTCCAGGCTGGGCAGGATGGAGCCGTACTCAAACTTCTGATAGTGCTGTGAGCTGACGCCAATCCCCTGGGCGACCTGCGCCTGGGTTTCACCGTGCTCTGTGCGCAGGGAGCGAAGCTTGTTTTTTAGAAAATCTCTTACTTCCATAATGGCCTCTTGACACACCAAAAGATATGTACTATAATGGGGTGGAGCACATCAAACAATATGTGCATTCTATCAAAAACAGGAGGAACAGACAATGACCGATTTTATGCACTGGCTGTATGCCCACTACATCAGGCCCCAGCTTGACGCCAGCGACCCCACGGGCTGGGAGACGCCCCTGTCCCTGATGGAGACCACCCTGGACGCGGCGCAGCGGGAGCACTACGAGCGAACCCGTGAGTTCTACGCGGTCAACGCCTTCCTGCTGGGGCTCCGCACAGGCTGCGGCCTGAACGGAGCCCTCACAGATAAAACCCAATAAAGTTTTCTTTTGATTCTTTTCTTGTCCACAAGAAAAGAATGTATGCCGCCTTACCGGATCTTCCGCCCCTCCACATAATACCGCTTGTCCTCCGCATGACCCATGGAGAAGGTCTTCCGGGGCAGGACGCCGTCGGCGATGACGGTTTTGAACAGCTGGTCCTTGCCCATGGCGGGGAGCTTGAAGCCGATGTTGCCGGGCTTGGCTCCCAGCTCGTCGGTGATGGCGTCGCCATGGATGTAGTCCACCTCGCCGCCGTTCTCCTTGAGGTAGGCGTCCAGGAAGTTCTGCAGGGTGCCCACCGCCAGCTGGACCCGGGGGTTGGGGACGGTGAGGCAGCCGGCGCCGCCGGCGTGGGTATAGGTCACCGTGTGGCCCACGCCCGGCCCCTCGTGGGCGTTGGGGTAGAACTCCTTGAAGGCGGCGATGAGCTTCTCCGGGTCCACGCCGAAGACCACCCGGTGGATGGCCTCGAACTTGAGGGCGTCGTCGTGGAGGTTCTCGATCTCCACCAGGGCGTACCGGGCGGGGAGGGAGGCCCACTGGTCCTCGGGGGTGACCTTCTTGAGATTCTCATAGCAGGTCTTGGCGGTGGCCAGGGAGTGGTTGCCGTCGCCCACGGCGAACAGCAGGGGGGCCACGCCACGCAGGCCGTACTTGCTCTCCATAGCGTCGTCGCTGGCCAGGCGGCCCAGGGCGTCGGCCAGCTGGTCCATCTGCCGGGCGGAGAGCTTCCAGCCGGTGAGGTGGCCGCCCTTGAGCATGAGGTCAAAGTCATAGACCAGCTCCATGGAGTCCTTGGCGGCGGTGATGGGCTCCACACAGATCTTCTCGGGGTCGTCGATGAGCAGCATCACGTGGGGCAGCTCGATGGGGGCGTCCTTCCGCACCCGCACGCGGGGGGGGATGCGCTCCAGCACGGTGCCCTCGGTGGCCCGGATGAGGGACCCGGAGCCGGGGGTGTAGTCGTACTTCTCCAGGTCCACCGCCGCCACCAGGCCGGGCCGGACCGCCCCGTCGGACTGGGTGCGCTCGATGTAGATGACGGCCTCGCCGTGGGTGGTGAAGATGTCCCGGGCCAGGTAGTCCTCCATGGAGCGGTTGATGGCGGCGATGTGCTCGTCCACGTTGGCGTCGCCCAGCTTGCTCTCCGGCAGAATCAGCCGCAGGGTGGAGGGGGCGTCTCCGGCGATGCGGTCCGCCTCCTCCCAGTACTCCGGCTGGGAGGTAAACTGGTCGCAGGCCACCACGGCCCACCGGTGCATGTCGGTGCCGGCCTTGGGCAGCAGGATGTCGGCGGGCTTCACGCCCAGATTCTCAAATTTGCTGTTCATTCTTCACTTCTCCTCCATATTTTACATACATTCTTTTTCTTGCGAGAAAAAGAATGAAAAAGAACGAGATTGATCAAACAGCATGTCCAGCAGGACGCTGCCGTTCTCCACCAGGGGGCCGCTCTCCCCGGCCTCCTCGTCGTACACGCCGCCCCGTCCGGCGTCCCGCCGGCTGTCGTAGAGCAGGAAGGGCACCGGGCTGCCGTCGTGGCCCCTGGTGGCGGTGAGGGTCTTGTGGTCGCTGAGGAGCAGGACCCTGTGGTCCTCCCCGGCCTCCTCCAGCCGGGCGAGCAGGGGGGCGACCAGGCGGCTGTCCAGCCACTGGATGGCCTGGATCTTGCCGGGCAAATCGCCGTTGTGGGTGCACTCGTCGGGGGCCTCCAGGTGGAGGCAGACGAAGTCGTACTCTTGGAGCTTCCGCCACGCGGCCTCCAGCTTGCCGGGGAAGTTGGTGTCCAGCTCCCCGGTGGCGCCCTCCACCTCCACCATCTCCAGGCCCCGGAGCACCCCGATGCCGTGGCACAGGGGCACCGCGCTGATGACCGCGCCGTCCATGCCGTACTGATCCCGGAAGGAGGGGAGTGCCGCCGCCGTGCCCTCGGCCCAGAACCAGATGCCGTTGGCGGGCATTTTTCCCTCCCGCCGCCGCCGCTCCGCCGCCGGATGGCGGTCCAGGATCCGGTGGGCCAGGTCCATGAGCCCCGCAAAAACCTCCGCCCGCTCGTTTCCGGCGGGGAGCAGGGGGCCGGCGGGCTCTCCCAGGTGGTCGTGGGGCGGGGTGAAGCGGATGCCGGTGATGTCGCTGTGGTGCTGGACCGCCAGCTGCCGGAAGGCGGGGAAGGGGTGAATCTCCATCTCCGCCTTTGCAAGAGCCCCGGCGAAGCGGGGGTCGTCCAGCAGGGCCCGGAGGGCCTCCAGGGCGGCGTCCCCCTCGATGGAGCCGGCGCTGTGGGAGAGGATGCGCTTTTTCTCCAGGGGCATGTCCCCGTCCTCCAGGGTCACCAGATTGCACCGGAAGGCGGCGTCGCCGGGCAGCAGCGGGATGCCGGCGGCGGCGGCCTCCATGGGGGAGCGTCCGGTAAAATAGGTCCGGGGGTCACAGCCAAAGATGGACAAAATGGCGGTCTCGCTGCCGGCGGGCAGGGGGGCGGGGCAGTTGACCACCCGGCCCGTCAGCCCCCTGGCGGCCATGCGGTCGATGGCGGGGATGGACGCGGCCTGGAGGGGCGTTTTGCCCCCCAGCTGTGGCACAGGGTTGTCCGCCATGCCGTCCCCGATCACGAGCAGATATTTCATAGGAACACCTCCTATTGGCTCTTACCGGCTATTATACAGGGTCGCCGCCGATTTTTCAACGATAAAAGCGCCCCGCGCCAGGATTTTTCGTGAAACAGGGAAAATTGCCGGCGACCCCCGGTGCAGCCCTGCGCGCCCGCCCCCTTTCCCGGGCGCGCTGCCGCAATCCGCATGGCATAAACGGCCTATGGCGGCGGAAAAATAAACCAGTGCACGTCCTTCCATGTCTCCCGTCTGCCCCGGAGCGTGAATAAGCGCGGGAAAAGGGGAAAGACTACGACCGGAAGCCGGAAAACAGCAGCCGGCGTCCAAAGAAAAAAGGAGGTAGAAGAGATGGTTTTGGATCGGATTGCGCTGGTTCTGGTGATTATTGGCGCACTGAACTGGGGGCTCATCGGCCTGTTTGGCCTGGATCTGGTGGCGTTCCTGTGCGGCGGCCAGATGGCGGTGATCTCCCGCGTGATCTACGCCGTAGTGGGGCTGGCGGGGCTGTGGTGTGTGTCCCTGCTGTTCCGGGAGCGGGTCCCGGCCCAGGCCCAGGCCTGATACGGATTCTCCATAAAAGAAGCACATTCTTTTATGGGGCTGCGGCGCGCCGCGCCGCGCGCAAACACCTGAAAAGGCCAGGAAATCGTATGACGGTGCGCAGGTGCGCAAAATCCCGCCTGCGGAGCATGCAGGTCGGATTTTTGATATATTGGCGATGGGCGCGGCGGCCGCCGCGCCCATCGCCAAACAGCGCCCTAGCAGCGGTTCAGACAGGCAAAAATCTCCTGAATCCTGGGCATGGCCAGCCCGGAGGGGACGCCGCCGGAGCAGACGCCCGCCAGCCCCTCGGTCTCCAGGATGCCCGCCAGGGTCCGGGCCGCGCCGTCCACGGTGCCGTCCAGCCGCCCGGCGTTCTCCCTGGCCCAGCGCAGCAGCCAGGCCAGGGCGGTGGTCTGCTCCTCGTCCGCCAGCTGCTCCACCCAGCGCAGATCCAGCTCCTCCCCGCCCAGGGAGAAGGCCCGCTTTCCGGTCCGCCGGATCTTTAGCCGCTCCTGTACATAGCCGCCGCCCCGGTAATTTTTCCGGGACTGGACGGCCCCGGCCAGCCGGAGGGGCCGCTTCCCGGCGGGCAGCTGGAAGCCGGGGGCCCGGAGGACAGGGGCCGGCGCGTCCCGGAGGAGCGCCCGGGTGGATGCGGTGATGTCCACGGGCCGGTAGGCGTCCATCTGGAGGATCTGGTGGGCAATGTGGAAGTAGGCCCCGCAGCTGCCCACCACCAGCACCGTGGACACGCCGGCCTTCTCATAGAGGTCCGCCGCCCGCTCCAGAAAGGGGGTGATGGGCTCCTTGTCCCTGGCGATGACCCGCTGCATCAGCTCGTCCCGGACCATGAAGTTGGTGGCCGAGGTGTCCTCGTCGATGAGCAGCACCCGCGCGCCCGCCTCCAGGCCCTCCACGATGTTGGCGGCCTGGGAGGTGCTGCCGCTGGCGTCCAGGGTGGAGAAGCGGGTGGTGTCCCGGCCGTTGGGCAGGCGGTTGATGAACAGGGAGATGTCGGTGCCGGTGATTTTGCGCCCGTCCTCCGCCCGGATCTTCAGGGCGCTGGCGTCGGTGATGACGTACTCACGGCCGTCCCCGGCGATGTGGTTGTAGACGCCCCGCTCCAGGGCCTTGAGGAGGGTGGACTTGCCGTGGTAGCCGCCGCCGGCGATGAGGGTGATGCCCCGCCGGACGCCCAGCCCCCGCAGGGGGCCCCGGTGGGGGAGCTGCAGCGTCACCGCCATGGTCTCCGGGGCGCGGAAGGGCACCGCGTCCCCCATGGGCCGGTCGGATGCGCCGCTCTCCCTGGGCAGTATGGAGCCGTCGGCCACGAAGGCGGCCAGCTCCAGCCGCTCCAGCTCCCGGCGGATGAACTGCTGGTCCTCCGCCAGGGCGATGACCCCTGCGGCCTCCCCGGCGGGGGTGCTGGCGAAGAGGAGGCTCTCCTCCACACACACCGGGAGGAAGTCGAAGAGGATCTTCTCCAGCTCCGACGCGTTGATGGTGCGCCCGTTGGCGGGGAAGCCCACCTCGAAGCGGACCAGGATCCGCCCCTCCGACACCTCGCACCCCGTCCGCTCCAGCACCTCCTGGCCGCAGCGGGTGACGGAGATGACCCCGCTCTTCCCGGAGCCCTTGGCCTGGAAGCAGAACCGGTCCGACTGGCGGCGGAACCGCCGCAGCAGGTAGTCGGCCAGGGCGGTCCTGTTCTCCCTGGTGTTCCGGAGGGCGGCGGGGAAGCCCGCCGTCTTCTGGTCCACCTCCACGCTGACCCGGGAGGGGGCGGCGAAGGGATCGCCCTGCACGTGCTCGATGTGCAGGATGTACTTGCCGAAGCCGTAGCTCCCGGCCAGGGACTTGTATGCGGGGTAGCTTTTCCGGTCGATGGCGCGCAGGTCGCCCCGCAGTGTCTGAGCAGATTTCATAGGGAAGTCCTCCGTTTTTGTCGTTTTTGGCAGCAGGCCCACAGCAGCATCTCCCAGACGACCGCCATCCCGTAGGGCAGCGCGCTGTCCGCGGGGCCGGCGGGCTGGAGCGCAAGGAGATGGATGAACAGATTCCAGGCGGCGTGGTAGACCATGGAAGAGAGCAGGTTGTGCTTGGACCAGCTGAGCAGGCAGCTGTGGAGATAGCTCTCCGCGACGCACCCCAGAAGGAACCAGCCGGCGGGGGCCCGCATATCGCCGAACAGGAAGTAGTGGTAATGCCATAGCCCCCATAGGAGGCCCACGGCGCACGGGGCCAGACAGGGCCGCCTCATATGCCGGCGGAAAAGGGGCTGCAGATACCCCCGCCAGCCCAGCTCCTCCGCCAGCAGCGCCCACAGGACGGTGACCGCCTTGGCGGCGGTCATGCGCCCCGTGGTGAAGGGGAACCCCAGCAGCCAGGCCCCGGTCTTTGCCAGGAGCATAGGGACAAGGGCAATCAGCACCGGGAGCGCCAGAACCTCCAGGGGGCTGCCCGCCCGGAAGTTCTCCCGCAAAAAGCTTCTCAGCCGTCCTCCTCCGGCGGTGGCGGCCACGGCGGCAAGGGACGGCGCGGCGGCCTCCGCGCCGAACAGAAGCCACCAGACGGCGGTCCCCTCCGCCCTGGAGCGCAGGCAGGCCGCCGCCAGGGGGAGGAGAAAGGCTGTGCACAGAAATATGCGCAGCTCCCTTCTCTGCCGGCCGTCCAATGCCCATCCCCCCTGTCTGCGTGAATCTGCCCCCAGTATACCACGCCCCGGCGGCCCCCGCAAGGCATATTGTCCCCATAACCGATCTTCTCTGCCGGCCCGCCGGTACCGTCTTGCATTTTCCCCCGCCATCGGCTATAATACACCCAAGGGAGGGATGCGCAGTGAAGATCGCGATTATGAACGGGACCCTGTCCGAGGCGGAGCAGGACTACTACATCCGCCATGTGACGGACAAATATCCCATGAGCATCATCGATAAGATTGTGCTGGAGGTCCACGGCGACTACGTGGACGTACACTACACCCTGCACCGCTTCCGGGAGGTGCGCAAGATGGGGGGCTACTGCATCGGTGAGCCTGCGGACTGGAACCCCGCCAAGCAGGCCGAACTGCGGGATACGCTGCCCAACCCGGTGGAGGGCTGAGGCCCGAGTTTCAGGGAAAAATACGGGGAAAATGAAAAAATCTCTTGCTTTTTCCCCCTGTCTATGGTATTCTATCATGGCGATAAAGGGCGGTCCTCTGTCAAGGGGCGGGACAAACCGTGCCCGTCCGCCAAAAATTGTTAAGAACGCCTATATATTAGGAGGAAATTTCCCATGGATCTCATTAAGGAACTGACCAAATCCCAGATCAAGGAGATGCCCGCCGTCCTGGTCGGCGACACCGTGAAGGTGCACGTGAAGGTCAAGGAGGGCGCCCGTGAGCGGATTCAGGTCTATGAGGGCATTGTCATCGCCAAGAAGCACGGCGGCATTGAGGAGACCATCACCGTGCGCCGCGTGTCCTACGGCATCGGCGTGGAGAAGGTCTTCCCCCTGCACTCCCCCACCATCGACAAGATCGAGGTGGTGCGCCACGGCGTTGTCCGCCGTGCCAAGCTGTACTACCTGCGCGACCGCGTGGGCAAGGCGGCCAAGGTGCGCGAGAGGCTCTGATTCCGGCGTATGCACTGCGGCGAGGCCGCGGGAACATAGGGAAGGGGACGGCCCGCCGGGCCGTCCCCTTCCCTATGTTATATTTTGCCGCGTCCGGCCCGCCGGTCAGGGCCCTGTCTTCCCGTCTCCCGCCATCAATTCGGTCATCTCCTCGATCCGCTCCAGGGGGAAGGGGGGCAGGGACAGGGGCTTCATGGCGATGGACATCAGCTTCATGGGGTTGTCGTCCGCCGCCACCCGGTTGGAGTGCAGCGCGCCGCAGCGGCCGCACCGGTGGATCACGGCCCACTCGCCCCGGCTCCTGACCCACACCGCCACCGGCTCCATGAGCCCGCCGCAGTCCGCCGCCCTGTCGCCGGGCTCCACGTCCAGGTGCAGGCTGGTCAGGCAGTTGGGGCAGTGGTTGCGGTGGCCGCTGCCCGCCCCGGCGGAGACCACCAGCCGCCCGCATTTCCGGCAGATGAAGTGGTCGGAGCAGGGGTGGTGCTTGTAGTAGCCTTTTTCGTATTGCTTCCGTTTGTTTTCACGGTTCATGATTGTGGTTTCTCCTCACGCGTTTATATATAGCTTCAGCTGCCGCAGGACAATAAAAACAGGTAACCCTCCGCAGGATGGGTTACCTGTACCAAGCCTATACAGCGCCGCGTGATCAGAGCGTGCCTCCAAGCGCCCCGGAGGGGCGCGGTAAGCCTCCGCCCGTCCAGGGGCGGAAAAAGCGAGAGAAGGAAGCGGCCTGGGCAGCAATCTGCAAAATAGGCGCGGCAGAAAACACACCACTCCGGATGCGGTACGCGTCTATTGTCCGATCAATCGCCGACATCAACTTCACTCCTTTCGGCAAACTGGCAGCAGTATACCACATGAACGCCCCCGTGTCAACGGCGGGCGAACAAAAATTTTACCCCCGAATTTTCCGCCGGATGCACATCCCCGTGCAACTTTCCCTCGCATCCGCCCCCTATCTGTAGGGAGCACCACCACCGAGGTAACCATGTCCTGAAGTAAGTGCAGCCCAGGCCGGGTACCGGGCCGTGTACGCCGGGATAAGCGCGTGCGGAGCGCACCTTGACAACTTCATAGGATGTGCGCGGATATGCGGCCTATCCCTTCTCCGTCAGATCCCGGACGATCTGCAGAACGTGGTCCGCCTGTTCGGGCCGCAGCCGCTCCAGCTCCTCCATGAGCTCCCTGGCCCGCCGGGGCGCGGCGGCGTCCGTGTTGAAGAACTCCTGGGGCGTGATGCCGAGGTAGTCGCAGATATAGAAGAACCCGGCCATAGACGGCAGAGTCCTTCTGTTTTCGATCTTGTTGATGTAGCTCTCGCTCTGCCCCAGCGACAGGCTCATATCGCGGGCGGAGACGCCCCTCTGGGTGCGCAGCTCCGCGATTCTTTCAGGAAACCAGCCCAAATAATCCATACGTCCGCCCTCCCCATAGTATATAGTATAAATCCTGTGTCTCCTCAAAATAGGGAAAATAAAGATATATTTTTCTTTACAAAAAGCATTACAAGATGTATAATGCCCGGTGGTACGGATTTCTATTCTATACGACAGGGAGGAGCAGCGGCAATGATACGGAAGACAAGAAGAGCGGTATGCGGGGGACTTGCGGGGCTGGCGCTGCTGGCGCTGTCCGCCTGCGGACGGCTGCCGGGCCTGACCCGCCCCGGAGAGGAGCAGGCGGCGCTGACGATCACCCTGGACCCCGCCGCGCCGGAGGGGGTGGTCCTCTCCTGGAGCCCCGGGGCCGCGCCGGAGGAGGTCACGGTCACCGGCGGCGGTCCTGCCTCCGGTGTTACCGTAACGATCCGCCTGCGCCCCTCCGCCTGATAAAAAGAGCACCCGGCAGACGCGCTGCCGGGTGCTCTTTGCCTCCGGGTGGAGCAAAAATATCACTGGAAATATTGCCAATCAGGGCTTTACTATTTCCAAAATCTCCGCTATAATAAGACTCTATGACCGCCGGAAGAGGGCGGGAATCGGAGGGATAACGATGTGGCTGCTGTTTGCCCTGCTGTCGGCCGTCTTTGCGGCGCTGACCTCAATTCTGGCGAAGATCGGCATTGAGGGCGTTAATTCCAACCTGGCTACCGCCGTGCGCACGGTGGTGGTGGTGGGCATGGCCTGGGCCATGGTGTTTCTGACCCATGCCCAGGGCGGGCTGTCCGCCATCAGCAGGCGGAGCTGGCTGTTTCTCATTCTCTCCGGCCTGGCCACCGGCGCCTCCTGGCTGTGCTACTACCGGGCCCTGCAGCTGGGCAGCGCCTCCAAGGTGGCGCCGGTGGATAAGCTGAGCGTAGTCCTCACCGTCCTGCTGGCGGCCCTGCTGCTGCGGGAGGAGCTGACGGCCAGATCTCTGGCGGGGTGCGCCCTGATCACGGCGGGGACCCTGCTGATGGTTCTGTAACCGGGGAGCGGCGGCGATGAAGATCATCATTTCTCCCGCAAAGCGGATGCGGGTGGACACGGACAGCTTCGCCTGCAAGGGGCTGCCGGTGTTTCTGGACCAGGCGGAGCGGCTGTGCGAGCGGCTGCGGTCCATGTCCGGCCGGGAGCTGAAGGCCCTGTGGCGGTGCAATGACCAGATTGCCGGCCTGAATATCCGGCGTCTGGAGGACATGGATCTGCGCCGGAATTTGACGCCGGCCCTTCTGTCCTACCAGGGCATCCAGTATCAATATATGGCTCCCGGCGTGTTTACCCAGGCGGAGCTGGACTATGTGGAGGAGCACCTGTATATCCTGTCCGGCTTTTACGGGCTTCTGCGGCCCTTCGACGGCGTGACGCCCTACCGGCTGGAGATGCAGGCGAAGCTCCCGGTGGACGGGGCGGCGGACCTGTACGGCTTCTGGGGCGGCGCCATCGCCGGGGAGATTTTCTCCCGGACGGACTGTGTGGTCAATCTGGCCTCCAAGGAGTACAGCGTGTGTGTGTCCCGTCATCTGCCGCCGGGGGCGCGGCTGGTGACGTGCGTGTTCGGCGAGGAGAAAAACGGCAGGATTGTTGAGAAGGGGACCCTGTGCAAGATGGCCCGCGGGGAGCTGGTGCGCTTTATGGCGGAGCGGCAGGCCGGGGAGCCGGAGGCCCTGCGCTCCTTCGACCGCCTGGGGTACCGCTTCTCGCCGGAGTTGTCCAGTGTGGACACATATGTCTTTGTCCGGGAACCCTCCGGCGATAAATGATGAAAAACAACGCCATGATCGGCCCTTTGCGGCCGAAACAGGCGATGTATTATACGAAAAGGTGCGGGAAATATTGACAGAGCGCCCTGCGATTGCTACAATAGCAATATGGACAGTCCGGGAGAGGCCGGGACGCGGGTCCAAATTCCGTTGCGGCGCATGGGGAGATTGTATATGTATCACTGTTCCATTCATTTCTATCTGGTGGGCTGCCCGCCCGAGGCCGCCGAGCTCCTCAGGGAGATGCCCCCGCTTGCCCGCTTTACCCACGAGTTCGCCGGGAGCGCACGGCCCGACCCGGCTCAGACGGCCTGGGCGGACGTGATTCTGGCGGACCTGCGGGAGCTGGACGTGCAGGAGACCCTGGCGGCGCTGACCGCCGGCAAGCGGGAGGAGGCGGAGCTCATCGTGCTGGCCTCCCGTGAGCAGCTCCCCCTGCTGTCCAACAGCCTGCACGCCCTGCAGGACATCTGGATTGCGCCCCTGTCGGGGGAGGAGCTCCGCTTCCGCTTTCTGCGCTGGCAGCAGGCCTGCAAGCTCAGCCGGGACTACTGGCAGACCAGCCAGTACCTGGAGACCACCATCAACAGCGTCCCCAATCTGGTCTGGTACAAGGACAAGGACGGCATCCATGAGAAGGTCAACGACAGCTTCTGCCGCACCGTCAACAAGCCCAAGATCCAGGTGGAGGGCCGGGGCCACGCCTTTATTTGGGACGTGGAGCGCGATGATCCCGCCTGTATCGAGTCGGAGCGGGAGGTCATGCAGCTGCGCAGGACCTGCGTGGCCGAGGAGACCGTTCAGACCGGCGAGGGCACCCGGCTGCTGACCACCTACAAGTCCCCCCTGTACGATCTGGACGGCAGCGTCATGGGCACCGTGGGCGTGGCGGTGGACATTACCCAGGAGCGGGCCTACGAGCAGGAGATCATCAAGAAAAATCACACCCTGGAGACCATCTTCACCACCCTGGACTGCGGCGTGATGTGCCACACGGTGGATGGGACCCAGATTCTCAGCATTAACCGGGCGGCCCTGCAGATTCTGGGCTACGCGTCCCAGGAGGAGATGATGGAGGCCGGCTTCCACATGGTGGCGGGTTCGGTGGTGGAGGAGGACCGGGAGCGCCTGCGCACCTGCATCCAGAAGCTGCAGCGGGTGAACGACAACGTCAGCATCGAGTACCGGGTGCGCCACCAGGACGGGGAGATCCTCCACGTGATGGGCAACATCAAGCTGGTGGAGGAGAACGGGGAGATGTTCTACCAGCGCTTCCTGCTGGACTGCACCGCCCAGAAGCTGCGGGAGCAGCAGGAGCGGATGGAGGCCGAGCGCCGGCAGATGGAGCTGGTGCACGCCCTGAGCATCGACTACAGCCTGGCCTGCTTCTTCGATCTGGACACCGGCGAGGGCTTTCCCCTGCGCCTGGACGAGAACAGCGACCACGTATTTGACGCCTCCTTCACCGGGCAGCTCCCCTACCAGGAGAGCCTGGAGATGTACATAGACCGCTTTGTATACGAGGACGACCGGGAGATGCTGCGCCATGCGGCCTCCCAGGAGCGGCTCAGGACGGAGCTGGCGGAGCGGCGGATCTACTACGTCAATTACCGGGTCTGGGTCGGCGGCGAGCTGCAGTACTACCAGCTCAAAGCCGTGCGGGCGGGATCCTGGGACCAGCGGCGGGGCGCGGTGCTGGGCTTTCGCAGCGTGGACGAGGAGACCCGCATTGAGCTGGAGAAGAAGGACCTGCTGGAGGACGCCCTCTCCCAGGCCAAGCGGGCCAACAAGGCCAAGAGCGTCTTCCTCTCCAACATGTCCCACGACATCCGCACCCCTATGAACGCCATCGTGGGCTTTACCTCCCTGGCCATCACCCACATCGACCGGCGGGACCAGGTGGAGGAGTACCTGAAGAAGATTATGACCTCCGGCAACCACCTGCTCAGCCTGATCAACGACATTCTGGACATGAGCCGCATCGAGAGCGGCAAGATCCGCCTCAACGAGGAGCTGTGCAGCCTGCCCGACATTCTCCACGGCCTGCACAGCATTGTTCAGGCGGACATCCACGCCAAGCAGCTGGACCTCTTCATGGACGCGGTGGACGTGCTGGACGAGGAGATCTACTGCGACAAGCTGCGGCTGAACCAGGTGCTGCTCAACCTTCTGAGCAACGCCATCAAATACACCGGCTCCGGCGGCATGGTCAGCGTGTGCATCTCCGAGCGGCCCGGCGCACCCGCCGGCTACGCCAACTTTGAGTTCCACATCAAGGACACCGGCATCGGCATGAGCAGCGAGTTCGTCTCCCACATCTTCGAGCCCTTCGAGCGGGAGCGGAACTCCACCATCAGCGGCATCCAGGGCACCGGCCTGGGTATGGCCATCACCAAGAACATCGTGGACATGATGAACGGTACCATCAGCGTGCGCAGCGAGCAGGGGGTGGGCACCGAGTTTATCGTCTCCTTCACTTTCCGGCTTCACACCGGATCCAAGGAGGTCCAGATCATCCCCGGTCTGGAGAACTGCCGGGCCCTGGTGGTGGACGACGACTTCAACACCTGCGACAGCGTCTCCTACATGCTCCAGCAGTTCGGGCTGCGGGCGGAGTGGACCCTGTCGGGGAAGGAGGCGGTGCTGCGCACCCGCCAGGCGGTGGCCCGCAACGACAGCTACAGCGTTTACGTCATCGACTGGCTGATACCGGATATGAACGGCATCGAGGTGGCCCGGCGCATCCGGAAGGAAACGGGGGAGAACGTGCCTATCATCGTCCTGACCGCCTACGACTGGTCCGACATCGAGGAAGAGGCCAAGGAGGCCGGCGTGACGGCCTTCTGCAGCAAGCCCCTGTTCCTGTCGGAGCTGCGCAGATGCCTGCACGCCATCATGCACGTGGACGGAGACGGCGAGCCCGTGGTGTGCCAGGAGAAGACGCGCATGCACACCGGACGCATCCTGCTGGCGGAGGACAACGAGCTCAACCAGGAGATCGCCACCGCCATTCTGGAGGAGGCCGGCTTCTCCACGGAGGTGGCGGGGAACGGACAGATCGCCGTGGATATGCTCCGGCGCTCCCAGCCCGGCTACTACCGGCTGGTGCTGATGGATATTCAGATGCCGGTGATGGACGGCTACGGCGCTGCCCGGGCGATCCGGGCGCTGGAGGACCAAAAGCTGGCGGACATCCCCATTCTGGCCATGACGGCCAACGCCTTTGAGGAGGACCGCCAGGAGGCTCTGCGGGCCGGGATGAACGGGCACATCGCGAAGCCCATCAATATTGATACGCTGTTTGACACCCTCGAGCAGGTTTTGCACTGAGGGATGATACGAGGAGGCGGGTGCAGATGCACCCGCCTCCTCGTTTTGTGTGCTGCCGGTCTATTGGATCACTACGTTCTCCTGGCCCAGCACCTCCACCAGCTCCTCCACCAGGGATTTGCCCAGCAGGCAGGCGGCTCCCATGCGCTTGCCGGTGTCGGTGAACACCAGCTTGGCCGGCGTGCCGCCGGGGAACATGCTGATGACCCGGTTGATGTGGTCCAGGGCCGGGTGGTCCGCGGAGGGCAGGCGCAGCCACAGCACCTTCCCCTCCAGAACCTGGACGCCGGAGGCGGGCCGGGGGGCCGTCTCCTCCTGGGGGAGGGGGGCGCCGCCGCCCAGAGGGAGCACGCTGTCACAGAGAATCTGGGGGGGCTTCTCGTCCCGCACCGACAGCTTCCCCCGGACGAGCACCGCGCTGCCCGGCGCCAGTAGGCGGCCGCAGCGCTCCAGGGTCCGGCTGAAGCACAACAGCTCAATGGAGGAGGTGTCGTCCTCGATGGTGGCGTAGGCCATGAGGCTGTTGTTGCGGGTGGTGCGGGTGCGGTAGGCGGTGACGATGCCGGCCACGGCAATCTGCTGCTCGTCCTGGTAGAGGGCGGGGCCGCCCTCCTGGGCGAAGTCCTCATTGATGGAGGAGATGTGGACCGCGCCCGCGTTCCGGGCGGCCTCCCGGTAGGCGTTCATGGGGTGGCCGGAGAGGTAGAGGCCCGTGATCTCCCGCTCCTGGCGCATGCGCTCCTCCAGGGAGAACTCCGGCAGGGGGGGGAGGGCCAGCTCCACGGCGGGGCGCTGTGCCGGCGCCGCCATGCCGAACAGATCCATCTGGCCCTCCACGTTCTGCCGGCGGCTGTCGGCGATGGAGTCCAGCAGCTTGTCGTGTACCGCCGCCAGCTGGCTGCGGTACACGCCGAAGCTGTCGAAGGCGCCGGCCCGGATCAGGTTCTCTACCGCCCGCTTGTTGATGTCCGTGCCGTACAGCCGCTCGCAGAAGTCCTGGAAGCCGGTGAAGGGGCCGTGGGCCTCCCGCTCCCGGACCACCGCCTGGATGAAGCCCCGGCCGATGTTCTTGATGGCCACCAGGCCGAAGCGGATGCCTTCCTCCTCCACGGTGAAGGTGTCCAGGGATCGGTTTACGTCCGGGGGCAGCAGGGCGATGCCCATGTCCCGGCACTCGTTGATGTAGTCGGAGACCTTTTCCGTGTAGTCCAGCACGCTGGTCAGCAGGGCCGCCATGTACTCCCGGGGGTAGTGGAGCTTGCACCAGGCGGTCTGGTAGGCCACCACGGCGTAGCACACCGCGTGGGCCTTGTTGAAGGCGTAGTTGGCAAAATCGTAGATCTCGTCATAGATGGCCTGGGCGATGGCCTCGGGGATGCCGTTGGCGACGCAGCCGGCGATGTGCCGGTCCGGATCGCCATGGAGGAAGGCCTCCTGCTCCCGGGCGATGTCCTTGGCCTTCTTCTTGCTCATGGCCCGGCGCACCATGTCCGCCTGCCCCAGGGAGTAGCCCGCCAGCTGCTGGAAGATCTGCATGACCTGCTCCTGGTAGACGATGCAGCCGTAGGTGATGGAGAGGATGGGCTCCAGGGAGGGGTGCTTGTAGGTGACCAGCTTGGGGTCGTGCTTGCAGGCGATGAAGCGGGGAATGGACTCCATGGGGCCCGGCCGGTACAGGGCCACGATGGCGGTCAGATCCTCAATGGACTGGGGCCGGAGACCCACGCAGACTCCGGTCATGCCGGCGGACTCCATCTGAAAAACCCCGCTGGTCTTTCCCGCCGTGAGCATGTCGTAGACCGCCTGGTCGTCCTCCGGGATGTCCTCCAGGCGGAAGTCCGGCTCGTGCCGGCGCACCATCTCCACCGCGTCGTCCAGAATGGTCAGATTCCGCAGGCCCAAAAAGTCCATCTTCAGCAGGCCCAGCTCCTCCAGGGTCACCATGGAGAACTGGCAGACGATGGTGTCGTCGTTCTTCGCCAGGGGTACGTAGGTGTATACCGGGTCTTTGGTGATGACCACGCCGGCGGCGTGGGTGGAGGCGTGGCGGGGCATGCCCTCCAGGGCCTTGGCGGTGTCGATGAGCTTTTTGATGCCGGGATCCTGGTCGTACATCTCCCGCAGGGGCTTTGACAGCCGCAGGGCGTCGTCCAGGGTGATGTGGGGGGTGGAGGGCACCTGCTTGGCCACCACGTCCACCTCGGCATAGGGCATGTTCAGCACACGGCCCACGTCCCGGATGCCGCCCCGGGCGGCCATGGTGCCGAAGGTGACGATCTGGGCCACCCGGTCGTCGCCGTACTTCCGGCGGACATACTCCACCACCTCGTCCCGGCGGGTGTCGCCGAAGTCCATGTCGATATCCGGCATGCTCACCCGCTCCGGGTTCAAAAAGCGCTCGAAGTAGAGCCCGTATTTCACCGGGTCAATGTCCGTGATATACAGGCAGTAGCTGACCATAGAGCCCGCCGCGCTGCCCCGGCCCGGCCCCACGGGGATACCCACGCTCCGGGCGTAGCGGACGAAATCGGAGACGATGAGAAAGTAGTCCGTGAAGCCCATCTTCTCGATCATGCCCTGCTCATACCGGAGCTGTTCCCGGTGGGCCCCGTCATCTCCATAGCGGGCCCGGTAGCCCTCGTCACAGAGCTTTTTTAAATAGGAGAAGCTGTCATATCCCGGGGGAAGCTGGAATTCCGGCAGGTGGTACTTGCCGAAGGTGAAGTCCATATTGCACAGGCCCGCCACCTTCGCCGTGTTCTCAATAGCTCCCTCGAACTCGGAAAACAGCTCCGCCATCTCCGCTTCGCTGCGGAGGTAAAAATTCCGGGGCTCGTAACGCATCCGGTTTTCGTCGTCCAGGGTCTTTCCCGTCTGGATACAGAGGAGCACGTCGTGGGCCTCCGCGTCCTCCTTGCGGAGGTAATGGGCGTCATTGGTGCAGACCATGGGCAGGCCCGTCTCCTGATGAATCCGGAGAATCCCCCGGTTCACCAGCGCCTGGTCCCGGATGCCGTGGTCCTGGAGCTCCAGGTAGAAGTGGTCCGGCCCGAAGATCTCCGCCAGCTCCAGGGCATAGCGCTTGGCGTTCTCATACTCCCCGTTCCGCAGCCTCCGGGGGATCTCCCCCGCCAGGCACGCCGAAAGGGCCACCAGTCCCCGGCTGTGTTCCCGCAGGAGTTCCAGGTCGATGCGGGGCTTGATGTAAAAGCCCTCGGTCCAGGCCATGGACACCATATAGGAGAGGTTCCGGTAGCCCTCCTCGTTCTCGCAGAGGAGCACCAGGTGGCGGCTCTCGGAATCGAACTCATGAACCTTGTCGGTGAGGCGGCGCCCCTCCGCCGTGACGTAGACCTCGCAGCCGATGATGGGCTTGATCCCCTCCGCCTTGCAGGCCCGGTAAAAGTCCACCGCGCCGTACATAACTCCGTGGTCCGTGACGGCGCAGGCGGTCTGGCCCAATTCTTTTACGATTTTCGGCAGGTCCCGGATGCGGCACGCGCCGTCCAGAAGGCTGTACTCCGTATGGACATGCAGGTGGACGAAGGACATGGCGCTCCTCCTTTCTCTCTTATCGCGGCTTCACCCGGAGGGCCAGCAGGGCCTTGAGATCCTCCAAAACCTCCGGGGAGGTCAGGTCTATCATCAGCCAGCGCCCCATTTTCGAGGAAGCTGTATTCCGGTACAGTGTTCGCGTGTACTCCGTGCAGGTCAAAAGCACGCCCTCCGCGGCGTCCTCGTCTTTCGGCGCGACGGAAACCATCGCCGTCACGTAGCCCGGGCGGAGGTACACCGTGGCCAAAGCCTTGCTTCCCTTTTTGAATTTTACATTCCACCCCGGCTCCAGGCCGCAGCGGCTGTAGTCCATCCGGGGTTCCGCGCCATAGGCGTCTTTCAGGTATTGCCGGAGCTCCGGCCAGAGGGGGTTGTCCGCGTATTGGTCAAGCTCCTCCACGGAGGGCTTTCGGTCCATGGGAAACAGCTGGGTCCAATTCTTCGTGTCAGGCATCAATCGCAGTTCTCCTTATTCATGAATTTCTTTGGTGACTTCTTCCCCGCAGCGGGGGCAGTGCTGCGGAATATGTCTGGGAAGCCTGGGGAATTGATACAGCGGCGCGCCGCAACGGGGACAGACAATACCGAGCCACCCCACAATCAGCCCGGCAAGGAGAAGGGCCGTTCCCGCAGCGATGCCGATGATAAACCTTCCCTCCCCCGACCATTGCCAAAGGTAACCAAAGAGAAGGACCAGCGCGATACCCGGCAAGGCGAGCAGGTCGCTGAGCCGTTTTGCCCCAAAGCAGTCCAGAGATATCTTCTTCCTTTGCTTCAACATCAACACTCCTTTCAAGTATGAGCGCTTGTGCTTTCCAAGGCTTGTCTTACCGGCGCTTGCACGTCACAGCCCCTCCGCCAGCTCCACCAGCTTCCGAAGCCGGTGATTCAGGCAGGATTTCGTCACCGGCGGGTCAAAGGTCTCCGCCAGCTCCGACAGGCTCAGCTCCGGATATTCCAGCCGCAGAGCCGCCGTCTCCCGGAGCTTGTCCGGCAGGTCCTTGAGCCGCCCCGCCGCCTCCAGCCTACGGATGGCGGCTCCCTGGCTCTGGGCGGCTTCCACCGCCTTGTCCAGATTGGCACTGTCGCAGTTCAGCCGCCGGTTCACGCTGTTGCGGATGCCCTTTTCCAGCTTGGTGGACATGATGTGCATCGCCGCTACCGGCGCGCCGATCAGGGTGAGAAAGTCCTCGATCTGGTCGCTTTGCTTGAAATAGGTGACCACGCTCCCGTTCCGGGTCACGCTTTTGGGAGGATAGCCGCTCTCCCGCAGCAGCACCTCCAATTCCCGGCTGGCCTGGAGGTGGGAGCCCGTCAGCTCCAGGTGATAGCGCTTGGAGGGGTCCGTGATGCTTCCCCCGGCGAAGAAACAGCCCCTCAGGAAGGACGCCCGGCAGCACTCCTCCTCCACCATGGCGAAGTTGATATGCAGGGCCAGGCTCTGCCTGGGGTCGTAGCCCAGGAGGTCAATGATGTGGTCCAGCTTCTCCCGCTCTGTAATCTGAAAAACCATCTTTCCCGCCTCTTCCCGGTTCGGGTCCGGCTGGCGGTCAAAGCGGAGGTCGAAGGCCCGCTGAAAGAGCCGGGGCAGCCGGGCGGCAAAATTGGGATTCTCCGTGATGATCCGGACCTCAGAGGAGCTGAAGGTGTGGCAATAGAGCAGGATCCCGTAGGCTTCCGCCTGGGCGCAGCAACGCCGCTGCACAGGCAGCCTGCAAAGCTCATTTTTCGTTTCAAAGGAAAAGGACACCCGGGAAACCTCCTCTATGCCAGTTCATGTAAAGGAACTTCACCTTACTCTTTTCGGTAGCGTCCGCCGGCGATGCGGACGTTCCGCTCCGCATGGAGCAGAATCAATTCCTGGGCCAGCTTGCCGGGATGGTGGCGGACATAACCGTCCTGCACCATGACGATGGGGCGGCTGACCAGCTCTACCCCCAGGGCGGCGCAGCGGTCCGCGTCGTAGCGCAGCAGCTCCGCCCCCTCCTGGGCATACCGGCCGGCCGCCTCTGCGGGAATGGGAGAGGAATTCACCAGGCTCAGATGGAACAGTCCCTGCGCCGAGTGCTGAAACAGCGCCGCGATATGGTCCGAGGCGGTATAGCCCTCCGTCTCCCCCTCCTGGGTCATGACGTTGCAGACATAGATTTTCAGGGCGGAGGATTTCCGGATGGCGTCCACGATCCCGTCCACCAGCAGGTTCGGAATGATGCTGGTATACAGGCTCCCGGGCCCCAGGACGATCATGTCCGCCTCCTGAATGGCGGCCAGAGCCTCCGGCAGGGCCTTGGGACGCTCCGGCAGCAGCCGGACCTTGGTGATCCGGCAGTCCTCCTTCTTTTTGCAGTAGGAGATCTTGGACTCGCCGATGACGCTGGCTCCGTTTTCAAACTCCGCCTCCAGCTGCACGTCGGCGGTGGTGACGGGCAGCACCCGGCCGGTGATGGCCAGAACCTCGCTCATCCGGCGGACCGCCGAGTCAAAGCTGGGGGAAATGCCGTTCAGCGCCGCCAGGAAGAGGTTTCCAAAGCTCTGCCCCGCCAGAGTCCCCTCCTGAAAGCGGTAATCCATCATCTGCTTCATCAGCGGCTCCGTGTTGGCCAGGGCCACCAGGCAGTTGCGGATGTCTCCCGGCGGAGGCATCCCCAGATCCTGGCGCAGCGCGCCGGAGCCGCCTCCATCGTCCGCCACCGTGACGATGGCGGAGAGGTTTTCCGTGTAGTCCTTCAAGCCCCGCAGCATGTTGGACAGGCCGTGTCCGCCGCCGATGGCGGTAATCCGGGGCCCATACTTCCGGGGCGTGCGGTAAGGTCGGTATTCCATAGGGCTCCTTTCCGGCTCAAACGGCCCGTTCCATATCCCGATGGTGTTCCGACGCTTGGTAACCCTGTCTGCGGATGAACTCCGTCAGCGCATGGGCAATGGCCACAGAGCGGTGGTGCCCGCCGGTGCAGCCCACAGCGATAACCAGGCCGGTCTTTCCCTCCTCCGCGTACAGCGGCAAGGTAAAGCCCAGCAGGTCCTCTACCTTGCGGAGGAAATCGTGGGTCTGCTGAAAGCTGAACACATAGTCGGAAACCGGCTTGTCCAAGCCGGTCTGGTGACGCAGCTCCTCGATGTAGAAGGGATTCGGCATAAAACGCACGTCCAGCACCAGGTCGGCCTCCAAGGGAAGGCCGTACTTGAAGCCGAAGGACGTAACGCTCACCGTCATGCCCGCCTGCTCCCCCTCGCCGTTGAAAATGCGCAGCAGCTCGCTCCGCAGCTTCGCGGTGGAAAGCCGGGTGGTGTTGATCACAAAATCCGCCCGCTGCTTCACCGGAAGCAGCAGCTCCCGCTCCTTCTCCACGGCCTCCTCCAGGGAGTCGGTCTCCCTCTCCAGGGGATGCCGGCGGCGGGTCTCCTTATAGCGCTTGATGATGGCCGCCGGAGAAGCGTCCAAGAACAGCATCCGGCAGACGCCCTCCATGGCCTTCAGTTTATCCAGCACGTCGAACAGCTCATTGAAGGACTCCGCGGTCCGCACGTCGTACACCAGGGCCACCCGGGCGTAGCGCCCGCCGCCTCCGGCGCAGAACTCCGCGAATTTCAAAATCATGGCGGCGGGCATGTTGTCCACGATATAAAAACCGCTGTCCTCCAAAAAAGAGGCCGCTTTGCTCTTTCCCCCGCCGGACAGGCCGGAAATGATCAGAATTTCCATGGGAAACCTCCCCCCTCACTCCACAATCTTGACTTCCGGCTCCAGCCGGACGCCGGTTTTTTCCAGGACGGCCTCCTGCACCTGGCGGATCAGCTCCTTGATATCGGCGCAGGTGGCCCCTCCCCGGTTGATGAGGAACCCGGCGTGCTTTTCCGACACCTGGGCTCCGCCCACCCCGAGTCCCTTCAGGCCGCACTGTTCGATGAGGGTCCCGGCAAAATGGCCCTCCGGGCGCTGGAAGGTACTCCCCGCGCTGGGCCATTCCAGGGGCTGGCTGGCCTTCCGGCGGGCCATCAGGGACCGCTGCGTCTCCCGAATCGCCTCCGGGTCCCCGGCGGAGAGCCGGAACACCGCGTACACCACCACCGCCTCAGGATGCTCCGTGAGAAAGCTCCGGCGGTAGCCGAAGGCCAATTCCTCCCCGGTTAGGAATTTTACGCCCTCCTCCGGGAACAGCGCCGACACACCGGAAACCACCTGCTTCAGCTCCCCGCCATAGGCTCCGGCGTTCATGCACACGCCGCCGCCCACCGTTCCAGGGATGCCGTGGGCAAACTCCAGCCCCGTCAGCCCCTGCCTGCAGGCAAAATCCGCCAGCCGGGCCAGAGGCACGCCGGACTCCGCCAGGAGGCTGCCCGGCTCCTCTCCCATATCCAGGCGGCTGAGGCCCGAGGTCTCGACCACCAGCCGGTCCAGGCCGCTGTCCGGGGCCAGCAGATTTGTGCCGTTGCCAATCACCAAAGGACGGGCCCCGCACTCCCAGGCCATGGACAGCAGCAGCACCAGCTGCTCGCCCTTCTCCGGGAACGCCATCCGTCTCGCCGGCCCCCCTACCCGGAAGGAGGTGTGCCTCGCCATGGGTTCCTCCCTCAGCACCCTCACGTCCGGCAGGTAGTCCTCCATCTGTTTGTCAAGCCGCGTCACCCAGTCCATGCAAGGGCCTCCCTGTTTTCAAGATACTCAGAACCTGCATTCAAATCACCCGGCCCAGCATGGCCGCGCCGATGATGCCCGCGTCGTTCCCCAGCTCCGCCGGGAGAATGTTCGTGATCCGCCCTCCATGGCGGGAAAAGCTCTCCTTCGCCACGGCCTCCCGCAGAGGCTCCAGCAGCAGCCGCTCCGGCGCCGCCGCCACGCCGCCGCCAATGGCCACAGCTTCCGGGCGCAGAATGTTGATCAGGCTGGCCAGGCCGCCGGCCAGGTAGTTCACGTAATCCCGGCAGACCGCCAGGGCCGTCTCGTCCCCGGCTTCCGCCGCCTGGAAGGCCGTCCGGCCCTCCACGCCGTTCCCGGAGGCGGCGATCTCGTGGAGCAGGCTCTCCGGGTGGGCCTCCATGGCCCGTTTCGTCTGCTGGATCAGTCCGGTGGCGGAGGCGTAGCGCTCCCAGCAGCCCCGGCGGCCGCAGTTGCACGGTTCCCCGTCCCGGACAATGACCATGTGGCCCGCCTCACTGGAGGCCAAGCCGCCCCGGAGCTTTCCGTCCACAATGATGCCGGCGCCCACGCCGGTGCCCAGGGTAATGACGGCAAAGTCCCGGGTCCCCTGCCCCGCCCCCCGGAAAAACTCGCCAACCGCGGCGCAGTCCGCGTCGTTGCCCAGCAGCAGCGGCAGATCCAGATGCCGGCGGAACAGCTGCTCCAGGGGAACATTCTCCATGGGGATATTGGTGGTAAAGAGCACATCGCCCCCGTCCACCGCTCCGGGCAGACCCACGCCGACCCACCGGACCTTCTCCTGAATCACCTGCTTGGACAGCTCCGCCAGCGTCTCCGCGAACTTCTCCGGGCCCTGAAAATCCAGGGGAACCCGCTCTACTCTGACGATATTGCCCGCCTCGTCCACCAGGCCGGCCTTCAGATTGGTGCCGCCTACGTCAATGCCGATATACATAGTTGTTTCCTCCTCACAGCTTTCCATCCGCCCGGGCGTCCACCTTCTGAGCCAGCTCCTGAGCCGCGTTATAGCCCAATTTCCGGTGCCGGTTGTTCATAGCCGCCACCTCCACGATGCTGGCCAGGTTCCGCCCCGGGCGCACCGGAATGGTCAGAGTCGGAACCTGGATATCCAGAATGTCAATATAATGGTCCTCAATGCCCAGGCGGTCGTAGAACTTCTCGCTGTCCCAGGGCTCAAAATTCACCACCAGATCCAGCTGCGCCTCATTCTTGACCGCCCGGACGCCGAAGAGCTGCTGCACGTTGATCACACCGATTCCCCGCAGCTCGATATAATTGCGGATAACCTCCGGCGCGGAGCCCGTCAGGCGGCCGGAGACCCGCCGGAGCTCCACCGCGTCGTCGGCCACCAGCCGGTGCCCCCGCATGATGAGCTCAATGGCCGCCTCGCTTTTGCCCACGCCGGAGTCGCCGGTAATCATGACGCCCTCGCCGTAAATGTCCAGCAGCACGCCATGGCGGGTGACGCAGGGGGCCAGTACCCGGTTCAAATACTCGATGGTGCGGCTGGTGAAGGCCACCGTCACCTCATTGGTCCGCAGCAGGGTCTTCTGGTGCTCCGCCGCGCTCTCAATGCACTCCGGGAAGCAGTCCAGGCTCCGGGCGATGACCAGGGCGGGGATGTCGTACAGGAACAAATCATCGAAGCACTTGCGGCGCTGGGCGTCGGACAGCCCCCGGAGATAGGTGACCTCCGCCTTGCCGATGACCTGTAAGCGGCAGGGGTCAAAATAGTCGTAAAAGCTATGGAACTGGAGGCCGGGCCGGTTCAGATCCGGAACGGTCAGCAGGGCGCTGTCAAAATCGCTGCCCCGGTTTAAAACCTCTAAATTAAAGATGGATACAAAATCCTTCACTTTTAAGCCGTTTTCACGCATGGCGTTTCTCCTTTTCCGGCGGGAGAGCCGGGTATCCTTGGTTTTCGCGTCCTGAGGCGTCCGTTTCCATTATATATGAAGTCTCCCGATTCCGCAACACTTTCCCTGCAGAAGATTCCCAGGAAATCCCGCGAAAAACCTCAAGCGCCACGGCGCGCCGCGCCAGATGCTTGAGGCGGGAAACGGAAGAGACAAAAAGCGGGGGACTTA
>ERZ779631.94-NODE-94-length-32798-cov-7.193171_pt1 | contig 32798 bp, 31 predicted proteins | sample MGYA00514193_ERZ779631 | MGnify/ENA primary metagenome ERZ779631 (study PRJEB29562, sample SAMEA4376710) | mouse gut metagenome | isolation source: Cecum | study: EMG produced TPA metagenomics assembly of the A DSS colitis mouse model was used to assess the microbial...
AAGAAACTCAAACGCATAACCGTTTCTTTCATATAATCCGGGAATCCCCCACCATCCCTTTTCCCGCGTATATGGGCAGTGGTCCGTAAGAAGCAGTTTTGCATGAGTATCGTCCAGCAGAATCTTCTTTTGTATCGCAGTCAAAAAAAGATTCATATCTTCCGCCGTTGTATACGCCCCTCCATCCGGCGTTCCCATAGGCGGAAAACAGTAAATGTTTTTCTTATATCCGACCACTTCTCCGTCTTCATCGTACAAATTCACATAACCTTCCGCCGTATTTTCATTGATAAAATCCATTGATAAAAAAGCCGTGTTTCTCATTCCCGCTTTCCGGAACACATTTTCCGTCACGTATTCACGATAGCCTTTACCTGTGATTTTTTCGATTGCAAGTCCCAGCAAAACATAAGAACAGTTACAATACCGGACGTCCGAACCCGGTTCAAAATTGGGCTTCTTATAAGCAAAATTTTTCAGAAAATCCTTGCATTCCCTAATTGCATAATTAGGCGAATCGACAAAAAGTTCGGAATATTGTTCTCCCGCCTCCTCTTCCGCATCGTCATGAATACCGGACGTATGGTTTAATAGCTGCTCGATTGTAACATTAGGGGAAATTTCCGTCCCTTCCAAGTCGATTATTTGCGTTATGTAATCTGACAACTTCAGTTTTTTCTCCTGCACCAACTGCAGAATGGCCGCTGCAGTAAACACTTTCGTAATAGATGCCGTATCAAATTTCGTATCGATTTTATTAGGTATTTTAAACGCCCGGTTTGCAAAACCATACGCTCCCGAAAATACGGTATGTCCCTTGCATTTTACCATACATACGCCGCTAAACTGATTACGTCCGGCCCAATCTTCACATAATGTTTCCGTCGCGTCTTTTATTCTTCTATTTATCAGTTCCATATTTTGTCCTTCCATATCATATCATCTCCTGCTCAAAATATATCATTGTTCCAAAAATAAAAAAGACTATAGCCGTTAGTGCCATAGCCTTTTGGATGAAACGCCGAACTACTCATTCGGTCGATAATAGAATCTTCCCGACAATTCTTCCGTCCTGATTGCATTTACAAAAGCGGCTTCGTCCGCTTTCTTCACGGCGTTTATCACTTCTCTGCTCTCTTCTTTAGACACGACGGAATACACAACCTTTCTTTTCTCATGTTCATAGGAACCTTCACCACTTAAAATGGTCGCGCCGTGCATGCTGACCGTATTGATCGCCTGACATACTTTATCTGCTTTATTCGTTACAATAAACAGCGTCTGCTTCTGATATCTCTTATACATCATATGCAGAATCTGCGTGGACACATACTGATAAATAATCGAATATAAAGCTTTATCCAAGCCAAACAGCATACCTGCAATCATAATGATCAGGACATTAAAAGCCAGAATAAAATTCCATGCATCCACACCCTTTTTCTCTGACAGATAGATGGAAATAAAATCTGTTCCGCCCGTAGTCGCATTCATGGACAGACAAAGGCTGATGGCAAATCCGCTGATAATTCCCCCAAATATACTAATCAGCAGAATATCATATGTGACGGCAATATCCGGTATAATATCCGTCAAGATACTTGTCACCAGAATGGATAGGCAGGAATATAGTGTAAACTTCTTACCGATAAAACGAAATCCAATATAAATTGGCACGGCGTTAAGCAATAAGTTCACCGGAGTGTACGGGATTGTAATGTTAAAAAACATCTTACAGATACTCTGTATCAATATAGTCAAACCTGTTGCCCCGCCCGGATACAACCCGCCCGCATGAACAAAAGTCTTGATATTAACTGCCATAAGCGCTGATGCAAGGCAGATTATGATAATTCTTTTACCATCCTTTTTCAGTTCAAAAGTCATATGTCCCATCCCGCAATTCGCTAAACTGACCTCTTATTTATTTGTTCGCCATCTCACAGAGCTCGTCAAGCATCTTCGGAAGATCTTGTGCCATATTCTCGTCCGTAAACTGACATGTGCCGACCTTCTTATGTCCGCCGCCGCCATATTTGAGCATCAAGCTGCCTACATTCACATCACTTGTCTTATTTATGATACTGTAACCCACTGCTGCAGAACAGCCCAAACCGCCTTTACCGTTGACAATCCACGCAGAAATGTTCTGCTCCGGATACATGCTGTAAATCATGAAACGATTACCTGTATAAATAGTATCAACGCCGCGCAGATCCGTAATAATAACATTACCCCTTACTTCGGTATGCGCCGTAACCATCTCCTTGAATTTCTGGGTCTGCTCATTATATACTTCAATACGCTCTTTTACATCCGGCAGATTGAGGATTTCCTCTGTGGTCATCGTACGGCAGGCGTCGATCAACTTCTCCATAAGCTGATAGTTGGAAATCGTAAAATTACGGAACCGTCCAAGCCCCGTTCTGGGATCCATCAGATAGCCGACAAGAATCCATCCTGTAGGATTCTGTATCTCGTCAATCGTAAGATTTCCTGAATCGACCTTGTCAACTGCCTCCATCATATCGTCAAACTGCGGGAATCTTTCCCGACCTCCGTAATACTCATAAATAATTCTGGCACAAGAAGGAGTGATACGGCTCTCTCCTTTATACTTACCTTCCAACTGCAGTCTTTCGTGCTCACTGGAATGATGGTCAAACCACAGACCGCATCCCTCCACATAAGGAACATTAGCAAGACAGTCATCTTCCGTAATTTCAACTAATCCATCCTGTAAATCCTTGGGATGCGCAAATTTCCAATGATCGATAATCCCAGCCTCTTTCAATAACGCTCCGCATGCAAGTCCATCAAAATCCGAACGTGTTACTAACCTCATAACAATCCTCCATCTCAAACAAATTAGATATCAGGACATATATGTATCTAATGCCTGTCAAAATATAGTTAAGTTATATTATAGACAATTTTTATTTTTTTTTCAATATGAGCAAAAAAATTCTGTCTCTTCCCGCACATACCACTTTAACTCCTTCGCCGGTATAACCCGGTAATTCTCTGCGCCCTCGCCAATCCGGAGTATAACATTGTTGATTCCCGCCTGAATAATCAGTCTCGCGCACAGCGGACAAGGTTTCGCCTCATGAATCGAACAATCCTGCGGATTTACGGAGGTCAGATATAAATCAGCTCCTAACGTCTGTTCCCGGGAACAATTGAGCAACGCATTGGCTTCGGCATGGATTGCCCTGCACATGGCATAGCCCTCCCCCTGATGCATGTTACGCTTTATGCGCGGGCACTCTCCGATATCGCAGCAATTCTCAAATTCTCTGGGCGACCCGTTATATCCCGTGGAAATAACCGTATCGTTTTTGACGAGAACGGCGCCGTATTTCCTTTTAAGACAGGTGCTGCGATAGGCAAAATTCTCCGCGCAGTTTAAATAAGTATCTGTTTTAGATATTCTGGCAGTTCCGGTTGGTCTGACCATAATGCAGTTTCCTTCCCACTTGTAATTTGTGTATAGTATAAAATAGTATAGCACGAACCTCTGCCAAATTCTACCGCTTAAGTCTTCCGGCCCACCTCCTTACCGTAAAAGGAATAAACGCACAGCCGAGTATCACGGGGATCGTGATAAGCAGATACGGCGACCATATAATCTGCCCGAACATATGAAACACATTCGTTCTGAAAATATCCGAAGGGCTTCCGACAAGCGGTATTAAATCAAATACACGTTGTACCTGCATCGGCATATAGCCAGTAAGCGCCATCGGCAGATATACGATTGCCAATCCACTGACCAACGCAATAAAATTATTCCTAGCCACTGCGGAGAAAAACATGACGAGCAGAGCCAGCCCGACCGACCCAAGCAGGAAATACACATATTCATAAATCTCCGCCTGCAGCATATTCATGGGTGCAACCGCAATCAGTTTGATATACTGAATCGGCATATCCCAGCCCTCTGTTCCAAGATAAATTAATTGTCCTGCAACCGCGCCTGCCGCAATCGTAAAGAAAAGCTCTAATGTAAATGCAATGCCGCTTAAAACCTTTGCATAAGCGACCTCTCTCCAACCGTTCTTCGTCGTCAGCATAAGCATCCCCATTCCGTTATGCCATTCTCCCGCAAAAACAGTAGACAGTGCGATCACAATGAAAACTGCCATAACCATACCAAAATCATTCAGCATCTGCGTCAGATACAGCTTCCAGCCTTCCAGCCAATGGTATACAAAAGGTTCCTTCACTCTGTCATTCATCTGAAGCAGATATTCTTTCTCCTCCTCGGTATGCCCGAAGATATCCAGATATTCTTCCACCTTCTGCTGTCGTCTTTCATAAAATCCTGTCAATTCAGCCGGATCCACATATCTTTCCAAAAGTGACGGATAGGTCTGAGACGAGTCCTCCAGCTCCGGATACAACGTCGATATCCAACTGCCAATACTGGAGCGATCTGTTCTTTGCGCCTGCTCCGCATATAAGGATTCTTTCTCGCGATCTCCCGCACTGTGGGCCGCTTCTGCCCCGCGCACAAGTGCCTGATAATCCCTTACCATCTCCTGCAGTTTTTCATCTGTCATCTCTCCTTCCCACTGCTTTGCATATTCTTTCATCTTTCTGATATTTTCATAGCCGTCAAAGTTATTTCCGAATCCCGAATATGTCCCCCTCGAACTTCCAAAGGTAAACCACTGATACGTCAGAAAGCTTCCAAATACAACAATATACAGTACACAAAGAAGAAAACTGATACGGACACTTTTCTTTTTCCATAGCTTCTTATGTTCCTGTAAAAATAATTCTTTTATCATGCAATAACCACGCCTTTCTCAAACCTCTATTCGAATGATTTCGTCCAAATTACCGCTAATCCGTCAGACCGGTTCCCTCTTTTACCGGAAAATAGTATAAATACAAGTCTTCCAACGCCGCATGACACATGACTGCATGTGGTGACGGTTGTTCATCTGATACAATCCGAAGTACCACATGTCCGTCCTCATGACGAAGATTGGATATCGTCGCCTTTTTCTCCCATTCATGAACTTCCTTCGGAGCCACTTGAAGCTCCCATACTTTTCCTTCCGCCTGTTCTATCAAATCCGGCACGGTGCCCTGCGCAGCAAAGCCGCCCCTTTTCATAATAAAAACGTAATCTGCTATGGCTTCGATATCTGAAACGATGTGCGTAGAAAGGAGCACAATCCTGTCTCCCGCGTAGTCCGCCAACAGATTCCGGAACCGTACTCTTTCTTTCGGGTCAAGCCCCGCCGTCGGTTCATCCAATATCAATACTTTCGGATGGTTCAATAACGCCTGCGCGATGCCAAGCCTCTGCTTCATTCCTCCTGAAAAAGTCTTGATCTTCTTGGCTGATACATCCGTTAATCCCGTTACTTCCAATAATTCCTCACTGCGTCTTAGCGCTTTCTTCCTCGGAATTCCTTTCAGTACCGACATATATCTTAGAAATTCCATAGCAGTATAATCCGGATAATAGCCGAAATCCTGCGGCAGATACCCTAACAGGTTTCGATAGTCCGCTCCCATATCCGTTACATTCCGTCCGTCACAAAGCACCTCCCCCGAAGTCGCCTCCAGAATCGAACAGATCATGCGCATCAGAGTTGTTTTGCCCGCGCCGTTCTCTCCCAGAAGACCATATACGCCCGGTTTTAAAATTGCACTGACACAGTCCACAGCAATCTTGCTTCCATATTGTTTCGTCAATCTGTCAACTGATAGCTCCATACATTTTCCCTTCCTTCCGCACTTGCATGATAAAACCGATTTCTCTGATAAAAAAGACTGCAAATACAACAAACCCTGCCATCCATAATCCCGTTGCCGACGTCTCGTACAACCACGGCAGCACTCTTGCTGAAAAGCCCCATGCCCCGCAGGAGACAAACGACAACGATATATATAACGTCATGCTTCCCGTTCTGCACATGCGGATATTCCGCAACAGCCAGACCACGCACACCAGAAATGGCACGATCACATATAGAATCATCTGCACAATTTGATCCGAATTACCTGATACAGTTATTTTCAGCCAAAGCAAAATTGTCATACACAATAACTGCGACGCGCCCGCCAATATTAATTTCGCCAACACAATCTCCGCACCGGAAGCTCTTGTTGCCGCCTCCATTTCGCACATTCCGCACACCCTGCTCCGATATAAAACCGGGACAAGTGCCAGACCAAATAACGGCATGAACATCGGAAGCACCGCCGGAAGCTGCTTAAGCAATATAATGCCAAAACTGCTTGTAGCCAGTACGGCTATCTGTAATCCCCAAATTGACAATCCTTCCAAGCGGAAAATATCCGAAAGATATGTCCAGAATCCTGTTCTCTCTTCACACTCCGTCTCCTGCCTGCGCATTTGTGCAATACACAGCCCGATTGTCTCCTGCATTTTCTGTTGCCGGATATTTACCTTCGTGTTCATCGCATTACTCAGGTAATCTTCTATTGTCCTGTCTTCTTCCTTACTTCCCCGGTCGTCAACACGGTATTCCATTTCATCATCTTCCCGCTCATTTATATGTTTTCTCATCGCCTCCACCCCTTCCCTCTCATAATCTCAAGCGCACACCTGACCCTGCTCTGCGCCGTTCTTAAGGTACAATCCGTAATCTTCGCAATCTCCTTATAACTTAACTGCTCTCCAAATTTTAAAATCACGGCTTCCCGTTGTTCCGGTGACAGCCAACACATCAGTCTCTCCAGTTCGTCCCTGTCTTCCAATTCGGAAAAGGCCTTGCAGTCTGCGGTCGGTTCCTCGTCCAATACCTGCCATGTCATTTTCCTGCTTTCATCAACACATACATGATTCGCAATCGTATACAGCCATGATCTAAACCGGTCTCTTTTGCGATACATTGGAAGATTCTTAAAAACCCGCAGAAACGTTTCCTGCGTCAAATCTTCCGCCATCTCATCGCTTACGCAATGCAGACGACAATATCTCAAAATCGCAGAATAATAACGTGTAATTAACTCTTCTGCGCTATGTTCGTCCCCGTCTCTGATCCGTTCAATCAGTTTGTCGTCTGTCATGAGCGTTTCCTTTCCCGCCGCAGTCTGAAACGTCCGGCGCGCAACATGTTAGGCGTGAAGCATACCTCGTTTTCTGTTTATTATAACGGTTGGAAGGTTTGGAATGATCAAAAAATTTATAAGCCGCAATTCTATGAAACCATTTGGAACATGAAAAGCAATACATTATTTATGACATTTCTGTCTGTTTTAGGGTGAAAAACGGCGGTAAACCCATGATAGATTTACCGCCATTTGATATGGTATCAGATTTTTCTTCACTGCATATCCACTACCTTCTTATACAGCGCCTTCTCCTCCAGTATATTACGAAATGTTTCTTCATCCTCCAAAGCATACGCCTTGATTTCATCCATATACTCATCATACTCGCAGATGTAGACTGTCACTGTAGAAATATCATGCCCTGCTGTTGCCAGTTCATATGCGTTTGTACTGCCGGAAGCCAGTTTTCTACCGTTCTTATCCAATGCTACCGCAAATGTCAGACAGTCCGCCGGTTCTGTCGTGTACAGCGTCAGTTCAACCGGAGAAAGCTCTATCTTGTCAAGCCCGATTCCTTGCTCATTTACTTCGTAAATCTCTATTGTCTGCACATCTGTCTCACTTTTCTCTATCTTGCAGGACGGAAATTTCCAATGCCCGCGCACTCTGTACTGATTCCCGTTCTGTGCATCTACTTCCTCTTTGCAGTATCCTCGTAAAGATTCTATCGTAATTTGTGCCTCAAACTCTTCCGGCACTGCATAACGCTCATAATACAAATCCCACGTTTCTTCTGTAACTTCCGGCAGTTCTTCCCCTTTTGCCTCCGCTTCACGGCATGCTGCTTCGTATTTACGCTCATCTATATTAATATCGTCATAGTCCACACGCATAATTCCGGCAAATGTATATGCATCTTCCAGTCTGCCCTCAATATTTCTGACACCTGCCGCCTCACTGTCACGAAAAGAATACTGCTCTTTTGTAAACGCCTGTATTAACTGATATTCCGTATCGCCCATAACAGCGAATGCCGGGAACGCCTCCTCACTCTCTATACATACACCGAAGAAGACCGCCTGATTGGACGCATAATACTCTGTGATTGTCACAGTGATGCCGTTGTCCTGAGTTCTATATAAGAAATCCGGTTCTTTCTCCGAGGCATCAGAAACTGCTGCCTGATTCCTATCCGCTTCATTATCATATAACCTTGTCGTTTCATCTTCCGGCATCCTGCCGAACGGAAAAACATCCTGTACCTTCGCAAAAATATTTCCCAATATCGGTATATTTTCAGCCAATGAAGGATTCGCCGCACAAATAATAATTGACACAAAGAACACCGCTGCCACGGTTCCTAATCCGTAAACCATCTTTTTCCATGCAGTCCGTTTCTTATATGCTGCCTGCTTTTCCCGTCTAATTCCTGTGACCTTTTTCTGCTTTATATCAGCTAATGTCTCCTCAATTCTTGTATCTATCACTTTATTCCGTACAGATGCCGTACTCATAATAATTCTTAAATAGTCGTCCGAATAATTATTTTTCATTACCCTTTTTACTCCTCTCCCAGCCGTTCACGTAATTGTATCTTTCCCCTGCGGATTTTGCTTTTCACCGTATTTTCTTTCAAATGCAGCATGTCTGCGATTTCCGCCGTCGTAAACTGTTCACCGAAATATAGTTGAAAGATGACCCTGCTGTCCTCGGGCAACGCTTTAAGCAAATCATAAAACTCTAACTCTCTGCGCGCCAGATCCACATTATCGCTGCCGACTCCAAAGTCTTCCGCATATACATCAGCACTGCTTTCAAACTTACTATGAGTCTTGTTTATCCGATAAAGCTTCGTGCAATTATTGATTAGAATCCTTACCATCCATGTCTTAAAGTATTCCGCCTTCTTCAACTGTCCGATATGTTCATAGGCGTCCAAAATCGTATCTTGTATCACATCTGCAATATCGTTCTCATCCCTAAGCCACGCCACCGCAATTCGTTTAAGGGTATCCTGATTGATCTCTATTAGTTTAATAAACGCATCCGCGTCCCCCTTCTTTGCCGCTTTCACCAAATGTTCCATTCCCTCAACCACGCCTTTCTTCTGTCGGTAACACAGGTATTTTAACCTTTCTGCTTAATTAGATAAATATAACATGCAATTAGTTGCCACAAAAATTATGTTGCCGCTTATCATTCTCCCGCAATAACGAAGAAACGGCATAGCACGCAGGCTACGCCGTTCCCGAAAACATTTTAATATTGTCTTATAAGTGCTGTCAATTCTAACTGCGGTGAAGCAGTTTCTTCTTAAACGCTCTGATTTTGGACATATGGCGGCTTGTATACAAGACGGAAACCAGAAGAATTCCAAATGCCAACCCGAGGCAGCATGACGCGATATCCTCAGTGACGCCGCTGTCTGCCATCCCCATAATATCCAGTACCATATAAATGGTAAAACCGACTACACCCATCCAGCAAATGATATGCATCCTTTTCATCAATCTCTTTTTCTCGTCATTGCTGTAGTCTGCTACCTTTAATACAGTTTCTTCTAATTCTTTATTCATTCTCTCACTTTTCCTTTCTCCGTCAAGTAGTTCTCTTAAGTCAACTTCATAGAAATCTGCCATCTCGATAAGAACATCCAGATCCGGCATATTACTGCCTGTTTCCCATCGTGAAACCGTTCTGCCGGAAACGCCGAAATGCTCTGCCAATTGTTCCTGCGTAAGTCCCTTCTCGCCTCGAAGTTCTTTAAAAAAGGCTCCTGTCTTTTTTAGGTCCATTTCTCTGTTCCTCCTTCACCGATAGGATAGCTTAACACCGTCACAATGAACACGACACAAAGTGAGAAAATGTCGTATCCCTGCAGCCGGACACACTATGTCCTGCTTAATAAAGGTAGCATATGCGCGCTTCAAAGTCTACTCCATCACCATCACCGCATACCCTTTTTCCTTTATTCTGCAAAAACCTTCCTTAGAATGCTCGAGCCCCGGCTCTTCCACTCCTTTCTGTAAGAGAATTCTGCCGCCGGCAAAATACTTGCCCGCATCAACCGTACCTGCCCCCATATGAATGAGCACACGCACGCGTCTTGTGCCCGCTCTCTCAAATACCAACAGATTCGTCTCTTTATCCGCCCGCAGTATTCTGTAATCATCATAAGCCCCAATCCATTCCCTGCGGATTCCTATGACTTTCTTCACGAACTCTGCCTCTGCCGTACAATGTTCTGCCCACGGCATTCCGCGCCGGTACTCCTCCTCCCGGACACCTGCAATTCTCTTCTCGTCCCCATAGAACACACTGGGCACGCCGGGCGCCATACACAGATATAGGAACGCTGCCTGCCACTTGTCATAATCTTCCCCGCACAGACTGTAGAAACGCGCCACATCATGGCTGTCCAGCAGATTCAGCTGTCCGCTGCTTACCTGCATCGGATAGCGCAGGAACATATCCGTCATATTCCATCCAAATCCTTCCGCAGTCGTCTGCTGCAGCGCAAAGAAATCCCTGCAATGCTTTCTGAAATCATAATTCATGACAGAATCAAACATGTCACCCTTAAGCCAGACTTCCGCGTTCTCCCATACTTCACCAATCAGAACTGCTTCCGGATTTGCCGCATGCACGGCGCTCCTGAATTTGCGCCAGAAGTTTTTATCCACCTCGTTAGCGACATCCAGCCGCCAGCCGTCTACATGAAATTTTTCAATCCAGTACCGTCCCACATTGGCAAAATATTCCTGCACTTGCGGATTGGCCGTATTTAATTTCGGCATTTTGCGTTCATAAGCAAAACACGCGTATTCCGGCTTTTCTTTTTCTGTATTTGGTCTTACTACCGGAAAAGAAAGTTCATAAAACCAATCTTTATATTCAGAGTCACACCCATTTCGCACCACATCCTCAAATTGAGGAAAATACCAGCTGCAATGGTTAAAGACGCCGTCTATGATAATGTGCATTCCTCTTTCGTGTACCGCCTCTGTCAGTTCCAGAAAGTCTTCGTCGGTTCCCATACAAGGATCTATATGGTAATAGTCTACAATATCATATTTATGATATTCGCCCGCACAAAAAACAGGGTTCAAATACAGACAATTAAATCCCAATCCGCAAATATAATCCAGATTCTCCGTAATGCCGCGAATCGTACCCCCTAAGCGGCTGCGGCTTACCATACCGTCTGCACTCTTAAGTGTTTGCCCTCTTTCCGCTAAATTTTCTTTCTCATCCGCAAAGCTGTCCGGAAAGATATTATAGACAACCGCATCAGTATACCATTCCGGCAGCTTCACCACCTCCGAGCGCAAAATATAGGGATACTGATAATATTCACTTCTGCCTTCTATTACAAATCCGTCTTCCGTAATAATGTCCGGCATTCTCTGGTGAAAAGAATCAGCGTAATAAAATATTTTTTCATTTCCTTTTTCCAACAGGAAATAATAGCAGAGGCGCCGCGGACAATCCGTCAGCATCACCTCATAGAAATCATACAGCTCATCTTCATATCGCTTTTTCATACTAATCGCTGTAAATCGGACCGGCGACGACACGCACGCCCTATCCCCATAAAAAAGCGTACAACAATCTAAGTCTCCTTTGCCCGCCCGCAGCCGGATGATAAAATTTTTCTCCGACCACGCAAAGGCATATTGAGACATCGGTATATGTAAAACCGCACTCTTATTCATTTTCTTATCCTCTTAATTTCTTAATCTGTCGTTGTGTAATATGTATATTCTCAGACATAACTTCATTTCTTATCCCTTAACACCGCCGGACGTCAAGCCCGACACCATATATTTCTGGAAGCAGAAGAAAATAATGAGAATCGGCAGCGACACCAATATTGCCGCCGCAGAAAATAACGGCCAGCTTCTGCTGTAGTCGTTTGCTTGTAACTGATACAGCCCTCCTGCCAGAGTATAACTCTCTTCCCTCAGCATAAATGTCGTTGCAAACAAATATTCATTCCAGACAAAAATCAACACCATTACGGCTGTCACAATAATTGCCGGACGCGCCAGAGGCAGAATAATCCTTGCAATCAGTTGAAAATTACTCGCACCGTCTATCTTTGACGCCTCTTCTATCTCAATCGGAATAGAATCAAAATATCCTTTCATATTCCATATACTGAAAATGCACATACTACCTGCATAGACAAAAATCAACCCTGCATGAGAATCCAACAGACCAAGCAGCCTGAACAGGCGAAAGATGGCAAACATTGACAGAATCTGTGGAAATGCATTCAGTAAAAGCAGTATCTGCATGGATGCAGTTTTCCCTGCAAACCGAAATCTCGAAAAAGCATAGGAAGCCAGCACACTTGTCCCCATCGCAATGACCATAGTCCCTACACTCAGCACGACAGAGTTCAAAAGCCATCTTAAAAAAGGCTCTTCCACAATAATCCTGCGGTAATTGTCCAAGGTAAACTTTTCCGGCAAGATAGAAAATCCCGTTTTAAGCGCACCGCCGCCACCGCTGACTGACAACAGAAAAACATATATAATCGGCACTAATCCAAGCAGACAGACGCATATATAGAAAAGATTTAAGAAGATTAAACGTATTTTATCTTTCACATGCCATGTCGCAGTCCTATTTACCATCATGATACCTCCTACACCTCTTTTGCCGCCCGGTTCGTCCACACGGAAAATACAATGATAATTACAAAAATTACAACGGATACCGCCGAAGACAGGCCGTAATTGTTGGAAACAAACGCGTTCTGATGCGCGTATGTGATGATCGTCTGCATTGTCGAACCGGATACCGCGCCCTTCTGCATTGTCAGAAGGTACACGATATCAAACTGTTTAAAGGTCGTAAACGTAGTCATAATAATCACTGGCGCCATTACCTTACGCAGAGAAGGAATCGTAATATACCAGTTCTTCTGCCATGCTCCTGCACCGTCTAAAATAGCGCTTTCGTACATACTGCGGTCTACGCTCTGCAATGCGCCGTCAAACATAACAATCATATACGGCAGCGACATCCACAAATTCAGAACCATACAAGATAAAAAAGCCGGAACATTCCTCGACAGAAAATCTATTTTTTCAAATCCAAGCGCCACCAAAACCTTATTAAGCAGACCGAATTCCGTATTGTACATCCCTACACGCCACGCAAGAATCGACACATATGCCGGCATGGCCCAAGGGAAGATGAGAAGCGTCTTATACACTCTTCTTGCGCGAAGTCCCTTGGCATTCAGCCCCACCGCAAGAATATATGCGATGCCCACGTCCAGCACCATATTTACCGCCGTCCAGAGGAGCGTTGTCCAGAGCGCTGCTATGAAACCGGAATCGATTTTGCCCAAGGCGCGTACATAATTGTCCGCCCCGACAAATGTGTAATCCTGCCAGTGATAAAGGTTCATATTTGTCAGCGAGATATAACCCGTATACAAAATGGGAAACAACACAATAATCCCAATCAAGATAAATGCCGGAAGATTGTACAGCCATGGCGTCAAATTTTTCTTAGTATGATTCATATTAATCCCCCATCTTGCTCAAACTGCGAATTTGGGCGCAAGCACAAATTTGCGTGTGAAAAATCTTCCGCATATGGATTTTTCACACTATTCTCTGACGTGCGCTTAGAAGTTCTTCTCACGCTACTACTGCATGTCCGCAATTGCCTGCAGCGCTTCTTCCTGATATTGATCTGCAGCCGCATCTATGTCTTCGCCGGATTTATTTACTGCTGCCAGCAAAGATTCCGCCGGCCCCCACATAACGCTCATTTCGGGTATGTTAGACATAGGCACCGCCTTCTGCGCGCTTTTCTCCATTGCCAGAATCATTTCGTTAGCCGCTACCTCAGCGTCTTCATATGCCCTACTGTTTGCCGGCGCACAGTTAAACTCTTTCGCCAACGTAATACCTGCTTCCGGCTCCGCCAAAACTTCCAGTACTCTTGTAATTGCGTCTTTCTTGCTTTCAGCAGCATACTTAAGTACACCCAGACACTGTACGCCGGAGTAAGGCGTCATTACGTCTCCGTTTGGAAGTGTAAAGTCGCAGAGTGACTTGATTCCAAGGTCGATTCCTGCTTCTTTGATACCCGATACCAGCCATGGTCCGCCGATAATTGCCGCGGCATTTCCTTCATTAAATAACGCTGTTACCGTATTGTAATCCCCGTCCGCCTGCAGCGCGGCAAATTTCTTATTGTAGCTGATTGCATCCTTCGTTTCCTGAATATTCAGCCCGGGATTTCCGTCTTTATCAATAATATATCCCCCGAAACCATTGATAAAGGGCGCCACATTATAAGAGTTGGAATGTTGGTTCACCAACGCATAAGTGCCCGCATTTGCATCTGTATTTTCAACCATATAGTCATATAACTCCTCTGTTGTTGAAGGCACCTCTCCCTTCCACAACGATTTGTTGTACATAAACAAAAGCGTTTCATAATAGACAGGCATCAAGTACTGTTCTCCTTTATAGCTTGCCGCCTCTATTGTCATAGGTAACAAATCCGCCTCTTTATCCGCGCTGATCAAATTACCAACCGGCTCCAGAATGCCCATCTCGGCAAAGCCGCCTAAGGAGTCGTGTGCAAAAAGGTACATATCCGGTCCGTTCGCCGCATCCGTTCCATATAACCTGATCTGTCCGGTAACATCACTCTTCTTCTCAAAACGCAGGGTTATGTTCTCTTCCGCTAGTTTCTCATTTACTACGGCAGCCAAGGCATCCATCATCGCTTCATCATTATCGTGCCAAGCGGTGATTGTTACTGCTTCACCCGACGCTGATGCTCCGCCAGCTTGTTCTTCATCAGACGCTTCTTCTTGTTCCGGCTGCGTCGCTTCCAACGCCGTATCATCCGTCTCTGCCGTACCATCAGTCGCCGTTCCGGCGTTTCCTGCCGCATCCTGTCCACACCCTGTCAGCATTCCCACTGTCATGGCTCCCGCTATTAGCAGACTTAAACTTATCTTTATATTCTTTCTCATATCGTCCTCCGTTCCGAATCCCTGAACTTCTAAGAATCCATTTGTGAAATTAGTTTCCTAATTTTGGAATTTATTGCAAATGATGCGCATCACTTTGTTATGTATTTTATACCACTTATACAGTATTTTTTCTATGTGATTCCATGGCTTTCTATTGACTTTGTTAGGAAACCGCTATACTATTATCTTGAATTTGGGATATTTTCACAAGAGGAGGAGATTCTGACATGCCCGTAACAATCCGTGATGTCGCGAAAGAAGCCGGCGTATCTACATCTACGGTGTCCAAAGTACTGAATAACTGGAGTTCCATCTCCACCGAAACCTGTGCGCGCGTTCATGCGGCTATTGAGAAATTGCAATATACGCCTAACGCACGAGCCGTCAGTTTTGCCAGAGGCGCCACCAGAAATATTGTATTTTTATCCAGCCTGCAAAAAGAAGAAGCATATCACAATCCGCATATGTTTGACATTCTCTGCGGTATACAAAAAGAACTGTCCTCTCAGGGATATACCTTAATGCTCTCTGATATCCCTCGTGACAGTTCTCCGGAAACATTTCTTTCAAATTTAATTACCAGCCGTATTGCCGACGGCATCCTAATCCACGGTTCCGGCAACATTCCCGGAATGGCTAAAATACTGTTGGAAACACAATTTCCCCACATATATATCGGCAACCCGGGACGCAGAAGCCGCATTTGCTGGATTGATACCAACAACGGACTTGCTGGAGAATTTGCCGCCAGCCATATGCTACAATGCCATTATGAAAAGATCGCCTTTCTCGCCGAAAGTCACGACGACCATATTTCCATGCAGCGCTTAAACGGTTTTCTCGGCGTTATGTATGAATACGGTTACAGAGTCCCTGACGAATATATTCTTTATACAGATTCCACCAGAGAAGACGCTTACCGCAAATCAATGGAACTGATCGCATTGCCGGAACCTCCTTCGGCAATCATCTGCGAAAACAATACTTTGGCTCTTGGTTTATCCAAAGCTTTGCAGGACAGCCATGTACGGGTGCCCGAGGAAATTGCTTTTCTCACCTTCGACAGCTATCCTTACTCCGCCTTGATCGAACCCTCACCTACGATCATAGACATTGACGTCTACGATTTAGGCGTACAAGCTGCTGTTATGCTGCTCAGAAAACTTGAAAATCCATCCCTGCTGGTGCAGACATATACGACTCTTCCTGTTCTGCGGCAGGGGAGTACTACGCGTATTATTTCGGACGGTAAGCAACAGCCGTAACCGTCCCGTCCTCGTTCAATATAAATACGTCGATCAACAAACTTGATAAACCATCTTCATTATAACTGTAGCTGCCAAAATTTATCCCGGGCTTGCCGTCCGGAAACAGCTCTTCCATAAAGCCCACGCCGTCTGTTCCTGCACCGGTCTCCAGCTCATAAGAATATCTCAGATAAGTGATGCCGTCGTTTGATTTCTCGACCTTACAAATCTGTCGTGTAGATTCAATCGGCTCTGCATACTCATCAAGATTCTCCGGCGTCAGTCTGTTTATAAACTCATCTACTTCTAAATCTGTCGCGCCCATTTCTATCGGTTCGTCCGGCGTACTCCAAGACTCCTGCAACTCTTTCAGATATGCCTCCGCCGCTGCCGGATCAGCCTTTGTAGTATCAACGGGAAGTCTGAACAGCGCGTTTACTCCTGCATAATTCTCATTACGGCTTATCTCACCGGTAGCCGCATCATAATTGTAAGCTGCCGAGTCATAAAAGCTGCCCGAATTCACCCCCACATAGATGCCCCTGTCCGCAAACATCTCAATATTATCCATTTCGAGCAGACGATACATGATGCCGTCTTTGACAAATTCGGTATAGTTTCCGCCCATACTCATAATGCTGTACTGATTTGGATCCAGCCCATGAACATAATGTGACACATAGAAAGGTGTATCTCCATAGTTATCCGCGCTCATATCAGGCATCTGTGCACCGTCCATGCGCTCAATTGCCACAATTGTATATATTCTATCATCATTTTCTATTTTGCCTGTATTGTCGTCCATTGGTATAAAATTACTTATATTCTTGCCTGCCACGCTTCCTAGCAGTGTAATACGAAAACCACCGCTCTCCTGCGTCTCATTAACCTGAATTGCATCATTACCCAAAAATGCTTCCTGCAACGCGCCGTCTTCCGTTTCCTCTGCCACTTGAGCAGGCGTTAAATATTTATACACCGCCAAAGCCGTCCCCGAACACAATATCAACATACATGCCGCCGCAATTGCTGCAGCCGGAATTCTTCTTCGAATCCTTTTTCTTTTACCAGCCATATCTCGTCTCTCCTTTACTTCCAGAAGAATCCGGTCATTTAACTTGGCACCCGGCTCATCCATGGGAGTCAATGCTGTTTTTAATAAGTTATCTATATCTTTTTTCATAGCAAATCCTCCAATTTTTCCTTCAGGATCTTCTTCGCCCTGTGTAATCTGGTCTTTACCGTACCCTCGGGAACCTGCATCACTGCTGCAATCTCCTGAAGCGGCAATTCTTCCATGTAATATAACAAAACCGGTATTCTGTATTTATCCGGCAGCTGTATGACTGCAGCTCTGACCATCCCTCTTACTTCTTTTGCCACCATGATCTCTTCTGTTTCCGCCTCGGTACAGACAATACTATCCGCCGTCTCATCAACAGATATATTAATGCCCGTAATCTTCTGTCTTACCGACTGCTTCCGCTTATGGTTTCGATACAGATTCAGCGCGACACTCATCATAAAGCTTTTTGCATTTGACCTGATTACTACTTTCTCACCCAGTTCATACATTTTCAGAAACGTATCCTGATATAAATCATCCGCCTCCTGACGGCTGTGCGTCACACAGCAGCAGAACGAATATAAATCCTTACCGTATGCGTAAATATAATTTTCCAGTTCTTCCTGTTTCATCGTAACCTCCGGTATTTCCGACAGCCCTCATGATGACGCCGGATAATGGATATCCATGGCGCGCATGCGCCAATTCCGGAATTTTCTTCCTTCATTGATATAGGGTAATAAGTAGGCGCAAAGTTTCATTCGGTTGATAAAAAAATCCTTTGACAAAATCGAGACCTTCCGACACCCCAATCCAATAAAGTAAAAAAGTTCTTCCGACCATTACATCGAAAGAACTCTTCTCCGCCTATTGCATCATCCTAGTTTGCCAATCCCGTCACTTCATCTACCGGAAGCGCAAGCACAATCCCATGTGCATCCGTTCCTAAACCACACACGCCCGTAATTGCCGCCATCGTCTCGTTTTTCTTATCCCTCGGAACAACAATCATAACGAAATCCTGCTCCTCCTGCATGGAAATACCGAAGTGATGACTGACTTGCTCGGAACTGCGTCTGCGTCCCTTCATGACCGTACCGCCCTTTGCTCCCGCATTTCTGGCCGCATCTACTACATCGTCGCTGTAACCGCTCGCCACAGAAACCCAGATTACCGTGTACTCCGATTTTTCTTTCATCTCTTCCTCATCTCCTTTCAACGCTTCCTTCATCTCATCCCGCGCCGCATCGTTTAGTATTTGCAAAACATGGCTCTGACATCCGCTCACTGGAACTGTAATCGCTATTCCGCCGCCCCTATGCCGAAAAGAAAGCTGTCTGTTCATCGTCTCGAATAACGGCTGCACCTGAGACTTAGGGAGCAGCGCCCCCGTCAAAAGCCTTGTCGTTCCCCGCAGTCCGAAAATATCCATCATCTCTGAAGGCGCCGTACCTTTCCCTCTGAATTGAAAGCACAGTGGCGCATTCATAGAGTCAAGAACTTCCTCCAGCTTTTTTTGATCTTCCTCCCGCGTAATCGCAATAACAAGCCGCGGTATTATCTGCAGATTCTTTTGATCTGTCATATCTAATCTTCCTCCAAATCGACAATCGTATCCTCAAAGTCAACCACCGCATCCTCCGTAAGCGCTTCTGCCGGTTGATGAACCGCTTTCGTCCTGCGTTCGTACACAAGCCCCATTACCTGTATTGCAATGAGCGGTGCCAGCGCGACTAACGCCACGATACCAAAGGCGTCTGTTACCACGTTACCGCCTAATGCCGTACATGCGCCCATCGCCAGCGGCAGTAAAAATGTAGATGTCATAGGTCCGCTGGCCACGCCACCGGAGTCAAACGCGATACCTACGAAAACCGGCGGTACCAGTCTGCTCAAAATAAGCGCCAGCGCATATCCCGGAATAATAATCCAATAAATACCGATACCCGTCAAAACACGCGTCATCGAAAGCGCAACCGCACACGCAACACCGATAGACATAGAGGCGTTCATCATCTTGTAGGATACCATTCCGCCCGTAATTTCTTCTACCTGCTCGTTTAACACCCTCACCGCCGGCTCTGCCTTTACAATATAATATCCTATTATAATCCCGACGGGAATCAAAAGCCATTTAAATATACTGTTTGCAAGTCCGCCGCCAAGCAGACTTCCCACAGGCGCAAATCCGATATTCACTCCGGTAAGAAACAGAATGAGTCCAATCACAGTATACCCAAATCCAACCGCCATTCTCTGTACCTGACGTTTACGATAGCTTCGCGCAAAAATCTGAAATATAAGAAACACTCCGACCACAGGCAAAATACTGCGCAAAACTTCCCCTGCATAATCCGGCATTGATTTTGCAAACTCCTTCACCACATCCTGCGTGGTCACAAGATGGGGAATCACTACCGCCGTATAGACGGCCTCTGTCGGATGGTAAAATATTCCTAATAAAAGTACCATAAGAATCGGGCCCACACTGCACAGTGCGATCAAACCGAAACTATCATTACTACCGTCCTTATCGCTTCGTGCCGCGGAAAGACCGACGCCCAACGCCATGATAAAAGGAACCGTCATCGGACCGGTTGTCACACCACCCGCATCAAAGGCAACCGCAATAAATTCTGACGGAGTGAAGAAAGAAAGTATAAACATAAATATGTATAACCCGGCCAGCAAAAGCGAGAGTCTCACCTTAAACAAAATACGGAGCAATGCGACCACCGTAAAAATTCCCACACCTGCCGCGACCGTCCAGATCAGCACCATATTAGGGACTGCCGCAACCTGATTCGCCAGCACCTGCAAGTCCGGCTCTGAAATAGTAATAATCGCCCCCATCAGGAAACAAATAAGCGCCATCATCCAGACGCTCTTAAACTTCACGAGTTTACCGCCCACACCCTGACCAAGCGGCGTCATAGCCATCTCTGCACCCAACTGGAAAAAACCCATTCCCACAATCAGAAGCACGGCGCCTGTTAAGAACAATACCAGCGTACTGATCTCCATTGGCACTAAAGTAATGCTCAAGATTAATACAATCATGGTAATCGGCAGAACACTTGAAAGGGATTCCCTGATTTTCTCCTTTAACTTTTCATTCATCTGGTCAATCATCCTCCCTTCCCCAAATAGTATATGTTCATATCATACCGTATATTATTTGAGATTGGAATCAATTGCGTGCTAAGAAAACGCTAACATCCAAGAAGCCAGCTCCTTTTGTTTCGTAAAAAAGGACAGGGAAATATACTTCTCTCTGTCCTTTCTTCCAGTTCATTTAAATTATGGGTTCTGAATACTGCGCTTCCTACTCGTCTTCCCCGATATCCTGAGATGCCGCTATCGCAGAAACAACCGAAGATACTACCGCAATCACAACGGGGATAATCACAACTACTAAGCCGCCTGCCAATAATAAAAACATACTCTACCTCCTGTGTAATGACGTCTGCCATAATCTATCTGCTGCAGCACTAGCGCTGCTTATCATCTCATAAAATCTATCCTCTGACCAATATTTATTGTACACGCATTGGACGCGTATTGCAACTGGTTTTCTTCCTATTCTATTGACTTAAGCGACTCCGCCATATTAATCTTCTCCAGCTTAAAGAACATAATGCCGTTCACAAACACGGCAAAAACATACGTGAGCAGTAAGCTCAAACCGTAACTGAGCGGACTGATATAAGTCTTAAAAGATATCATGTCAATATTAATATTGTACATAATAAACCAGTGAAGTAATTTCCCGAGCAACAGCCCTACTACAGCGCCTAATCCTGTAAGCATCAGATTTTCACGAAAAACATAGTCTGCCGTCTCCCTCGCATAAAATCCCAGCACCTTAATTGTTGCAATCTCACGGATTCTCTCCGTAATATTAATGTTCGTCAGATTATAAAGCACGATAAAGGCAAGGCATCCCGCACAGAGAATAATCAGCGCAACAATATAGTCCATACTCTGCATCATCGTAGAAATCCGGTCCCGCATATCTTGTGTGACAGAGACGGAAAGCACATCGCCTATGTCGGATACAAACGCCGCTGCTGCATGAAGGTCCGTGTCTTCCGTGACAATCGCATACGCACTCTTATATTCCGGCTCTGCGCCAATCTGTTCCCGGTAAGTTTCTTTATTAAGATATATATAGTTATAAACAAAGTTCTCACACAGCGCAGATATCCTCACCCGGATAACATTCATGTCATTATCTCTGAGCAATATCTCATCACCGGCCCTAATTCCCATATTTTCAGCTACTTTTGCAGTAATGACTGCTTCTCCCACCGTCGGATACGGGATCGCCTCCCCCTGCTTCGTATGCAGATTGATGAAATCCGTAATCTCTTCCACATTTTCCGGAATCACCATATATACAGACTTTGTTTTTCCCTTGAAATCTATGTCCGCACTCTCCTCATAGCGATATGCCGTCTGAGCCAAAACGCCTGCTGTCTGCTCCGTCATCATCTCCATATCGGACTCCGTCAGCGGTGTATCAAAAGTCACTCCGATATCATAAATCTGAACCTCATCATACTGCTGATCCGCTACATTTGCCACCGAATCCCTGATACCGAAACCTGCCACAAGAAGCGCGGTGCATCCGCTGATTCCGAGTATCATCATGAAAAATCTTTTCTTGTATCTCACAAGGTTCCTGACGGAAACCTTATGCAGAAATTTGAGCCTTTTCCAGATAAAAGTAATCTTCTCCAGAAAAATGCGTTTTCCGTTTTTAGGCGCCTTGGGACGAATCAAATTCGCAGGTACACTATATAGTTCATAGCGACAGGAGAAAAAAGCCGCTCCCACAGAACACAAAATCGCTGCCAACACAGAAAGTAAAGCGAGCCAGCCGTTAAAGAGATAAGTAAGTTCTCCCATGGTGTACATAATGCGATATCCTTCCCATATTGTTTTAGGGAACAGCCATGTCCCGCCGGCGAGTCCTGTCAGCGCGCCAATGGTTGCCGCGCTTCCTGCATAGAACATAAATTTTGCCATAATGGCAGCATTGCTGTAACCAAGTGCCTTCAAAACACCTATCTGCGTACGCTGTTCTTCCACCATTCTGTTCATGGTAGTCATACAGATTAACGCCGCAACCAGAAAGAAAAATACCGGAAAAACGTTAGAAACAGCTTCCACTATATTGGCATCGTTGTCAAAACAGGCATATCCTATATTCGTTTCCCTCGTCAGGACATAATCGTCCGGTTCCTCAATATCCGCAAGTTCTTCCCGCGCATCATCTATCTTCTTCTGTGCATCCGCAATCTCTTCCTCAAACTCGGCCTTGGCGTCTTCGTACTCCTCTCTGCCTTCCGCCAGATCAGTCTTCGCCTGTTCCAGTTCATCTTCTCCTTCAAGCAGTTCAGCTTCCTTTGCAGCCAACTCGACTTCTGCCGCGGCAATCTGTTCCCTGCCTGCCTGAATCTGCTCCTTACCTTCTGCAATCTGCTGCATGCCCATCTGTGCCTGCATTCCGCCTTCCGCAAACTGCCCCGCAGACACCATCGCTGTCATTGCCGCTTCCATCTCATTGAGCTGTGCTTCCTGCTTATCCAGTTCACTCTTCTGCTCGCGCAGAGTGCCCCGCGTTTCTGCAATCTGTTCTTTACCGTCCTCTATCTCCTGCTCATGCTCTGTTATCTCTTCTTCTCCGTCCAGAATATCCTGCCATGCCTTATCCAGTTCTTCTTCGGCTTCCGCGCTTTTATCATCAAGCTCTGTCTGCGCGTCGTCTATCTTCTCCTGCGCTTCATCAATCAGACTCTGATATCTCTGTGTGACCACCTCTTTTGTCTTCTCTTCAACTCTATCCTGCACGGCGTCTATATAATCTTCATATTCGTCTGTATAGACATCATATTTTTCCTTAAGTGTAAGGAACACTTCCGTTAGATATTCACTGTCAAATGATTCCTTCGGCACATAAGCATAAGCCGCAATCCTGCCCTCCCCAATCGAAGTGGTTCCTCGTTCAAAATTCATATAATATGGAGACTGTACAAGACCCACAATCGTATATGTTCGATTCTGAAACATTTCCAGCGTATCTTCATCATTACTGTCCGTGACCGTAAACGCAGATCCAATCACTTCCTCCGTATACTGCGTCGAATCTAAAACGCACTCATCTGCCGCCTGAGGCATCCGTCCCACTGTCAACACCACTTTATTAATCTTCTCCGGTATTGCGTGTATCTTGTATACCGCCTCGTTCCCTTCCTTAATCATGCAGAGAGCGTCGAGTGAAATCGTTCCCTCTACATCGGCAGCATCGTCCATTTGCGATAATTTCTCCACGTCGTCATCCGTAAATCCAATTGTAGACAGCAAACGGAAATCAAAAAAATTCTGCTCCCGTAAATAGGCATTTTCCGTAGTAATCATTGCCGGTTTCGTTATCTTCAATCCTGCAAAAAGTCCTACGCCCAGCATAACAATTGCCAGAATCGCCAGATACCTTCCGAAACTTGCCTTTATTTCCCTGATTGTCGTTTTAATCATTCCACTGCTCATCCGTCCGACTCCTATGCACTCATGCAGTATACATGTCATTACCCTACACGACATTTTAGCACAGTCAATTATTTTTTATCCCAATTACCACTCAATCTGCTCCACCGGAACAATGTGATCATTCATCTCCATCTTCTGAATGGTGCCGCTTTTGACCGTAATAATTCTGTCCGCCATTGCAGTCAGCGCCTGATTGTGCGTGATGACCACCACCGTCATCCCTTCCTTACGGCATGTGTCCTGCAAAAGCTTCAACACCGCCTTGCCCGTATTATAATCCAGCGCGCCGGTCGGTTCATCGCACAATAGAAGCTTCGGGTTCTTCGCAAGCGCTCTTGCGATCGCTACTCTCTGCTGCTCCCCGCCGGAAAGCTGCGCCGGGAAATTTCCGGCTCTATCCTTCAATCCCACCATTTCCAGCACAGTCATTGCGTCCATCGGGTCCTTACATATCTGCGCCGCCAGTTCCACGTTCTCGAGTGCCGTCAGATTCTGTACCAGATTATAGAATTGAAAAACAAACCCGATATCATATCGCCTGTACGTCGTCAGCTTTTTACTGTTGTATGCTGAAATCTCCGCTCCGTCCAGCATAACTTTTCCGGAAGTAAGGCTGTCCATTCCACCCAGAATATTTAAGATAGTCGTTTTGCCCGCGCCGGATGCTCCCACCACGACACAGAACTCCCCTTTTTCAATCGTGAAATTGACATCCCTCAATGCTTCGATGTCTACCTCACCCATATGGTATGTTTTGCTGACTCCTTTAAATTCTACAAACGCGCTCATGTTCCGATCCTTTCCGATTTCTCACTGCCACAGTCTTTCTTAGAATTTTAACATATGCATTTGTCCGCTGAAATAACGAAAAAATAAAATTATAATTAAAAATTTCCTTTTATTAAGATAATATGAAAAAACACACACAGAAATAAAGATCAAAATAAAAACCCAGAAATGCAAAACCAGCATCTCTGGGCCTGAATTCATCGGTAGATAAAACGGAGAAAGAGGGATTTGAACCCTCGCGCCGCGCAAGCGACCTACACCCTTAGCAGGGGCGCCTCTTCAGCCTCTTGAGTATTTCTCCACAGTCTGAATTACCTCTACCAATATAAAATTCTGCGTCTTATTACAACGCAAGTGTTATTATACCTAAGCTGTTTGCGTTTGTCAACGCTTTACGGGGATTTTCCTTACCTATTTCACTTTGAATCAAAGTTTTCCTCTTTCATGGGCAAACATTCTTATGCTGTTAACCACTATTCGACACAATATTCCCTGATTGCTGTCTGGTACAAGTCATTCCCCTCAGAATCAATCACTACAATTACCGGAAAGTTTTTCACTTCCAGCCTGCGGATTGCCTCCGTTCCGAGATCGTCATAAGCAACGACTTCTGATTTCATAATCGACTTAGACAGCAGCGCGCCCGCTCCGCCAACAGCGGCAAAATAAACCGCGTCGTTTCTGACGATTGCATCTTTCACCGCGTCAGTACGCTTTCCTTTGCCTATCATGCCGATTAATCCCATATCAAGCAAAGTCGGAGCATACTTATCCATTCGGCTGGCCGTCGTGGGCCCTGCAGAACCAATCGGCCGTCCTTCCCTTGCCGGAGACGGTCCCATATAATATATTATATTATTGCACATTTCAATCGGGAGTTTCTCACCTCGCTCCAGTGTCTCCTGCATCCTCTTATGCGCTGCATCACGGGCCGTATAAATTGTTCCTGAAATATACACATAATCGCCTGCACGCAGTTCCTTCGCTTCATTCTTGGTTATGGGCGCCTGTATATGCTGTTCCATGCCACTCCTCCATGTCAAAAAGTCAGAGAAATTTTTCCTAAACCGTACTCACGCTCACGGTAAACTTCTCTGGTTCGTTCCCATCTCAAATCCGTGCGGAGAATGCCGCATTTTGGCATTCTCCAGTGTGAGAAAGATTTGCTTGGCAAATCGTAGTACTTCTTGACGAAATACCCTCTGGCATGAGTCTTAGAAGTACTTCTCACACTAATATCCTCACAACATGTCTGTTTACATGGCAGCAAATATTCACCGCTACCGGCAGACCGGCAATATGTGTCGGATATGTATTAATGTTGACAGCCAGTGCCGTAGTCGAGCCTCCCAGCCCTCCGGGACCGATACCCGTCCTGTTAATTTTCTCAAGCATTTCCTCTTCCAGTTCTTTCACATAAGGAATCTCTGAACGTTCATCAACCGGTCTTGTCAATGCTTTCTTAGCCAGCAGAGCGCACTTTTCAAAAGTACCGCCTATGCCTACACCTACCACCATCGGCGGGCATGCATTTGGTCCGGCATCTTTGACTGCGGTCATAATTGCATTCTTAACCCCTTCGATTCCATCCGCAGGTTTTAGCATAAACACACGGCTCATATTCTCACTGCCAAAACCTTTTGGCGCCACGGTGATTCTAACCTGATCACCTTCAACCAGTTCATAATGTATTACCGCAGGTGTATTATCTTTCGTATTCTCCCGGTATATCGGATCCTTCACCACGGATTTTCTCAAATACCCTTCCGTATATCCCTGCCTGACTCCTTCGTTAACTGCATCAGTTAAACTGCCGCCCGTAAAGTGAACATCCTGACCGATTTCCATGAAAATTACCGCCATTCCGGTGTCCTGACAAATCGGTATCATATCCTCTGCGGCAATTTTAAGGTTGTCCTGAAGCTGACAAAGAATCTGTCTGCCAAGCGGCGCTTTCTCTTTCTGTGCCGCTTGTTTCATCATTGCATCCATATCTTCGGAAAGAAAATGATTTGCCTCAATGCACATCTGCTTAATATTTTGTGTGATGTCTGCTGCATCTATCGTCCGCATCTACTTATTATATCCTTTCAAGCTGTCTCAACCTACAATTTCCTTCATAACTTCTTCCAATTCATCCTGCGTCACTTCCATCGGTTTCCAGCCAATCTTCTGTCCGTCCGCCTGATATCTCGGAATCATATGCATATGAAAATGGAATACGGTTTGTCCTGCCATATCACCGTTATTTTGTATGAGGTTGAATCCCTCACACTTCAATTTCTCTGTCATTTTAGCTGCCATTTTCTTAGCTAACTTCATAGCTTCTCCCGCCAGTTCTTCCGGCAGTTCATATAGGTCCGCATAATGCGCTTTCGGCAGAATCAAGGCATGTCCCTTAGTCGCCGGACCCAAGTCTAAAATCACGCGGAACCGTTCATCCTCATATAACGTTTTGGATGGAATCTCTCCTTTCGCAATTTTACAGAAAATACAATTTGCATCTTTCATTTTCATTTCCCCCTTTATATCAGTTTACATTTCTCAGCAACTATGCCGTTATGATTGATCAATGAAAATAACTCATTACATTCCCACCGGTCTTGTCCCGAATATCAATACTTGGTCCAATACCCGTAACACCTTAAAATCCCCTCTCATCTTCATGTCGCCCGCCATGAAAGATGCTTGAAATGTATTTTTGCCCGCTATAATATCGTTAAAGACTTCTCTGGTCATCTGCATTTCCACATCCGCATGGCTTCCCTCGCCATAAAAGCATTGCAGATTACCGCCGTTTACTTCTATAACAAGCGGCGTCTTTTTGCCTTCCACGACAATTTTATAGGTGCCTGCTACTCCGGGTTGCGGTTTGAAATGTTCCTGAATGTCCTTGAGATACTCTGTAGTATCTTCTTTCTCATTGCTTCCCATCATATCGCGGAACATGCTGGCCAATTCCTGAATATCCGCCTTCTGCCTTTGCACATAAGTGTCATCGGACACATATTGCGAAAGCTGTTCTGACTCCTGCGGTGTAAAATTAATATTCTTGGTAATCGCAACCTTCTGCTTGACTGCCTGATTGCTGCTCGGCAGACATGCCATTTTCTGATTAATAGTTCGATATAAATTCTCCGCTCTCTTTTCTATAATACGAATATACTCTTCGTTTTCCTCCAAAATAGACGTATCTGCAATATACCCGCAAATACCGTCACAAGGAAGTCCGCCTAACATCTCCCATGCAATTGTCAGATTCAGCTTCCCGTCTCTTTCCCCATATGTGGTTGACATGACGATCGGGCACATATAAATCTGACTGATTTTTTCTTTATCCCCATACAGCCAGCATGAATCTAAGAATTGCTGCATATATCCGCCAATTCCGTACCATTCAACCGTAGTTGCCAGAATAACTCCGTCGGCATTCTTCAGACTCTGCGGCAATGTCGTAATGTTGTTTTTTAACTCATAGAGATGAAAGCACTCCACAGTCACGCGAAGCTCCTCCAGCACTTCCTTCATCTTATCGATGACAAAAAGTGTCGGATCATCCATTAATCCTCTTCCGCCGTAATAAATATTGATTTTCATTGATATCTTTATTCCTTTCTCATCCTGACGCCGGGACAAAGCATCACAATCACCGCTGCCGCCACAAATCCCATCAGAACGCCTCCTATATGCGCCGCATTATTTACATAGCTCCCGGTAAAACCGCAATAAAGGGAAAACGCAATTGCAAAAACCAGTCTGCTCACAGTCATATGCTCCATCTTACCACGGTGCAGTATCATCAAAAGGAGCAGAGCTCCTTCTACGCCAAAAACCGCACCGCTGGCGCCTACAGAACTATAATAATCTCCTGACAGCAGTTCATACCCCATAGAAAAAATATCTCCTGCAATCCCCGAAAGGAAATAAATAATGACATAAGGAATATGCCCTACTTTTTTCTCCACAATCTCCCCAACGTAATATAGAACAATCATATTGCTGAAAAGATGATTGATATCCGAATGCAGAAACATAGACGTAACCAACCGGTAATATGACCTGTCTTCTGCAATCTCCAGTACGCCAAACGCACCTTTATTATATAACAACTCGCCGGTAAATGTACATATCAGAAATACGATTACATTGACTGCCACCAGACAGATGTTAACCCACGGCAGCTTTGCAATCCTTTCTCTGCTCCATTTCTCACCATTTCGTTCTTTACTGCCGAGGGTTTCTTCTTCCGCCTCGGCATAATAACCGTCGGAGCAATCTGACATGTGCGTCATATAATCTTCCAATATCTTCTTTAATCCATAAAAATCATCTACCTGATTCTCATGGATAATCAACCGGTTGGTATTCACATCTATCATCCAGCAAAAACTGTCGCTGACACACAATGCTTTCGCTTTCTGTATATCTGTACTTAAGATCAAAGACAATATATGAATCTCTTCCTCGCCCTTTGCCCGAAAAAACCCGGCAATCTTCTCTTTCATATGTGCATATTGATCCGCTGAAATATATACTTCCCGTCGATAGTCAATCGCAAATACTACCGTTATCCCCTGATTTTCTTTACGCCAGTAAAAATTATATTCCGGCAGGTTTGACGAAATCTTATTATATCCGTTTTCATAAAAAAGGCGCTCAATCTGCTCTGATGTCATGGCATACTCCAACTGTTTCCAAGCAAAACAACTACTATTTGAGGTTATCATTTTCCGTATGTCATGTCAAATAGATTGCCTGCATATTGCTCTTGCCCCAGTTGTCAAAACATTATTCTTTTCGGTAACTCTTATCGGTAACAATAATTCAGATTGCCAAAACGAATTTCATCACCCGGTTCTATCATCACCGTTTCCTGCGGCTGCATACGAAGACCGTTCTTATATGTCCCATTGGTGGAATTCATGTCGGTCATCATAACATTATCCCCTTGTTTATCGAACCGCACATGTATTCTGCTGACAGAATTGTCCGGAAGTACATAATCGACACAGCCTGCCATTTTTCCAACAGTAAAAGGAAAATGCTTTAGTTCTATGTGTCTTTTGTTTTTCCGGTCTACCGCATACAACTTGTATTCTGCAACTTCGCTCCCATCAAAGAAAACCGTATTGCCGTAATTTCCATCTTCTTGTACCGGATATGAATCTACACAGTAAGACGTCGTATGACTACTATATTTTGTCGTTATATCGCACATCGGTTTATTTTCTGCCATCTCTAAATTCATATCTCTGCTGATGACATGTTCCAATGACAGCATCGGCTCTGCGAAACATTCGATGTTTGGGGGTTTTTCTGTTTCTTCTCTGAAATTACTGTCACATTTCTGCCGTGATTGTGCATGTACGATTGACGCCGGAGACCTTTTCCTTCCATTTAATATTCCCGCCAGACAAATTAACAAACATACGCCCATAACCGCTGCACAGCCATATAGTGCCAGTTGTTCTTCCTGCGTCAATTCATACATGCTGCAAACAACTGCCGCTCCGGCTATGCCAATTGTTAACAATACCGAAAAGACAGGATAGAAAAGGCTTCTTTTTACAGCCTTCCGTTCAAACTGCTCTTCCGTAGACAAATCATCCGTCCCGTCGTATAGCACGGACTTGTCTGACATTTCTTCTTCTGACGGCTCCCACGATGATTCCAATCCTAACGCCGAATCATTAGCCTCCTTTGCGGCATTGCACGTCTCTTCTTCCCTATCATCCAATATTTTAAGTGCATCCTCTATACAAAAATGTCTATCTTCTGCCATTTCATAAAGTCTGTATATATCCTCTGTCAATCGTGTGTCATCCGTATCAATATGCTCTAGCAGAAAATCCATGAGCGGTCTGTATGCATCCGCACCTTCCGCTTGATAATCCGGATAATACAGCCCGATATACTTATCGTTCGTAAAATCATAATAAATATGTTCCGGCTGCAGTACCAGCTTTATCTCCTCCATAAAATACCCCGATAATTTTTCACAGATTCCGCAGAGCTGATATAGAACGTCCCTGACCTGCGCGTAGGTCATTTTTCTGCCCCGGTATAATCCTTCCAGCGTCGTTCTTGAACTGATATCATAATAATAATATGTAGTGCCGTTAATATGACGTACAGAACAACTAAGAATTTCTCCGATTTTATTTGAAGTAAGTATCTTATGCTGATAACTGTTCATTCTCTCTTTCCGCTCACACCGTAGTATCATATAATTATGGCGGTAATCCTTATAATATTTTGCTTCTAACATAACATCCCCCATTCACTCTAATCCTGCTGCAGCATATTTCCCAGCCATCTGCTTTTTCGTATTATATGCGTCGGATTGATGATTTGCGCCCGTGCGCGTGTACGAATTTTCCAACCGGGTTTACTGTGCATTGTAAATATCGCTCGTATCGGCACTTTCACATGACATTCGCCGGTTACATCCGTCATATCACCCATACGGTCCACGCTTCCGTGAACCTCACCCGTCCCAAAATATTTTCTGCCAAACTGCTCCTGCATGTGAGCGTTAATATACGACACAACACGATCTTCCTGTTTCTGGATACTGCCGCGAAAGCAGACGGCATAAGCATCTTGAAAAAGTACGCACTTGTCGTATGAATAAAATGAAAGATATATCAAAAAGACAAAGAGAAAAATTGTCCAAGTAATAACAAAAGACGCTTCCACCGTCATATATCCTCGCACCTTTTTCTTCATAAACATAATACAACCCCCATTCCGAACAACAGAAACGGCGCAAAAGGAATCTTGCGGTCATGAGAAATCCGCTGGACTGCAAGCAAAACCAGCACAATAAGAGATTCCGATATAAGTCCGATCAGCAAAATCAAAAAACATCTCCACATTCCGGCAAACAATCCGATCATGATAAGCATCCACCCGTCTCCGTAGCCGACTTTTTCTCTGGTAACAAAACTGATCATCCATAACATTACCCCGGGAATTACCGACAAGGCCGCCATGACAGCGCTTCCGTCACCTATTGTTCCACATAGGCGCAATATAACCGCTACTATAATGCCAATCCATACAATCACGATAGGAATTTCTCTCTTTAAGCCGTCAATCACTGCACATACACCCATTATCAAAAAAAGCAATATTTCTATCCGCATTTTGAACACCCTCTCCTTCCGTCTGTCTGTGATAACGGCACCGTATAAATTGTTCTCTTAAGTCTAACGCAATTAATCATGCTGTGATAACTGCTGCCGTACTTCGTGATATAAACTTGTCCGACTCCCCGATATCCGCCACACGTTTCACAAGAATAAAACTTCTCACCCGATTGGTTTCTCATATCTCCTACTGTTTCTGCAGATACAGATTCTACAGACGGATTTAAATAAGTACAATTTCTGTCCCAATGATATACCGTCCCGGTTTTGGTAACATATACCATAGGATCCTCCTGCTCCATGTTGCTGACATGCTGTGTGACATCGTATCCTGTCCAAGCCTTTCCGTAATAGCGCTGTGCCATGGCAAATCCGTCAAATCCCATAACTCCCGCAAAAGGTTTTACCCGATAAGAGACGTTAATATCTATAATATCTCCATCCTCCATCACGGAGGATCCGGCAAAGGAAATCCCTCCGGAACCTCCTGCAACGCAGGATTGATTCAGATAGTCCGCTCCGGCATACTCAAGCACCTGCCCTCTGGCATAGATGCTTGTCATCGCCACATTTGCCAGACTATTCGGCAATACACTCCCTACCGTCCGCTCATAGGCATATCCGGCAAACGCCATCTTATTTCCTGTCTGATGCAGCGCAGCGTTTATCCTGCTTTGCGTTCCGATAATATTGACTGCATATAGAATATTAATCACTGCAAACAGAAAAAAAGGAAGAACAAACGCCGCCTCCAACGTCATAGATCCTCTCTTTCGCAAACCGATTATATTGCGAGAGCCGATAAAAGATGCCCTCTTTAACGATTTGCAGATTGATAGAATCATTTGACTACCTTGAACGGTATCAAGATATGCCCGGAGAGAATGTGCTGTCGATTTGTTAGATTTGTACTGTTTTAATCGCAAAAAGGACATCTT
>ERZ779631.95-NODE-95-length-32602-cov-7.329769_pt1 | contig 32602 bp, 44 predicted proteins | sample MGYA00514193_ERZ779631 | MGnify/ENA primary metagenome ERZ779631 (study PRJEB29562, sample SAMEA4376710) | mouse gut metagenome | isolation source: Cecum | study: EMG produced TPA metagenomics assembly of the A DSS colitis mouse model was used to assess the microbial...
GGAAATTGTATCACCGTTGTCAACAATAAGGCAGGCGGTTATGGAAGCTATGGTATCACCTGCCCGGTTGCGTATGCAGGTATTTCCACGTCCTGCAATGATGCAGCCGCAGTGTAGGCAGTATAGGCAGTGGGTGTAGCCATCCGAGATACCGCTTTATAGCTTCCTGATTTCTGGATCGTTCCGGTCGCCCCGCTGAAAGCACCCTTTATCTTCGATGCAAGACCGCCTATTTTCGATATGAGCCCGCTGATCTTCTCGCTTATCTTGCCAAAGATGGTCTTTACAACATCCAGCGCCGCATTCCAAGCCTTCTTCCAGTCTCCCGTGAAAATCCCCACAACGAAATCTATCAAGTCGCCAAATATCCTTTGCAGGTCCTCTATAACTCCCTTCACACCTTCAAAGGCATTTTCCACCATAGGCTTAAATATTTCCCAGATGAAATCAATAAGCGGGGCCAATACGTTATCCCATAGGAACTGGAATGCTTCGATCACATCCTCCACTATCGGCACTACAATATTGTTAAAGACGTCACACAGTCCTTCAAACGCTTTGCTCAGCAGACCGCCTATGGCATCCGCCAGCGGTACCACAACATTTTCCCACAGTATCTTCAATGCGTCGGAAACGATTTGGATGACCGGTTCCAGTACCGCCGCTAAAAACTGTCCGAGCGGAACGAGCACCCGGTTCCATAGATTTTCGAAGCACTCCGTCAGCTTCGGCAGTACGACCTCACCAATATAGGAAAGCGCCGGATTTATCATATCCTGCCATATGCTTGTAAATGCATCCTTAAGGAAGTCGCCAAGTGGCTTAAGTATCTCAAGAAGCCTATCCCAGCCTGCCTGCAGATCCGGCAACAGCGTATTCGTGACAAATTCAAACGCCGGCTGCAGCCCTTCCTTTATCGTATTGACCGCATTCTGGAAGCTTTCCCTGACGTCTTCATTTGTGGCAAATACCTCAATCAGTCCGCCAGCCAGCACCGCGATACCAAGCGTTACCGGATTGAGCAGCCCCAGTATGGATCCCAGCCCCGAACCAATACCCGAAAATGCGCCGCTTATCAGGGCTCCGCCCGTTTTGAAAAAGGAGAAAAAAGTCGTAAGTACCGGCAATATTCCCGACAGTCCCTGCAATGCCTGAAATCCGACCAGAGCCAGTTTGAGTGCGACCAGTCCTTTGGCAACCTTTTCCAGTGCGTCTGCAACATCCTCCGGCGTTACATTGTCCATCCATTCTTCAACCGTGGTAAGGAAACTCTCAAAAGCCGAACTGTTCAGGAAATCCGCCAGCGCACCTGATACGCGTTCGATGAAGATGATCAGTCCTTCTCCGACCGTCTCTGCAAACGGTTCTAAATGCTGCCAGAATGTTTTTAAGTTTTCCCGGAGTTTTTCCCAGTCTACTTCATTGTTGAACTTCGTGAATACATCGAGCAGATCCGGAAGACCCTTTTCTAACGTCCACTTGCCGAGAGGCAGGATAACCTCTGTGTAAAAATCTGTAAGAACACCGCTCAATGTATCTGCGAGAGGCACAAGGGATGCCGTAAACCGTTCAAACGCCTCCAACAGCGGCGTAAAGTTCAATCCGTCAGCCCATTCTACTGTCGCATCAGCGGCGAGACGTACATTATGTATGACAGTCTCCAGAATATCGCGGATATTCTCTAATATCTTCTTTCCGGTTTCATTTTCATTCCACGCCTCGCGGAAGTTCCGCGCAAGATGTCCGATTACCAGTCCAATATCGCCGATGATGTGCAGGATATCTGTAAGCATAGTTATTGTCGCAGGCTGGTTCCACACTTCGAGGAAATCCCGTCCTATATCTTTGACGAGTTTCCACACTTCATCGAGAGCGTATTTCCAAGAGTCCATGACGAACTTACCTTCCTGCTCCCAAGCTGCCTTGAGCGGGGCAAAAAGCTTCTCCAATATGCCCTTGACCTTATCCGCCATATCGCTGATCCAGCCCGCGATTGGCACTTCTTCAAACATCGTACCGCCGACTCCTGCATCAGCAACGCCATCATCCTTATGCTTTTTATCGTTATTCTTGTCTTTATCTTTTTCAGATGACAGGACGTTCAGCTTGTCCAACGGACTAAGCTGCCTGTCCATGGCATCCGTCTCTTCCTCTATTGCCTCCGTTTCGTCCTTTGCGGCATCCGCAGATTCTTTTGATGCGGACGCTGTCTGCTTTATCGCCCTCGTATACGTCTTTCTTCCGGTAAGTGCAGCAATAAACTGTCCGACTGTGTTTGCCGCCTCTGTGAGCCATCCTACGAGCTTCTGTATGTATGGTATCGCAACATCAACGATGGGGCGGAAGGCTGCTGCCAGTGCGTTCTTTAATGTGGTGAGCCTTGCCTGCAGACTGTCCACCGAGGACTTAAATCTTTCATTGTCGTCATATAAGTTCTGATACCCTTCCCTGATCCCGGAAAACATCTTGCGGAATCCGGCACTGATCACGTTAAATATAAAGATGCCGGATAACAGACTCCTCAGCCTACTACTAAATCCAGATAACGCTGCACCTGACCGTTCAGTTTCTTTTTTAAATGTCGGTAGATGCTTCTGTGCAACCTCCCTGATCCGCTGGCCGAATGCGCCGATACTTGCAGTTGCCTTTTTTATCATATTGCCGATGGAAGTAAATGCCGTTCTCCCAGCCGTTGCAAGCCGCTTGTAGCCGTCCGCTGCTTTCTGCTGTCTTGCGGTAAGCTGACCCTGCTTTTCATTCATGACCGCTAGGTCGTTCTGCAGGTACCGCAACTGCTGCCCCATCTTGGCATACTCGTCTGTCTCGGATCCAAGGGTGAATGCTTTACCGGTGTCTACAAGGTCCTGCAATTCTCCTTTTGCATATTTGATGGTATTTCCGGCTTCTTCCATTTTTTCATTGAGCCGATCCCAAGCAACACCGTTGTCTTTCCCTTCCCGCTGCATTTGCTCCTGTTTTTCCAAGAGTTTGTTAAATTCTGATTCAGCCTTTGCTATTTGTGCAGAAATTTCCGAATACTCCTGCGTCGGAATCTTTGCGTCCTTCAGTTCGTTCATTTTGGCCATTAAAGACGCAATCTTGTCAGAAGTCTTGACTATACGGTTTTCCAACGCCATAAGCTGGACTTCTGTGCCTTTTTTATCTATTTTGGTTCCAACCCTTACGGTGCAGTCATAATTTGCCATAAAAAAATACCACCCATAGCTTTTATAGGTCAGCGGCACGCTCCTCTTGCGTGCCGGTGTCTTATGTTTATCTAAATATCAGTTATCCCAGATACTCGGTCAGATATGCCTCATACGCTGCTTCCTCCTGCAGTTCTTTCCTGCTCTTGGGCTTCCTGATGTCAACCAGTTCTTTGTTTCTCTGGTAAAATTCCCGTTCGTGGTTTTCCAGCTTCTTTCCACGGTTTAGCTTGTCACGGATGCCTACGATAAAAGTCAACGTATCCTCTCCTATTTCGCTCATATAGCCAGAAAATGTCCACCAGTGCATATAATTCTCTTCGCGCACTTCTTTGCCTGCCACGGCGTTTACTGCCGCAAATATCATCTGTTCATCCTGTACCCAGCTATAAACTGGCTTCTCCGTGTCTTTTTTGCCCGTCCGACCAACAGACAAAAACCAATTCATCTGCGCTGCCGCCTCATTTACGTCAAAGCCATTTGCGTATGCGTCCTCTACATCTTCTACACACTTAAAATCTGTAAACAGCAGATAAATGGAGATTATCCATTGTTCGCCTATTTCAAACTCTGGATCGTCAAACACCTCATACACCTGCAGCACATTCCTATAGTCTGTGCGTATCGGATAATCTCTGTCTCCGACTGTCAGCGCTTCCGGCAATACTCCTATCATTTTGTGCCTTTCCTCTGTGGCTTCTTATGATCCTGCGGCTGGTACTTTGCCATCCGTGCCTTGCGTTGCTTTTCCTGCCGTTCCATTTTTTGATTAAAAATTTTTTCGATTGTCGGAGTGACCTTTTCAAAGAAATCAATGATACAATCCGCATCGGGTAGAAAATTGGGTATTACTTCATACACATCCCTGAAATATTTCTTTATGACATCATCAGCAAAAATTCCATCAATAACCTTTACGGCTTCTTCGGAAAAATTTACATTAATGCTGGAAATCTCTGTTATCTTATCCAGTTCAGAGCTAAAGTCTTCCTTCCCTTTATACTTTTTTTTGATTTCCTCAATTCTCGCTGGGATGTCATCCGCTAAATTAATAATGCTCTTATAGCCTTTAACAAACCTGTCGAAAAACATCGGCTCATCTGCCGGGATCATTACATAATCGCCGAAATCGTTTAATTCCATCTGTATAATATTTGTGCTGCTTGACTCTGTTTTTAATTGCTCTATATTTATCATGCTTAATATCCTCATGTAATCCGGAATGCGAACATGAGGTACGCACTCCGGATATATTAATGCTTACATTAATACCTTGGTTATCCTTGTTTCTGTTTAAGCCGCCTCGGTTTCTTCCGTAAATGTAGGTATACGTTCAGTAACAGACACAGTGCCTTGTTTCCGGTTGCCATTCATGTTGACATTAAATGGGATCGCAAAACCAGTCATATCCTTGCCATATTCCTGCGGCACAATAATGACATTTTCAATCCATGCATCTCCTGTCAGCGTGACAGTATCTGACTTGCACACTTCATCTGTCAGGATAGCTTCCAGCATGTACGCTGATGTCGATGCTTCATCTGACAATCTGTTCATTGCTATATTGCGTATATTCTCATAGATGGCATCTTCCGTTCTCGCCAGATAATTATCCAGTGCAAGTTCTGGTTTAAATCCGCTGTGTTCAACAATCGTCTCCCCCAGCACATTCTGTTTGGTATCTACTTCCGGATTAAGTGCCATTGCAAGACTGTCTGTATCGCGCCCAATCAGTGTCCATGTCTTCTTATCAAATGAAATCCATATCGCATACACGGCTCTAGGTAATTTCATGCTTATCTCCTCCTCTACTTTTCATAGACGACCGAAATGGTCATCTGGTATATGCTGTAATCCTGCCCGTTCATTCCGACGAAGAACGGTGTTGAGATACCGATTGATGTCGCCGTGCCGTCCGGTATTTCCGGATAGTTTCTTTCGGCATCACATTTCTCCACCCATCGTTCCAGTACTTCCATAAATTCGTTATTGTCCACACTGTCCGCATTCGTGGCGTTTGGCAATCTCGCCTGCAGGGTATAATGGTCTGTAATGGTCTTATCACCAAGCACAGACTCTTTTACATTCCTGACCGGCTCCTTTACAAGAGCATAGTCTACATTTCCATGCATAAGCTCTGTGTCTATATGCAGTATTTTTCCCGCTTCATTCGCGTCAAAACTCTTTAACCAATTAATGATTGCACCTGATACTGTCACCTTGCTGCCTCCTTTCTTGCTGCTTTTTCTATTTCTTCACGTCCTCCATCCTGTAGCATCCTCACAGTCCAATATGCGCCGCGTTTCGGCGCGTCACGATATTCTAGCAGTCTGTCAGTCGGTACTTTCTGCACGCCTTTTCTGCTGCGCCAGCCGCCGTCCTGCACCTCAAACCCTGCACAGTGGAGCAGTGGATCCTCATACACAATCCCGTTCCACATATACCTCGCATATTGGACTGTTCCTCCTCCCCAGACGACGTCAGTTCCTTCTATCCGTCCGCTTGCTGCAAGGTTTCCTTCGTCGAGCGGAATATAATCATTTGACAACCGCAGTACTTCATTAGACACCACCTGTTGTACCCTTCCATTTTCATCAAGTCCGAAGGCATCAATGCATGACTGCAAATCGAATGTACACTGATAATGCCCGTTGCTCATTACTTTCCTACCACCTTTATCTGTTTCAGCAGTCGTCGGTTCCTGTTGTCTGATACTGCCGCGACCGTGACTGCATACTGTGAGTCATTTTTTAATGCCGATATGCGATACTGCCGGCTGATTTCCTGCGTGGTCTCTCCAAGGACCAGTATGTCCTGTCCGGTCTTTGCATCCAGTGTCCAGTAATCGCCACATCTGTCCGGCGGAAGTTTCCGGTATTCATTCGGCGGCAGATACGGCTTATTGCCATATCCACGCGAAAAATCAACCGTTATTCTCTCGACCTTTCCTTCCGACTGGACGCCGTCTGACACTGATACCTCTGTCTTGTTGTGGCTCCATTGCACACCCCTGACCACGCTGCGGCTCCACCCTTCATGTTCTTCGTTCCGACAATAGTTATAGACTGTCATAACATCCGTAAACAGCACATTATTCATAGCACACTCACCAGTCCCGTACCTCGCAGTCCGCGCCGGATGATTTCCGTCTGTTGCACTTCCTTCTCCGCTGTCGTAGTAACCGCGTAGCTCTCCGAATATCCGTCATTCGACACAGAGGTAACACCCGTACCTATTCCGGATGCTTCCTGCAAATATATGATATTTGCCAGTTCGCATATCGTGTCCTGTATCTGTGCATATACCTGCTTCTGGAAATTCGTTGCGGTCGTCTTCTTGTATTTTTTTAGAAATTCTGACACCCTTACATGTGTGACAGCATTCATCCTGACCAACGCCCGCTTTGTATATTTGTTAAACAAAGTCTCATCCGGTATCGTCGAATAAAGGGAACTGTACTCCTCCCATGTAACATCATTCATACAATCCCCTTCCTTTCTACTTTCCTTCACCAGTGTCCGGTTGCACCGGTGCAACTTCATCCAACGCTGCCATCATTGCTTCCATCTCTGCATTGACTTCCTTCAGCGCTTCCAGTTCAGACTTCATGGCTGCGTTATCCGCCATCATCGCTTCTACTTTCTTCTTAAGCTTCTTATTCTCCTGCTTCAATTCACTATCCGCAGGCTTTGTTTTCTTTTCCGTTCCCATTCCTACCGTTTTCATGGTCCGCCTCCTTATTCCTTATGACTTAAATAGATGCCAGCCCTCTTATTCTGGTAAATATCCACAATACCGTATTTACGATACTTCACGATATCCGCATCCGCATCTGCATTTATGGATGCCGGAATGACGTTCGACACCACATGCTTATCATGCTTGATGATTGCCGGCTTGTGGATAACCATAAAATTAATCTCTTTCGCCGTATCAGACTTCTTATAATGACCTGCTTCTTCACCCGCAGTCTTTCCGTCCAGCAAGTCAATTGATGTATAGAACCTTCCCTGCGGTACCGGCTGTTTGATAGTAAACTGCGAAAGGATCTCTTTGGATTTATATGTATCCATCATCATGAGCCCGTTTAATAACACAGGTGTCGCATACAGTATGCGGTCAGACTCCGGGACTTCATCATTATCCATCTGGTTCTTTGCTTCAAGCAGCTCTGCCAGAAATGCCTCCGGCGTTGCCAGTGTCTTTGCTTCTCCCTTGGAAATGCCTTCAATCCCGGCAAGTACTGCAAAGGAGAATGCATCTGCCTCCGGCGCCACCTTGGTCCGCATCAGTTCCGCCGCTGCCATTCCAAAAGCAATATTATAAGTTTCCTGATTGTCCATTGTGTCAACTGACAGCTTTGCTCCACGGTCATAATTGTATTCCGTAGATACCCACTTAAGGTCAACGGTTCCCTGCGTATATCCGCTGTTACGGTCATAATCACCGAGTCCTGTCACTGCAATCTGCGGATATACAATTTCTTTTGCATTTGCACCCGCTTTTGCCATTTTCGGATCACCTCTAAGGTCGCTTGTCACCGACTCCTTCTGATATACCTCGTCAAGCAGAGGTACAAAATTTTTAGCTAATACAATATTGTTTGGCATTTAGTTTTTCCTCCTATTACTTTGTTCCTTCCGGCGGCAGCCCCATGGCAGCCCTCAGCGCCGCATCATCTGTTGTGGCACTTGGTCTTGTCACCTGTCCAATAATGTCCGCTGTTCCTATCGGGCTTGGTTCCGGCTCTCCGAATAGCATCTTGCTATCTTCCGCTGCTGCCAGTTCTTTAAGTGCCGCCGCTACATCTTCCTTCTGGTTTTTGGATGCCTTCAACGTATCCATATCCAGCAATGCTGCAATCGCTTTTGCATTCTTGCCCTTTGCCGACGCAATAGAGTCTTTTAGCAGCGCATCAAAATCCCTGTCTGCAAGTTCTGCCGCATAATCCTTGTCTTTCTGATCAAGTTCAGATTTCAGGTTGTCGATCTGATTCTTGAGCGCTTCCGCATCCACGCCGTCAAACTTCTTAAGTGCTTCCTCCGTGGCTGTCACCTTGTCCTGCGCCGCTTTCAGGTCGCTACCCAGCTTTGCGACCTCATTTTTCAATGGTTGCACGTCTGCATTGTTCAGGTCGCACACTTTGTCGATCTGCTCTTTGGTCAGCCCAATGTTCTCAAGTTCTTCTCTTTTCATAACTGTTCTCCTATTAACGATTTGTTTAACGAGGTCAATCAACCTCTGGATAATGCAAAAGTTGTAAAAAGAAAGAGCCGATACAGTCAGTCCTTTATGGATTCACTGTTTCGGCTCTAGGCTCTATATTTACCATTATTTCTTTTTTACATCTCTTACAGTATGCCGGGAAACGGATGATTACCGTGTCCGGTAGAATTTTCATGAAGTGTTCGTTGCCACATATGGGGCACTTATACCATCTGAACTTCATGTGTTCACCGCCTTCATAAGGTGATATTATATGTTATGATTTTATCATAATATCAAATTATATTTTATGCAAGCGGAAAATCTTAATTTTTCTTGTATAATAAAAAAAAAGAATGCTTGAACGCACACTTTTTCATACATATTGCTAAACCGAACAATTAACCGGCAGGCGTAGCATTCTCCTGCATCTCTCGGGTTTCCCCTGTCAATACCGTCGGCGTGTGGTCGCTACGAAATTTACCACCTCGGTTAATCGTTCGGGTAAAGCCTTATTAATATATGTGCATTATAGTACGATTATTCTTTTTTGTAAAGCGGTGTATTATTCCTGATTCGTTGCGCAAATCGTTTATTATTTTCTGCGATCGCCGTAATGATTGAATTTTTATACTCCGGATTGTCTGTAGATGTAATCAGTCGTAACGCAATATTAACATACTTCCCATCATCAATATACCTTTTGCAGACTAATGCTGTATTTTCTTTGTCCTTAAAGATATAGTCCGGATTTTCGATGATTTCGCCAAAACATCTGCCATATCTTTCATAAAACGCTTCACCTCTGCGCTCCTTGATATGAGCAATTCTTTCATCCGTAATAATTACCTCGTCAGTCACAATATTTTCTGTTATACATTTATAAATATCTGTGTTTATCTTTCCTATCTTGTGCACATCAATCTTTTCTCCAGCCTTTGCTGTTTTTATTATATCATTAATATTTTCTTCTGTAATTACTTTTTTGCTTTCTGATACAGAGTTATTAAATTTTTTCCATGCCTGCGTCTTCCGCAGGTCAGACGTCCCGCATTCATACCGCATGCGTTCTGTCTTCTCCTTGATATTGCACGCCTTGCAGAAGTCTTTGTATTCCTGCACTTTCCGTCTTATTTTGGCATCTATTTCCTTCGTGTCCATATCCAGCCTGCCAAGTGCCTCTTTTTCCCTCTTCAACGCCCTTACGGCGCGCTCCATGGCTCTCATTTTCTGGGTCATGGCATAATAATCATATGTCTTCCCATCAATCGTCACCGGTTTTGGTTCACTCTGCTCTTTCTTTCGGAAATTCATTAAGCTTGACGTACCCTCGAACCATACATAGTGACTATGACTGCAATTGTACCCATATAATCCCCTTGGATCGTTTTCATGCGCTCCATCCACGCTGTAACCGGTCTCTTCCCACAGGTCATTGATATGGTTCTGCCCGATCCTTGACGCTTCCGCCGTGTAATCTGTACCTTTCCGGATGTAATATACTTTTCCCTGCCACTGTTCATGATTGGCGATGCCTTCACCTACATTTCGTGCGCCGGCGTGCTTTGACACATAAACGAGGTTTTCCCCGGTATTTATGATGTTTTGGTCCATCATCTTCCCGGCAATCTGGTGACATCCGGTACGGACAGCGAGCCGCACGGCAGTATCAAGCTGCATGGAGTGACCGGAATCAAACTTGATGCTCCGTAATCCACTTTTGGCCAGATTATGTACGGTATCGGCAATCACCTTATCCCTGCTGAAAGTGCCGGAACACACCTTGATCAGCGCCTTGTCCAGTTCATTCCGGTACAGATTTTCTATCGGCTCATATCCTGACATGGTCTTAAACCCTGTCGTCTGCGTCAGGTTCTTTAGTTCACTCCGCGTCTGCTTTGCAAATGCCTCCACGAGTTGCGACAAATAGGAATCGTCTGTGAGCGCCTTTCCCGCCTCCTTCCATATGGCAAGGTCAACCGCCCATGAGATATCTGCTGCCCTTTTCAGTATCTCATTGCTCCCTTTATACGCCTCTTTTGCTATCTCATTGAGCATGCGTCGGACTTCACGCTTGTGTTCCAGCGTGTTCTTCGCCACACTCTTCCTAAAATCCGGATTCGCACGCAGTACTTTCATCGCCGCCTGCCTGATCTTTGCCGGGCTGTACCCTAATTCGCGCATGGCGACAGCTTCCAGCTCCGCTGTTCTGGTATAACTTAAAGATTCCGCAATGCGCTCCGCCACATCTGAAATGACTTCCAGCTCGAGATAATTAAATAACGGTACTAATGCCTCACTTATGATTGCAAGCTGCTCTTCTGACAACATGCTCTATCAGTCCTCTTCTTCCCCATTATCGTCCTGCTCTTCCTCTTCCTGCTTTGCCGCAACAAGTTCTGTCGCTTCATCTTCTGTCAGGTTGTATGCGTCCATTAAGTACCATATGGTCAGTTTCGATATATCGAAGCTTAACGCATCATTCCGCACGCGTTCCAGCTCCGCCTCCTTGTCTGTGATATAGCTATCGTCAAAATCTACCTTTATATCAGCTCCGACATCGTAGGCTGTACCGTGAAAAGTGTTCGAAAACCACATGACTGCCCTGCATATGTCCTGTATGTATCGTACAGCCTCCTGCCGCTGTCTGTTCAGCTCCTGCATCTGGTCCTGACGCTCTCCAATATATTCGGTCGCCGTGGTGATATTCCCATTTTCAAAGCTGTACTTTTTTGTCCCATATCCAAACATCATGGATAACAGTGACAGGTTTAGTTCGAATGCCTTGGTTACAGAGTCGATTCTTATTTCCGGGTTATATTCCGTCACGAGTTCTTTCGCTCCCGGCAGTTTATCCATTCCAATCATCACAAATAGTTTTTTTGCCTGCTCGTTTGGCGTGATTGGTTTGCCGTTTTCGTCGAATTTGCACATGATATCATTTACGATCAGAAGTTTATCCGCCTTGTCCAGATCCCCGAACAGAACGTTATAACACAGATCCAGCGATTTTAGCACTGGAATGGCGTTTTTTAGTTTTGGCAGACCGTATCCCGTCATATTGTCCAGATTATTGACCTCCGCATTGCGCATCACAGCAAATGGCTTAACGTCACCAAGCTTTACAATCATTTCAAGGTCCTTTTTCTCATTGCCGTGTGAGTCGAACACGTGTGTTTCCGCCGTATACATTGCATTTTCCATCGTAAACAGTACAAGCGTCGTCTCCTTCTTTCCTTTATTCAGCCTGCTGCCGGCAAATGCTGCCTCTGTGACGATATCATTTTCTACCGTAAGAGGTATAAAGCAGTCTGCATCCACATAATTGAGCCGGATATTGCCCTTGACAGCATGGCCGTTATTGAGCAATGCTGCATTATCCAGCCTGACATAACATGCCGTTGTTCCCACCGCAGATGTCTTTTCAAGCTGTTTGCGGTACTGCGTATTAAATTCATTATCCCGGAGCGTTTTATTTACAAATTCATCCTGCTCACTCTTTACGGGTTCTTTATCCTCGCTTACATTTTCTGCTCTTTTGCTCTCACCGGCATTGATTTCCAGTACCTCGCACAGATTTGCGTCATCGGAGCAGCACCGCTTTGCAAAGTTCATCTGGTTTAAGGTGTAATCGACTCCCTGCACAGTCTTCCGCTCGTGGAAATCCGGATCTATACGGTTCGCGTACCAGTTGTCGCATTCTCTTATCACCGCAAATGCGTCTTCATTCAGTGTATAACCTTTCTGGGTTAGCAAATTCTTGATATATACTTCCATTTCTTTCTCCTTATCTGTCCAGCTCTATCAGCGGCGCAAAGTTTATCATGCTGTAGCAAAACCCGTCCCACCAGTCGTTACAGTTGCCGACGTTCTTATCCTCTGGTATATTCGGATGGTCTTCGTCCCACCGCAGCTTTCCTATTGCCTTACGCAAATTGCTGCATCTCCGGTTGATCTTAAGCCTGCCGGTGTTAAAGAGGAGGTCTACCAGTCTAGGTCTCTCCTCTACCGCATTTTTGCTACATCCTGCTATGGTCCGGTACGGCAGCCCCGCCTTTTGTGCCGCGCTCTTCATGCTGTTGATCATCGTGGTCGCCGCACTGTCCGGAAACGTCCAGCTCACAAAGCCGTATTTCTTGATGACCATGCCGTAAAACCTGACGAATGTCTCGCATATCTTATCCGCATCTATATCCGGCGCAAGCGGGATGCCTTCTTCTTCTATTACGCGCAGGTCATGGTACTTGTTAAAATATGCCGTGGCAACAAACGTTGTCATAGATCCATTGCCGCCAAGGTCAGAGCCTATTATGATCCGGTATGGTTTATCCTTAAGGCGCTGCTTCTTCTCTCCATGGTCCTCATATGTATCAAAGAGCTCGTCGTCATCATACAGATACGGCTCATTATCATTTGCAAACCTGCGGAAGATGATTCCCTCCGCCACTGCCCGCTCGCCCCTGATATCCCGTCTATACCATACCGTATCTTTATCATAGGTCTTTAAACGTGCTTTTAGCTCTTCGTCGCTCACGCTAAAATTATCTACGATGGTGAAATGACCGTAATTATATCCGTACCCTGCATCTAGCACCTGCTGCCGCTCGTGGAAAGCAAGTATCTCCTCATAATACCAGTGTTCCTCTTCTTTGGGGTTTAGATCGTGAAATACCTTACGGTCGGAGCTGGACAACGTACGGTCGAACACCTCTTTTAAAAACTTAGGATGGCACTCATTTGCCTCGGTGATATATGCCATGCCATATGTGTTGCCCTTTATAAGCTTTTCGTTACCATCCTTGCCGCCACCAGATACAAGGACAACCTTCTCTCCCGTCTTTGTCTGTATGTATACACATTCGCGACCTTTATATTTTCCTTCTCGGCATCTTCCCTCAAAATAATTAAGAAGTCCATAGCCGTCACAGTCTAATATATTTAATTTTGCAGTAGCGGTGGAAACGCCGCCGATAAGGTGTATATGGTTTTTGTGGGTTTCCAGCAGCATACAAAATATAAGTGTCTGCAAAACGTTTTTACCGCCGCGCTTACCTCCTTCGGCTACATTAAACCAGCTATCATCCAAGCAGCGGTACATATATGCTTCCTGACGCTTGCTAAACGGCGCCGGCATGTTCATGGTCTCACCCCTTATTCAAAATCTTCCAACCTGCGGTTGTGTCTGCTGTTTAGGATAATCTCAGACAGCGTCTGCATATTGTTGGCTATCTGTGCATTTCCCGTGTCCGGGAGATTATTTTTTAAAAACTCTATTGCTTTTTGTTTATCGTACAGCTTTACCGCAATACCGTCCTTTGTCTCCTTAATCTCCCTGACCAGCGTCCCGTCCATGTCCCCTTTTATCGCAATGCTATTTCCTACAATATCTACAAAATCAAGTATGTCTGCCCTCGCGATATCAATCTGTTGCTGGATCAGGTCCTTGATGTTTATCTGTATATCTTGACGCAGTTCATCCAGTACCCGATTTATTTCTTTTTGTATTTCATTCTTTTTCATTGTTCTGTTTGCATTTATGCACGCGTTTTCATAACTGCATTGGTATGCTTTTTGATAGGCTTTTACCTGATTTCGGTATTTGATATAATAGAGGCAAAAAAGCCGCTGTTTATCTGTTAATTCCCCATTCCGTCCTGCTGCCTGCTCATCGTCTATCTCCTCATCCGGTTGCACCGGTGCAACTCTCTTTTTTTGTGTGCATACTTTTTTCTTTTTTGTGTGCACACTTTTTTCTTTTGTATGCACACCTTTCCGTTCCCATCCATACCGTTGTTTCCAGCTCTTAATAGTATTGATCGAGACACCATATTTTGCGGCAATGTCTTTATACTTCATTCCCAGCATGTAGTCATTCTCCGCCGCACCTATATTTCTTTCATCCATCTCCTGACCACCGCCCCATCATACGCGTACAATCTCCCGTAAAATAAAAACTGAGCCGGATATGACGTTTCTGTTCATATTCGGCTCAGGGCTCCCTTGTTATATCGATATACCTCATTATAAGTTTATCTTATGTCTTGTGTCAAACAAAAAGATTCTTGGTTGCGCTCCATGTGCTTCTTTAGCAAGGTGTACATCCGGAAAACAAATAATGCATCCTGCTTATCGTCCAGTCTCTGCATCATATCTAGCGCCATGCCTTTATATGTAGTACTGCTGCCGCTATACCAAAAATTTACAAACTCTTTGGTCACCTGCTGCCGGCATTCTTCAAACGGGATCAAAACCTGATAAAAGAATAATCGTCCTTGACGGTAATACCTCAGATATCCTTTCCTTACCAAACGCGCCAGAAAAGTAGATACCGTCTGCGGTTTCCAATCCTTATGGTATTTATCATTTACGCTGCGCACGATTTCCATCAGACTTAGCTCTGCTCCGGAGTCCCAGATTACCTTCATTACCTGTTGCTCGCATTCTGTTAATTTTTCAAACATTGTCTCATTCATCTTTCGCGTTTTCTCCTCCTCAATTCTTCTTTTAATTCAGAGGTACTATATTGTATCAGAGGATTATTTTTTATTTCATCCATGGATCTTTTATCTTCTTCCGCTTTCGCTCTTAAATACTTTTCCATACTATCTCTCATTAAAATCCTCCTGCTGTTTTCTCGAGCCGCTCGAATCTTATAACCCATACCCACGGGTTAGCATTCCATCCGTAACTCTTAAACTCTGGCTTTCTGATGGTTGAGTCCCATAGCGCTCTGAAGACTTCCTTCGCCTGCTGATATGCGTTTTTGGAATCATTAAATGATTCTGGTCTAATCACAACGCCTTCATTTAGAAAGTCATCTAAGGTCATATCCTGCAACCGCTTCACCCGCACATCGGTTACCCTGAGCCAGATCCGCGCTGCATCCTTTGGCATATGGATGGATGGTCGCCACTTCCACTCTGTTTCGTCGTAGTCCTCACACATAAACGTATCTGCATAGTAGTAATAATCAGGTTCTATTCCCTCTTTATTTGCATGGCACCATGTTTCCCGCACGTACAGGATATCTCCCGGATTGTATGGTGTTTTATATGTAGCAGCTACATATTCCGCATCTGACATGGTGCACCACGGATCATACTTAACCTCCTTCTTTAACTCAAATGGGCTTTTCTTGTCCATGAGCATACATTGTGATTTCTTTATCCCACGTCTGGTCGCTGATTTTCTTTTTTCCAATATCGCCCGCACCATATCCGTGTTAAATAATATTGGTAATATTCTGTTCATTGTCATCTGCTCCTTTCTTTAACATCTCGTTATTTTATGGTTTCATTCAATTCTGCCAAATCTGCTTGTAAAGTGCTCCTTCCATTCATCTTTCTTTTCTTCCGCAATGCCGCCGGATTTTACGATATCAACAACCTTATCCACGTCATAGGCGGTAGGCTGTTCATCAATAAGTTTCTGTGCCGCTTCTCTTGTATCTTTTGCAAAATCAGAAGCACCTATAAAAACCTTTTCAAAGTCAATTTTATCTGCATCAATCAGTCTCATTTCCCTTACCCCTCTCTAATTCTTCCAATGCGACTTCGGCTTCTTCTTTTTTGATAAACCATGTCTTTTTATAAAATTTATCAACTACGCTTCGTATTCCATCACAGGTAACGAGCAAATATCCTGATTTGCTAATTTCGATCCTGCTTACCACCTGCTCATATACCCGGTTGTTTTCGCCGAATCCATTAATGATGTTTAATTTATAGTTTACTTCGCTCGGTATTACATACACCGTATCTCCTACCCCACAAGGTAGCTCTATCAGTTTATCTGCAACGACCAGTCTCATTATTCATCATCTCCCATTAATGCCTGCAGAGCATTGATATGTCCGCAAATCTTATCAGCAGTTTCTTTTGGCAGGTCCTCCATGACGGCGTAAAACTCATCGTGCAATCTTTTTACAAGTCCGCTAAGTCCTATCGATACATCATATTTTCTCAGTACGATCTCATTGTTATGGGTAAATATTTCTATCTGGTCGCCACTCCTGATCCCGAGCATGGTCCGGATCTCTACCGGTATTACAATCCTTCCTACGTTGTCTATCCTGCGTGATATGCCTGTTGTTTTCATAATTTCGCCTTTCTACCGATTGTTTACAAGTTTTTTTGTATAGTATCTGCACTGACTATGGTATCAATACTAAACAGTCCCTTGATTCTGCTCTTTCAAAGCGGCTTTGGCTTCTTCTCCGGTTAGAAAAATAATTTTGCAATCAATCGCTGCGCTTTCAATGTTTATTTTCCAATATTTTAATTTCTCGTCATTCCCGCAATACACCAACAATAAGTTAGTCCCATATTCGGCAATGATAATTTTTTCCACACGCATTGGCACAATTTTCATCTCGTCATAGCGGTAGTACACCGTATCTCCCACCGCACAAGGCAGTTGTATCAGTTTACCTTCTTTCTCCAAAGCCTTGTATTTTTTGAGTTCATTCATCGCTACCGCTATATTTGCAAGTTCCAGCCCCGTCAGATAGCTTTTATTGATTTCTGCAAGCTCTTTACATTTCTCGGCATATAATCTGTCAATCTCCCTGATCTGCTCCGGAGTGAGTCCTGTGTCCTCATATTCTGCCAGCCGGTCTGTAGGCCCTCCGTTTCCCAAGTCCGATGTGTTTTTAATCACCTCCATTTTTGATACGTCGGAAATGCCGTTTTTATCTATGCAGGGAAATAAATCATATCCATTCCAGCAAAATACAATGCCTGTGATTGCTACCTTCGCGTATTTATCATCAAAATCTGGATGACTTTTTACCGTCCTTTTTACGGTTTTAAGGCAAACATCAAACTCCCTTATTTCTCCGTCGTCTAAGACAAGCCTTGTTTTATCCCCAACATTTATAACTACTCCATTTTTATCAAATAGTCCTGTTTTCATGCCTTTTCCTCCCTAATTAACTCCTTATCAAAAATCATATTTTTTATACACAAGGTCATCTTTATCCCATCCGGGATAGATGGACCTGAGATAGGATTCAAACCGTGCCAGCATCTCCTGCCTCATTCCCCGGTTACCGTTGTCGAGCATGGTGTGGTGGTGTCTGCACCCTACGGCGCCGTTCTGTTCTATCCCGAGTCCCATCCGGGACTTTGGGACGAAGTGCATGATATCCTTGATATCAAGACCCAGTCCCGTCGCCCCATCCATCATGCAGCCCATCCGGCAGAAGATACATATACCGTTATCCCTGATATATATCCTCTGTTTTGTCTTTTGGTCAAACTGCAGCTTTTTTGTATATCCGTGTGGTCTCTTTGGCATGTCAGTCTCTCCTCATTTCCCGGATTTTTTGTATCGTACCTCTGACTGCCTCTATGTACTCTTCGGCGCGGCCATACTCCCTACCTTCCGTGAGAGTATATATCCGGTCAAGGTTATCCCGCAGCGCATCCAGATATCCTTTTATGACATACTGGGGTATATGCTGTTCGGCCGCAACGCTGTCCGGTAGATATTCTGGATAGTCTGTGATGTTTAACTGTCCCTCTGCCGGTCCTGCTGCCGGCTGGTCTGTTCCAGCGTCCGTATGATCTCCCGCAGGCTCCTCTGTTCCTCCTGCTCCGGCTCCATCCGGCACGTTACCGGGTTCAGGCGCATTCTCGCTGTCGTCAGCCGGTCTATTGCCAGCAGCGTTTTCCTCTCCGGCTGGAAGGTCATGCGCAGGAGAAACTGTATCTGTCCCGTCTTCCTTTTCATTCTGGTCAGCATATCCTCTGTTCTGGTCTCTTTCAGTTTCTGATACACCTGCATCGGCTCCCTTCTGTCCTTCCAGCTCTCTTTTTTCTTCTGGTTTCTTTTCCTCTGTACGACTACTGTCTTCCCCGGTCTTTCTGGGCTTTTCCGGTCTCGATATGGTGACGCGCTGCGGCTTTTTCGGTGGCTGTCTGTCCTGCGCCGGTTGCACCGGTGCAACTTCTTCTTTTTGCTCCGGAAAATCCTCACCGTACAGTGCCGTCCAGTTTTCTTCCGGATTTTCTTTGTTACACATTTTACTAATGTCTGACATGAGCCCGCCCCATGTGCAGGCTGTCTTTACGGCTGACCGGACATCCACGACCACCGGCGCGGTGTCTGTGCCTTTTAGGCTTAACAGTTTTTTCCCTTCGCCGGCTATCCGCACGCTGATGATCTTCTCGCCTGCCGGCGCGAGTATCTCCGCCACACGGTTTTCTTTTTCGTGCTCCGTATATTCCATATTCCGGATGGTGCCGTGTATCGTTATGTATGTTTCCGGCTTGTCGTGCCATAACTGGTACAGCACTTTTCCCAACAGGTCGTACTCCTGCTGCCGTCCGTCCTTTTCTTCCAGCATCACCTCAATGTCTGTCCGCTGGTTTTCTTCGTCTATCTCTTCCTTGATGGTCTGGATCTCTTTTTTTGTATAGTCTGCCGTCAGCTCTTCATTGACTGCTGCCGGGAGCATGAGCATGAGCGCCAGTTTAGCATAACCAAAGCGCTGGTATCTTTCCTGCAGCCGGTCGGAGTAGCCGTCCTCAGAAAATTCGTCGTTGATGCGGATAAACCTTGACACCTGCGATTTATCAAGGCTGTATTCCGCTTCTGCAAACTCGTTGACGCCGCCGTAGCCGGATCCTTTTAAGATATCCGTGTCCCTTGCCACTTTGAGCAGGTAGCCGATGCGGACAAAGCCTTCCGCTGACCTCTGCAGCTCCGCATCGACTGCTGCCTTGTATGTCTGGTAATCTGCATACTCGTTGTTGATGTTTAATACATCGCCCGTTAATTGTTCCATGATTTTTCCTCCCTACACCGCTGCCGCTATCATGTTCTGTGTCGTACCGGCAATGGTCCCCTGCCTTGTGCTTTTCAGCCATTCCGTATAACCGTCCAGCCATTGCTGCATGCTTTCCGCATCCGGCTTGCTATCATGTTCGCCATACCACTGTATGATATGGTACTGTTTGTCTATCTCCACTGTGATATACGGGGTTTCCGGTTCTTCTTCACGTCTCAGCATCAGGATATATCTCTTCCCCTTATCATGATTATCCAGATATCCATTACCGCCTACACAGTGGTGCAGAACCCGTCCCTCAATGATGATATCTCCGGCTGACCTTGCCGGTCGAATCAGAAATCCGTTGTCCTGATAAAAATACTCTTCTCTCAGCCTCCGGTAATTTTTCCGTATATCATGGTATGTTTCCTCTGCTTCCACGATCCTCTTGTCAGCCTCTTTTTTGTTTATTTCACTCACCATTTTTGCATGTGCTGCATTTAAGCATCTTGGTTTCTGGTATACGGTATTGCTCATGTCATATCCCAGCTGTTTCCGCATATGCAGATAATCAAAATATGTGATCGCCGTATCTCTCAGCCTGCGTTCTGCCTCGGTGCACCCTGTACCATAACCGCACCCTGCATAATGGGCGATATTATTCAGCATCTTTTGTATGGTCGTTACCTCTAACGCCCCACATACATCCCCCCAGTCACGGATCCTGAGTTCTTCCAGCGCTTTTATTTGGTTTTCCGTCCAGTTCTGATCCAGCCTATATTCCATTTTCAGCACATCCAGCATGCTCAGACTTCCTTTATTCTCCCTGAGCAGCTTTACCCGTGTCTGTCTTATCCCTAAAAATTTATCCACCCGCCTGCTGCTCTGGTCTGTAACGATTCCGCAGTAACCTTTTATCATGCTCTCCACAACGCCTATCAGTCCTATTTTTGATAACATCTCTATCTGTGGGAAATTTATATATCTCTCGAGATAGTCTTTTGCGTTCAGCACGCCTCCTCTCTGGTCCGCATATGTTTCCATCCCGCAGTACTGCAGGAAAGTGCCTTGCAGCATGTCCCATGTGTCCGGATATACCACTGCCTCACCAATAGTAAATATGGATCCTGCGCTCCATGCGGTGTTACAGTCATCCCAGTAGTCTTCACACAGGAAAGGATCGTGTTTATGATAGTCTGTCTGTACTTTTTTACCCGGCAGAAAATAAGTCCTCGTCATTTCGACCCCCGACAGCTTTTCGTAGGCGCCATGCATTTCCACTATGGTGGACTCCCCGACATACTCGTCTAGGATAATCTCTTTATACAGTTTGATATATCGCAGCACTACCCCCTTTTCCAGATACCTGTCTGCGAGGAACACACTGGCTGACTGTTCTTTTACCCTTCCAGCTTTTCCCTGCGGGCAGTAAGTTCCCAAACTCCCGCACAAAGGACAGTGTCCCACCTGCCTGTCCACAGGCTCTTTTATGCGGCGCTCAAACTGGCTCTCGTAAGATATCCCTGCTTTAAACCTGCCTTCCGTTACCCCGCCGCATGCAGAGCAACATACCGTTGCGCGGCTGTTCTTTTTCCGGTAAAACAGTACATGCTTTCTGCCAAACAGCCTTCCGTCTGACCATTCCAGCAGTTCCTGTTCCCTCAGTTCCGGCGTGTTCCTGATCCTCTCCTGCAGCCGTTTTTTTCTGTTCTGCTGTTTCCACTTTTTTTCCCCGGTCCTGATGTCCGTTTCATGCTGGCTGAAGTAGTCCCACCAGTCTTCTGCTTTCCGTATCCTGATATTTGGGAAAAATGACCGGATCCGTTCCTCGTCCTCTGGTGTATACAGGATATTTTTTTTCGGATTTCCAATATACCCGTCCTCCCGCTCGTCCTCGTACGTCCACCAGCACACTTTGCCATACATGTTAGTTATCCCGTTCCGGCTCCATTTGCCGGTCGCTGGACGGAATACAGCCCAGTCGCGCTCCGTTGCAACATATCTGATGACCGGGACGTCCATATGATCCTTTCTGTATACTTCCAGCAGAAGATGTCCTTCTCCGCCTATTTCTTTTATTTCCGTGACCGCGATATATCTGACGTTTTTTCTTTTGCTTACTTTTGTCAGGGTAATGTATGGCAGCTTTTCAATCTGTTTCTTCTTCATGCCGTACCTGCCTCCCCATATAATAATCCGATATGATCTGTTTTGCCGTGCCAATGCCCGGTATCCCCAGCGTCACCCTGTCCTCTGTAACGCCTGCCGCTTTTTTGATGTCATCACTTATCGGCATCTGGTTTTTAAAACTCCATTTCAGCAGTTCCCCGATGCACCCTTTCAGGCTTTTTCTTTTTTTTCTGACTGCTGCTGCCATGGCTGGTTCTTCTGCACATCGTACTCTGATATACCCGATCCAGTCTGCCATGATATCCTTTGGTTTTAACTGTCCTTCCTCGACATTCAGCTTTCCGTAAGCCGCCATCAGCACGTTTGCCAACTCCGGGACGTCGCCGTTTATATAATCCTCCGCATCTTCCCTGTCCAGCCCGTTTTCCTCTGCCAGTATATAAATTGATTCTGTGTCGCCTTCTTCCTTAAGTCCTGCTGCCGTCCTGTTTATCTCCTCCGCGGAATCAAATTCCCCAAATCTGTCATACATAGTCCTTTCTCTCCTTTCGTTCTGTCATGTTGGTGTTCCACTCCGGCACCATGACCTCTTCATATCCTGCTGCCGGCATGCCGTGTTCTTTTTCCAGTTCCTTTTTTAAACGCCACTGCATGTTCTGCCGGTACTCATGGTCTGCATCGGTCCAATCTGTCATGTGGTGGTCCAGCAGCTCTGCACACTTTTTCCACGTCTCCGCATTTCTGACGGGGCGGTCTTTTGCGGTAGTCCAGCCGTTCTTCTGCCATTGTGCCAGCCAGTGGTTATTCATGGTCCTCAAAATGTGTCCACACCCGGTATATACCGTGGCGCAGCATGTTTTTGTGAGGATGGCAAAAGCCTTTTGTATGAGCCGCAGCGCAAGTTCGTTTTCTGTGGTCTTGTCCGCATACAGCATCCCGCCTCGCGTGACGGGTCTGCCCGTGGATGAGATGTATTCCACCAGCCATGCACCTGCTGCCCGTCTGGTGGATGGTCCCTTAAAGGATGTCTCTATGTAAATGTTCACGTTCACCCGCTGTCACCTCCGTTCCCGTCCTGCCCGGTAGTCATCAGCTTTTTTAACATGTAATGCTGGATCGGATGGCCCGTTACCGGGTTCTTCCCGTTCCAGATGCTGTCCTTCACCACGTACCAGCCTTTGGGTGCCACGGGCGGGTTGCGCCATCTCCGTCTGTAAATGGTCTCTTTTTGGGGCCTCGGCACGGCCAGATTCCGGCTCCTTGAGTAGGTGCACCAGCAGCACTCCTCCTTGCCCTCCGCCTTGACGATGTACTCCGCCAGTTCCTCATATTCTCCGTCCTCATAAAGCTCCACAAAAAACTTGGTGCCGTATGTCCACAGCTCTTTTACGAGGTCGGTCGTCCGGATGCCGTCCCGCCTGATGTCCTCGATGACCAGATGGTGGTGCAGGACCTTTTCCTTTTTGCCCCTCTCCGTTACCGCGATCCACTTAAAGGGGATGCCCGCCTTTTTGTATGCCTTACGCATCTGGCCGATAAACTTTTGTCTGTGTTTCAGTCCCTCCTCATAGGTGTCCGGTGCCTCACCTTTTCTGTATTTCAGGATCAGGTGCCAGTCGCCCGCCTTAAAGTTGGCTATGATGATACGCTGCAGCTTCTTCCAGCGGTTCCTTTCATTCTGTTTCCGGATGTCCTCCGGCGTCCTCTCCTGCTTCTTGTTCCTCTTCTCTCCGGGTGCCCCATAATTCCCCGGCATGCATTTGATGATTTCCATCATGACACCCATGTCATATGTGATTTTCCTGTAGATCGATACCACCCCATTCTGTCTCTAACTTTAATATCTTTATTGGTAACAAAAACCGCAAAAATCCACGGTTTTTTCTTGACTTTTGCGGTCTCAGATGATATCATATTTATAGTTGATATGTTTCATCTGAGACATGGAATCTGACCCGTTGGCGCGGGTCTTTTTCTTTGTCTTTTTCATGCTCCGTGCTCCTTTTCCAGTTCGATCATCACTGTTGCTTCATACTGTTTGCTAGAACGCGCCCATACGACGAACACCGTCCTGTCCAACAGCCTTTCCGGTACATCCTTCATCTCCCCGCAATACAGCTCTGTATAATTCCCATCATCATCGTCTGTTTCATACAGTTTCACGTGGTTGTGCAGTACTGGCTGTAACTGTCTTAACGTGATATCTGCCTGTTTCATATTTCCGCCCCTTTCTGTGCCGTTTCCACGGACTTGTCTTCCATGCAGGAACATTTTTCGTCATGGTCGAGATGCGCCCCGCATATGGGACATACATCGTGCCCGCAGTCCGGGTCCTCCTGCCGGAGTGCTTCTTCGGACAGCAGGAGCCTCCGGTAGTTCTGTACTGCCTTCATGGCTTCGTATGCTGTACGGTCTTTCCTGCTTTCCATGTCTTCCGGATATCTGAAAAATCCAGCTGGTATCTCACGTGCAAGCTCACTCTCGATCGCGAGAGCCCTCTCTGCATTCATCCCTGACACTGCTTGTCCCTCCCCTTAGATCTGCACTCGCCGCCATCCCGACAACCCCGCCCATGTACAGGACTGCCGCCGCGATGGTGCCCGTCCAGCTTCCCTTGTCCAGTCCGCCGGCAATGCCCGCTATCCCTACAAGGGCTGCTATGTATGCCATGGGCTTGTCCTTTCCGGAACCGCCTAGGCGGTATCCTCCTTCTCCTCCTGCAGCAGCGGACCTTTATAGATTCCCTGCTTTATCTTGTAATGCAGATCAACAAAAGCATCCGTGATTCGCTGTATGGCGCCATCGGTAAACTCTACCGTGCATTTGATCTCTTTTTTCTCCCTACCTGCCATAAATCACACCTCCTGCTAATCTTATGTGGTACTGGTTGTACAACTTGCTAAAGGATAAGAGGTCTAAAATGTTTTTATTATCCTTGTTGCTACTTATGGAATTGTTGGTGGCATCATTTCGGGAGTAGCATCTTCCCTCATAGTCCTTTACATACAAGGACTGTTGTGATAATCGCCGCTATGGAACCGGACATTATTGATATGAGTATTACAAGTATTCTAAATAGTGTTCGGTTTTTCATTTTCTCCATGCTCCATCTGGTCACGCATCAGCAATACATCCGTTGCCAAAATCAACGTCTGGATGCTCTGCGGTGTCATAAGTACCGCTTTGCGTGCTATGTCCTTAATTTCCTGCTCTTTATTTTTCAATACTGCTTCTGACATCTTTCTCACCTCCTTTCAATGCCATTTACTTAAGCCTTCCCTCTGTTAAGTTAAGGCTGCGCCCTCTATATCCTTGATATAATGTCATCTTTCCTTTATAATTAGACTACAGGTATCTGATGATGCCGAGTATCAAAGAAAGAAGAATTCTTATGGCAATTTATTTTTTATGTGATGTTGTGGATCGCATTACAGAAATCATCAATGATGGCTCTTTGTTCGCTGACATCACGGAACTTCCCAGTGACGACGACTCTCCAACCAGCCTTTCGTTCTCTGCTCCTGATCCGAATGATGAATTTTGCGAAGTTGACTATGAAACTGTTGATTCAGTCTCCCGAGACGATCCTTGCACTATTGGAACTAAAGCCTGCTATGCTTTTAACGCACTGGAACTTTCTACGATCCATCACGCCCTCACTAACGCCTTGGAATATTTTAAGGAATGTCTTGCTAACAAAGACGGCTTATATGACAGGGATACACTTGATGAAATCAAGTCTTCATCTGTTTCCTGCCGAAATCTCCAAGCTAAAGTCGGCAAAGTTCTGGATAGTTTCAAATGATGCCCTCTCCACGGGTGCAATATAAAATCCGAGTTCCCGCTTTTGCGCTATTCTTCGTGCCAAAAAAAGGAACTCCTTTTTTATTGCTTTCAGCTCATTGCTGTTCTCAGCACTGATAAGAATTACGATGTTATTTTTCTTTCTCTTTTTGGTCCTTATTGCTTTTTCTATCTTTCTCACCTCCTTATTTTTTAGTTCTGCTTTTTCCTATTTATGTGGTACAATCTCCTTACAGGCGTTGCCGCGCCGAGTACGTAGAAAGGAGAACTATATGCCAGAATTAACAAAAGATGCTGACAAACTGATTTGTTGCATTTACAAGGAATACCTTGAAAAATGTAAGTCTGGAATGTCCAAATCGCAGGCGAAAGAGTTTGATGGAAATTTTTACTTAAATGTAAAAACTCTTTCTAAATGGAATAGTGCCGATGTATCAGACACTCTCCAAGAACTCCATGATAAGAAGCTAATATTAAAAAATGTCATTGGTGACTTTAAATTATTAGATTCTGCCATTACTTACATGGAAAACCGCTTTAAAAATGGATTGAGTGAAGTTATGGACTTTATATCCAGTTTGCCGCTTCCTTTCTGATTGTGAGATATCCGCTTGCACAATATTTAATTGCGCAAGCGGATATTTTTTAACTGTTCTCAAATCCTCCGCCAGTCTTTTCCCCATTGTGGTCAAAATTCGCCCTAAACCGAATGTCTGTGCTGATATCCATACACACGGAATACCGTTCTGAATTTGAACGTCCTGCACTGCAATCGAGACTGAACGACGTGCAATCCTTACCAAAATCCTCTCCATTCACGCGAAAAATCTTCTTTTCCACATCAATTTCGATGGTTTTCAGTTCCTGCGGCGTAAATATCTTTTTTTCCTCCACTTTTCTCACCTCTTTTCAAATTGTTGATTGTATTGCTATTATATGCAATTTAATTGCTTATGTCAATACTTTTTGTTGACTGAATTGCTATTTAGGGTTATTATTGATTCATAAGGAGGTTTTTCAATGAAAGAACGTATAAAACAGCTTAGGACTATGCTGGGTCTAACACAGCAAAAATTTGCTGATAGGCTTGGATTAAAACGTCAGACTATTGCGGCGTATGAAGTTGGCAATATAGAACCTAGTGATTCGACATTGCTTTTGATTTGCAAAGAATTTGGAGTTAATGAAAAGTGGCTTAGATATAACGAAGGAGATATTTACAAGTCACATCCACCAACTGGCGAGATAAATAATGCTATTTCAAACGTGCTGGAAGACACCAACTGCGACAATTCTGTTTACACACTCGTCAAGGAGTTTTTATTAAAATATGATAAGCTGGATGCCAAATCAAAAGACGTGATCAACAAATTGGCTGATGATGTGGTAAACGGATATACAGAAAAAAGAGAAGATACTTAATTCTTCTCTTTTTTTAATGCTGTAGTTCGAATAACTATTATTTTTCAGCCTCTGGGAACCGAATACAAATTCCCTTATTCTCGAGATGTCTTTTTACGAATGTATATATCTGTTGTAAAAATATAACATCGTCTTCTTCTACCTGCTCCATCATGATCAGTATCAATCTTTTGTATTCCATGTGTTTACCTCTTTCTGTTTTCTTCTGTTGTAATATGCCGTTCCAGTCCCGGCTCCGCACGCCACTAAGGCTGTCATTCTAACGCTTTTTATGCTGGAGCTCAATATTCTCTTTACAATTATTTTAAACTACATTTTTAAAAATTTAATTGGTAATTTTTGGTATTTTTTTCCTTTTTGGAGAGCTATAGAAAATACCGTTGTTTTTCTACTACTTTTGTATTAATATCATAATAAATCTAGTTGATTATACACGTCATAAAATGTGGGAGGGATAGGATAAACATATGGATTTACTTTTTTACATCATAAGTGGAATTTTATATTGCGGAATTGTGCTATCCGAAATGTTTTTTCTTGTTCTATGTCTTTTTTTCTGCATCAAACTTTTATTTTGGGTGTTTGACACACTTGGAGTAGATAACCCATTTATTTTGATTTTTCGTTGTTTAACAAAATTTATAGGAGATTGATACTATGTTTACCATTGGAATCTACCCGCGCAAATCCGTATACCGTGACAACAGCGACTCTGTCAGCGTGCAGGTCCAGCTTTGTAAAGACTATGCAAACGTCATCTTTAAAGATAGGGATATTGAATTTAAGGTTTATGACAAAGACGAGGGATTTTCCGGAAAAAACATGAATCGCCCAAGCTTTCGGGAATTAATGGAGGATGTGAAAAACGGACTGTTGGACGTCGTTATGGTCTACAAACTGGACCGAATCAGCCGTAATGTGCAAGAATTTTCCGCAATGTACGACATCTTTCAGCAGAACAACGTCTCCTTTGTTTCCGTCAAAGAGTCCTTTGATACGACTACGCCCATGGGACGTACCGTCATGTACATTCTGGCCGCATTTGCACAACTTGAGAGGGAAAATACCTCTGAGCGTGTCTCCGACAATATGCAGGCTCTTGGCGCCTCCGGTAAATGGACCGGCGGAAAGCTGCCTACTGGCATGACCTCTGTGCGCCGTCAGGTGGGCGATAAAGAGCACTCATACCTCATTGTCGATGAAAATACCATATGGCTCGTAAAATTGATATACGGGCTTATTTCGCAGGGTTATTCTATTACAAAAATCGAGCGATATTGTAGAGACCGTGGAATCAAGAGTCTATCTGGTGGATTTCTCAGTACGTCACAAATACATAATATTATTACTAATCCCGTTTATTGCCAAAATAGCATGGAAGCGTATTATTATTTTAAAGATTTAGGCTGCACACTCCCCGAACCAGATCTTTTTGATGGAACAAAAGGTCTGATAGGTTATGGCCGAACTAAATCCAACACATCCAACACGCAGATGCGAAAAAAGCAAGATACAACATCATGGACGATTGCAGTCGGTATACATGACTATGTCGTACCTGCCACTGACTGGATAGCCACCCAGAAACGTCTCGGCACAAATAAAATGTACCATACTGCCAAATATGACTGCGGGTTGTTAAAAGGTGTGATACGCTGCCAGTGTGGCGCACGTATGGACATCAGAACGTACTGTAAGAACGGCATTCAGTTTTCCTACTATTACTGTGCCAGTATGGCGAGACAGGGGAAGGAAAAATGCAATACTGGTTACGTCCGAATTGAAGAGGTTGAAGATGCCTTTCTCAAACAACTCCGCAAAATCCGTTTTAACCGGAAAGGTTTTAAACCGTTTGACGATGCTGCCTGCAACCTGCAAAGTTCCGCATCTATCAAAAATGAATTAAAAAAGACACAATCTGCTATTGACAATCTAACTGCTACACTCATGAATGCTATGGACTCTGCTGCATCCACATATATCATCGCCAAAATCGAAGAGCTGGATAAGCATAAAAAAACTCTCGATGACAGCTTACGCCAAGCCATATTGCAGGAAAGCAATCAAAAATCTTTGCAAGAAGCTGAGACGGAAATATACAACAATATCTGTTATTTGATGGATAATTTTGATTTGATAGAGTTTACCGGTAAAAACGAATTAATTCGTAAGATAATCAAAAAATGTATATTTGACGGAGAAAATCTGCGCATTGTCTTTTAATGCGCAGATTCAATATTGTATTCATATTGGCGTACCGATCTGGCCCATCATGTCATGTCCCAAATGCGGTCTGGAATATCCGTAGCTTCTGGACGAACCGAAGTCGTCATAATGACTGTAATCGAAGCCTTTGGCAATCGGTGAAAAAGCTTTCAACCCATAATACTTTTGCCACTCCTCTCCCTCTTTTAAGGAAAACTCTCCGACCATACCGTCCAGCACCGCGGTGTATGCTTCCAGATAATAGTCATAGTACTCCATGTCCTGCGTCAGTTCGTCCATAGTCGTCTCCCCGTTCTGAAGCTTTGCCGCCACCTCGTTAATCTTCTTTACGCTGTTCTGATCAAACTTTCCGCCCGTCTTTGCACCCACATAAGCAAGCAGTTCAATCCAGTTCAGATGCATTGCCTTACCGTAAGTCTCCACGTCCAATTCATAAGCGGCAGCCATCGCCTCGCAGGTTACGTGGAACTCCACCCACTTGATATAGTTTCCTTCCGCCGAGACTTCTATCGCTTCGCCCGTATCCGATACCCACTCACTGCCGCCTCCCTGTTTTGCCGAATCGTTCCATCTGTCTGTGAGTTCTCTGCTCATCGCCACACACCCAAGTGCGAGCAGAAGAATCAGTTCAACTCTGATGGCATATCTGATTCCGCCCTTTTTTAAAAAATTTTTCCCCATATACTCTCCGTCTGCCGCCCGCACCACGGGCAGATTTATGGTTATGTATATGAAAAAATCCCGCGGGTTATGTCAGCCCGCAGGGTTTCCTCTTTAATCTTATATGAAATTACGACATTACAAATCATTTAGCGGGAATGTGCGACAGTCTCTTAATCGCCGCTGCCGGGCGCCGATTTCCTGCGATATACAAATTCCCGCTGGATAACGAAACTTGCAAAGAACAAGAAAACATCCACAGGCATCTTGATCAGGACCTCTGCCCCTCCAACCAGACCGTACAGACCATTGACAAGAAACGCGCTGCACATCATCTGGCAGACTGCAAGCAGTCCGTACTTACCGGCTGTGACCGCAAGATTTCCCTTACTCTTAAACACTACCCGGTAATTAATCAGGAAATTATATACAGCCGAAATCACTCTCGCGCCCACGGTCGCCGCCACGATATACGGAATCCCCCGTATTTCTTCTCCCAAAGGCAGAAACGCCATACAGAGTATATGAAAAAGCAGCAGATCCAGCACGCTTGAAGAGAGCGATGAAAAAAGAAACTTGCCGAATACCAGATAGATTCTTACCGAATCTTTAATCGGATTAAAATGACTGGTCTTATTCTCCTCAATGTAAACCGTCTCCACAGGCACTTCCAATATCGGAATATTCAGGTTTTTCGTCTCAATGAGCATATTGGTCTCATACTCGAACCGCTCGCCTTTGACCTGCATCAATTCTTTCATGAATAAAGTCGGAATGGCACGCAGTCCGGTCTGGGTATCCGAAACGGACAATCCCAAAAGGTATCGGAACACTTTGCGCGTACACTTATTGCCGAATGACGACCTCGCCGGAACAGACGGCGCATCAAAATCACGACATCCTAATATTAATGCCTGCGGATTCTCCCACAATTTGCGCATACAGGCGAGAATATCCGCCGGCGTATGCTGTCCGTCGGAATCCGCGCTCACGCATCCGGGTGATTCGCCATACACCCGCAGGCAGTGATTGAACGCCGTCTTGAGCGCTCTCCCCTTGCCGAGATTGACCGCATGATGAAGCACCGTGCAGTTATCCATTTCTTCCGCCAGTTCAAAAAACGTTTCATACTGCGCGCCACTTCCGTCGTCCACCACCACCACATGACTGATTCCCGTCTGCTTCAATGCCTCAAGAAGCGTTATTAACTTATCGTCCGGCTCATATGACGGTATGATAACCGGTATATCATAGTAGGAATCCATACGATTTCCCTTTCCACTATTGCGACATCTTTGTCAGTTTTATATCCGTTCCGTTGTCTTCTATATGATACAGTACACCGCAGGTAAAGGCGTCGTCATCCGTAATCCGGTCGAAAACCGCCCCGGCGTCCTGATCCGTCTCCTCCGCATAGAGATATGCCGCATGGGAAGCACGGATTTCCTGCATCATAAAGTCCGTCGGCGCATCATTCAAATTCACGCTTTTGAATACGACCGACACAGGTGAAGCCTCATACGCCGCATAGCTGTTATTCACCCAGCGCGGCGCGTCCCCTCTCCTGATATAGCATACTCTCGTGCTGCTATCCGTCCCCAGAGCTTGTATCGCCTCAAGAAACATCCTCTCATCACTGCCAAGCATCCCTGCGCGTTCCTCCAGTTTCGCCTGCGTATCGTCCCGATACCCAACCAGTCCATCATACCCAACCTGATAACCTGCTGTCAATGCCACAAAAAGAATCAGACACAGATACGCACCGTACCGGGAAACAAATCCGCCAATCCTCTGCCATTCTTGCACATCGGCATGAGCAACAAGTCTGTCTGCTCCTTCCAGCCAGATACCCGCCAGCAAAATCAACGTCCCAACCGTAAAAGGCGCCCCATACCGTTCGATTGAAGAAATCATTCCCGCCGCTTCCAGATATTGTGTCTCCGTCGCAAAAATTGTAATGTGTGCAACAAAAATGACCATGTAGAAAAGCGCTCCGCTGACGATCGTAAAGTACAGTACAATCTTTCCTTTCTCCCTAGGCATAATCCGCGTTTTATAGAAAATGATAACGAGCAGGCAGATACACAAGTAGAACGAAAGCGGCGTCATGTCGATTACCGCAGTCTTGTCCTTGTGTAAAGGCAGACCGACAAACGCCCGTGCAAAAGCCTGCGCAAACTCCCGCGTATATCCGGAAATGCCGTACTCGTCAGTCGTCATATATTTGACAGCCGTCGCCGTAGTCTTGGTCACACGGCGCATAATCAGACAGAATAACAGCCAGCTTCCGCCCGTGAGTACAGGAGCCGCCGCTGTAACGGCTGCCGGAAGCCACCTTCGGATTTGCACATGCCTTCGGTTCTCCGAAACTTCTTCGTGAATACCGGCGGTTTCCCGTTCTTTCATTTCATTACTGCCTCTCAAGTACAGCATCATAAACACAATCCCGAACAGCGCCCACACAAACCCGATTGATTTAATCAATACAAGTACGGAAAGATATAGGGCGCACTTTCCGTAACGAAATATTCTTGTCCGCCTGTCACAGCATTCACGGGAGCATTCGCCAAGTTCAGTCACTGCCAGCAGAAATCCTCCATAGATACACGCCATTGTCAAATCGGCGCAGAATCCGCCATATCCGTATACCTCCGCAATACTCGGAAGCATCCATAAAGCCGTCGCCGTAAGAAATATCACCGGTATGTTTCTGCCTTTCAACTTCCTAAAAAGCGGGAACAGGAATACCATATTCATTGTATGGTAGCCCGCAAAGGCAAGTCCCTCCCGGAAAACATGCGGACTCATGTGAAGAAACCACCATTTAATCAACTGTGCTCCGGGCGGATAATCTCCGAACTCCGGAGATACATTTGCGTATCTGCCCGCAAAACCGTCCAGAAAATAGAGTGATTTCACATCAGAAGCCCAGAAGTTGATATCGTCCCACCACGATACCACTTTGCCTGAAGTAAGGGTAATCACCGCAACTACTGTAAAGATTGCCGCAATAGTTGACGGCTGCGTCATATTTTCCAGACACGCTTTGGCAAACTTACTTTTCTCCTGCTGCGTCCCAGTCATTATCCGGAGCAAAAACAACGCAGTTACCGCTGCGGCGGCGATTTGGATCCTTGCCGACTGACGTAGTGCGGCGAGAGTATATGGGACGAGG
>ERZ779631.98-NODE-98-length-32471-cov-6.858928_pt1 | contig 32471 bp, 28 predicted proteins | sample MGYA00514193_ERZ779631 | MGnify/ENA primary metagenome ERZ779631 (study PRJEB29562, sample SAMEA4376710) | mouse gut metagenome | isolation source: Cecum | study: EMG produced TPA metagenomics assembly of the A DSS colitis mouse model was used to assess the microbial...
GCACAGCTTGGTTCTGCGGCGATTCGATCCAGTCTGATTGCAGCGGCAGTCGGTACAGTGATCACTGCATTACCGTCGGTAATCACTGCGTTTACACTCGGCACGCTGACAAACTGGTCGTCATAATAAATGGCAATGGATTCACCGTTGTCATATGCCTTCTGTGTCGCCTGCGCAAAAGCCGTCTTACCGGTATCATTCAACACTAAGGTAACTACATTCTCAACATTCCCCATGGAATTCTGCTGTGCTTTCGCCTGCGCATCTACCACTTCCGTACCCGTCAGGACGATGGAGCCGTCCGCCATCAGTTCATCCATTGTTTTGGTCAGGATATATTGGATTTCTATATTGCCATCCGCACCCACACCGTAAGTTCCGCCATAGTTCGGATTGCCTTCGCTGTCCGTCTGTGCAATAAAATACAGACTTCCGGGTTTTCCCAACTCCTCCAGAATCGCATTGGCGTCCGATACGCCGGGAATCTCAATATTGATCCGGTCCGCGCCTTCTTTATATACCTGCGCTTCCGTACTGTAATTCTCTACACGCTGCTGCAGCTTATAGATGGTATCGCTCATATCCTCATCGCTCGGCTTCTCGTCGCCTACCACCTGATAGGTGATGCTGACACCTCCCGCCAAGTCCAAACCTAACTTAATGCTGGATGCCGAGCCGGACTTGTCCGAACCGACACCGAATACTGCCGTGTAGCCAAGCAGTCCGAGTATCAAAACAAATACAATCAGACTGATCAACGCTCTGCTCTTTTTCATAGTGCTTTCTCCTTTTCCTCATCGGCAAGCGCCGCTTTTATCATGATTGCGCACTCAACACGCTTTCTCTGCAATTCACAGCCAAGGTCGTAAGCGCCGTTGATATTGCCACTGAAGTTGTAGGCGTTGGCAGCACAGCCGCCGCTGCAATAGAACTTGGCAAAACAATCCTTACATTTCTCCTTCGCATAGACATTACATGTTTTAAAAGTATCTCTGATGTCCGTACGGACAATCCCTTCATCCACATTTCCCATCAGAAATTCTTCCTGTCCCACGAACTGGTGGCACGGATAGAAATCGCCCCAAGGAGTGACCGCAAGGTACTCTGTTCCCGACCCGCAGCCCGACAATCTCTTTGCCACACAAGGACCACCTTCTAAATCTATCATAAAATGAAAGAAATTAAAACCTTTTCCTTCTTTTTTTCTGTGAATATATTCCAGCGCCAGCTTATCATACTCATCGAGAATAGCCGGAACATCCTCCTGTCTGAGCGCGTAATCCTCCGTATCAGCCGCCACGACGGGTTCCACGGAAATCTGCTCAAACCCTTCGTCCGCAAGATGTTTGACATCCTCCGCAAAATCCAGATTGTTTTTTGTAAAAGTTCCCCGCACATAATAATTCATCTGGTTTCTGCTCTCGGCAACCTTCTTATATTTCGGAACGACCTCGGCATAGCTTCCCTGCCCGCCCCTATGGGGACGCATCAGGTCATGAATCTCCTTCCGTCCGTCGATACTTAAAACAATGTTTGCCATCTCCTTGTTGGCAAATTCCAGAACCTCGTCGTCAAGCAGCACGCCGTTCGTTGTCAGCGTAAAACGGAATTTTTTATGATTGGGCTCTTCAAGGCTTCTGCCATACGCAACCAGATCTTTAACCACCTGCCAGTTCATCAGCGGCTCGCCGCCGAAGAAATCGACCTCCAGATTGACTCTGCTCCCCGAATTGGCCACCAGAAAATCAAGCGCCTTCTTTCCCACTTCATAACTCATGAGCGCCCTTCGTCCATGATATTCTCCTTCCTCTGCAAAACAATATTTGCAGGCGAGATTACAGTCATGCGCAATGTGCAGGCACAACGCTTTCACCACGGTCTGACGATTCTTAAATTCGCCGATGTATTTCTCATAAACATCCTCTGTATACAGCATGCCAGCCTTGTATAACTCGAGAATCTCTTCGACCGTCTCCTGAATTTCCTTCTTGTTCATCGACGCGCCGTCTTCTGATGTCTGACCGCTTCCCTCTGACAATTTGTCAAAAACATACGACGCAATCTCTTCTTTATTCTCTATCTTCTGCGCAAGCGCTTCTTCCACGATCGGAATCGCGCGGTATGCCTGCTCATCCACCACATGCACACTGCCGCTGTTGACGTCCAGCACGATATAATACCCGTTACTTATATATTGATGTATCACTTTTATTCTCCTGTTGTTCTCTTACGCTATAATAAGATGTATAAGCAGACTCGAGATGCTCCGCATCCCGAGTTCGCGTTGCTCATCAGAAGTTATATCAGACATACTTACATGCAAGCATGATATATGTCTGATATAACTTCTGATTCTGCTTATACACGCATAATAAGCAGCGACTCATAATCGCTGCTTACATTTCCTATCTCTTTGCTTGGCACAAAATCAATTATCTTGCCTTCTCGCAACTCTGGTTTCCCACTGTACAAGACGTCTTGCAAGCCGACTGGCAGGATGTCTGGCACTCTCCGCAGCCGCCCTTCTTCATGGATTCCTTCAAGTCTCTTGTACTCAATGTCTTAATATGTTTCATGCGACGTATCCTCCTTCATATATTATCAATTTCATTTTCTGTACTCTATGTTTATGGAAGCAGCTACGAGAATCTGCTCCACAACTTTAAACTTTATGTAGTATATCACAGTTTTACACATACGGGAAGTATTTTTTGTATTTTTGTTACCTCTTATTTTTGCCGTCCTTATTACGGCCGGCTTCCTTAACTAATCATTCCCCCGAGCATACCGCTTCCGGCGCATAGGAAGAAAACCGTAACCATATTTCCGGCGATATCCTGCGGTCCTCTGTTGACAATCAACGATACGATTACCAGAATCACATAATATGCGCATCCCATGGCAAGCCCCCACAAATACTTCTTCTTTCCCTCGCGTTTGCCGGCTATCAGTCCTACTGCAAAAGTAACCACTATATAAATTCCGATGATGCATATTGACACCACTTTCTCCGAAAGCCCGAACCGATACAGCATAAACGCCAAGAGCAGCAGTAAACCCGCCGTCAGTATATATGCCGCCAGCATACACTTTGTAATAAAAATCACTTTTTCCGTATAAAATTCCTTTTTCCCCATTTTGCCCTCCATTTAGTAAAACAACTATAAAGATACTAAATATATATTCTTACCAGCATAAAAACTTGACACATTCTTATATTCCATAGTAATATTCACTTAACCGTCCGAGGGGCATTAACGTGTTCTGCGGTCTAAATTATATTATATAGAATAAGGAGTGAACATTTCATTGGATACCACAGGTGTCATACAAATCGTAACTTTGTTGATTTTAGTTTTATTATCAGCATTCTTCTCTTCTGCCGAAACAGCGTTTTCGACAGTCAACCGTGTACGTCTTCGTACACTCGCCGAGGAAAAGCATAAAGGAGCCATCCGGGTACTTAGCATTCTGGACCGCTACGGCAAGATGCTCAGTGCGATCCTGATTGGTAATAATATTGTTAATCTCTCCGCTTCTTCCGTCGCTACCACTTTTGCAATCAGAACATGGGGCAGCCGGGCCGTCGGTATCGCAACCGGTATTTTAACTTTCGTCGTTCTTCTGTTCGGTGAGATCATACCGAAAACTTGGGCGATGCAGCGCGCAGAGACAATCACGCTGGTATACAGCAGTCTCATCAATCTGCTTATGACATTGCTGACACCGGTTATATACTTGATTGATAAATTATCTAACTGGATATTACGCTTCCTACATATCAGCTCTGACGGCAACAATTTCAGCATCACAGAGAAAGAATTGAAAACATATGTGGATGTAAGCCATGAGGGCGGCGTCATTGAAACCGAAGAGCGGGAATTAATATACAATGTATTCGATTTTGGCGATACCGTTGCCAAGGACATCATGATTCCCCGTATCCAGATGACAACCGTTCCCATCGATGCATCTTATCAGGAATTGTTGTCCACTTTTCAGGCTTCCATGTTTACCAGAATACCCGTCTATGAAGACGACCCTGACCACATCGTCGGCGTCGTCAATATCAAAGACTTCATTCTGGTGAAAGACAAAGAGAAATTCCAGATTAAGAAAATATTGCGGGAAGCTTACTATACTTATGAATATAAGAGCGTGTCAGATCTGCTTATGGAAATTCGCGAGAAATCATTGAGCATCGCTTTCGTACTAAGTGAATACGGCGCGACGGTCGGCATGATCACAATGGAGGATATGATCGAAGAATTAGTCGGTGAAATCCGTGATGAATATGACGCAGACGAAGAAGAATTGATTCAACAGCTTGACGACAACAAATATCTGGTAGAAGGAAGCATGAAACTCAACGATATCAACGACGCGTTAAACATAGAACTGGACTCCGAAGATTATGATTCTATCGGCGGACTCCTCATCGAAAAACTAGAGCGTCTGCCGCAGGATCAGGAAACCATCACTCTGGACAGCGGCATTTCCCTGCTGGCAGACGGTATTAAAGATAATCGTATCGTTAAAGTACTCATTACTCTGCCCGATCAAGACGCGCAAGAAGAGGATGAAGCTCCTGCGCAGTCGTAATCATACGCTCCTCTGCGGCACCCGCCGCAAGCAGTTGTTCCTTTGTACGGAACCCCCATGTAACGCTGATGCAGGTCATCGGTACATTGGCGGCAGTCATAATATCTACTTCCGAGTCTCCCACGTACACTGCACGGGACACATCCGAAGACAACCTTGCCAGTGCTCGGTACACCATATCGGGCGCCGGCTTTCTTTTTGTATCGCTGCTCTCACCAACCGCTTCCTGCACATATTCTTTAAAGTACCGTTCATAAAGCTGTTTCACCGCGCTGTCGGGTTTATTGGATACGATTGCCGTACGGTAGCCTGCTGCCTTAAGTGAGGCCAGCAGTTCCATAACCCCATCGTAGGGCGCCACCTTGTCTTCGCAATGCGCCGCATAGTGCTGTCGGAACATTTCAAGCATCTTCTCGTACGCCGGATTGTCAATTCCTTTCGGCACGGCACGTTCTATCAGTTTCGCCGCTCCGTTCCCCACATAATTCCTGATTTCCTCTATTGTATGCGGCGGCAGATCGTATTCTCCCATCACATAATTCACACTGTCAGTCAAATCTTCCAATGTATCAAGAAGCGTTCCGTCCAAATCAAATATAATGGTATCTATCATCGTTCTCTATTCCTATTCTTGTTCTTTATTCTTTGTGACATATTCTTCCGGAAGGTAACGCATGATAAGCTGCTCTAACACCGTACCTTCTATCGGTTTTGCAAGATAATCATTGAATCCCTTATCAAGATACATTTCTCTGACACCTGCCATCGCATTTGCCGTCAGCGCAATCACTGCCGCGTCCTTACATTGGTTATCCGGCATCTTTTTCAAGGCTTCCAGCGTCTCAATACCGTCCATTACCGGCATCATATGATCGAGAAGAATGACATCATAAGATTCCTTGGCGGCATATTCCAGACATTCCTTACCTGTCTCCACACATGTAACCTGCACTTTGGTCTTTCTGAGCAGCGCCTTGATTACAGTCAGATTCACTTTATTGTCATCCACCACCAGAATTCTGGCCTTAGGCGCTATAAACACCGGAATATCTTTGCGGCGGCCTTCACGCTTCTTCTCCGACAGACATCCTACCGTCTCTTCTCCTATCACCTGCTGGCACAAACACACCGTGAAGGTCGATCCTTCGCCAAAGACGCTCTCTACCGCCAGCGTGCCGTTCATCAGTTTCACCAGCTTATCCACGATACTCAACCCCAGCCCCGTGCCTTCAATCGCGTGTACCTGTTCCTCGTCAATTCTGTCAAACTTACCGAACAGTCTTCCTATATTTTCTTCCTTAATCCCTATTCCGGTGTCTTTCACCGCAAAAGTGATCTCAATCTCCCGCTCTTTTATTTTGCGGTAGGCAACTTTCAAGGTCACGCTGCCCTTCATCGTATATTTGATTGCATTGGTCAGTATATTGAGCAGTACCTGCCGTACTCTGACTTCATCCCCAAGAAGAATATTCGGCGTATCCTGCGGCACATCAAATATCAAGTCAAGTCCTTTATCTTCGGCGCGCATACTGCATTCCGCCTTAAGCGTTCCAAGAAGCGCCTTTAAAGAATATGCTTCTTCTACCACTTCCAGCATACCTGATTCAATCTTGGAAAAGTCCAGAATATCATTAATCAGTACTAGCAGCGTTCTGCTGGCATCCTGAATATTCCCTGCATATTCCAGAATCGTTTCATCTTCACACTCACGAAGAATCATCTCATTCATGCCCATAACAGCGTTGATCGGCGTCCTGATCTCATGAGACATATTTGCCAGAAAAGCGCCTTTCGCCTCATTCGCCTTATCTGCACGCTGTTTCTCCTGTGCCAGACTTTCCAGCATGTGTACGCGCTCCGTCACATCGTGCACGATTACTATGTAGCCTATGATATCCTTGTAATCATCATATATTTTGTCAATACTGATACTGCAAATATTATTGTTCTGCCAGCAGCGCGCTTCTACTCTGTTCTTATTCCCCTGAAATCTGAAAGCATCACGGGCAAGGACAAAGATATCATTCAGCCGCAGTTTACAGCACTCCGGCGCACTCATACCAAGAAACATGGTAGCACCGTTATTCACGATGCACAGCTTCTCTGCCTCGTCAAATAAGAATACCGGCTCGTCCACGGAGTAATATACAAACTCCGACATATTTTCCAACGTCACGCGTGATTTATTATAGAATTGATAGATTCGGTACAGAACCATCTGCGCCGCAAATTGTCCGATCGTACTGACCGGAACGGCAGCATATCCTGCCATCTGCACTGTCGTATCCAAAGCGCAGCCGACAACAACGATACATACACACAGCATAAGCGCATACGCGACAATTTTCTCTCTCTTGCGGATGCTCTTACGCAGCATACATATAATGAGCAAAAGAAGATTCAGCGCTACAATCATACAGAACACAGTGTACGCCACGCTCCATATACCCGGTTTGATACGAAACGACATACCATAGGCTGTCATTTCAAATATAACATTTTTCTTCTGAATCATAAAAGGATATAGCAGAATGCCCAGCCAGACAAAACCGGCGGTCCACCGCTTCACCCTGCTTCTCACATCGGACCAGTAAATCATCATATTAGTAATACATATCAGCAGTCCGAATATGTGAAACACCCCTGCTGCACGCAGAAGCGCCGCTCTGTCCACATCTGTCTGAATCAGAACCAGTGCGATAAAAAGGCTCCATCCGGCGCTAAAAACTGCCGATATGAAATAGAGTTGGTCTATCCTGTTTTTTCTACTGCCATTATGCAATACGGTAAATCCTATAAAGTATGTGATGACGGCGAAACCGTATATAAGGCAGAACAATAACTCTCTCATCCGCTTTTCTCCTACATACGGGTAACCAAATTCATAACTGCCTCAATCTCCGCTCCGTTATCCGGCACCGGCTCTACCTGCACATGTTTTCCGTCTTGCGTAATCTGTCCGATATAATTTCCCTGCTCTGTCTTTTCCATTGTATAATAAATAACTTCCTGCGTCTTATGCAGCCATACGGCATACACTCTGTAGCACATTCCTTTCTTCATCGTCCCGTCCGGCATGTCCACTCTCGTAATCTGCATATCCTCCGTAACGTTCAGGGTCATAACCGAGAATTCGTCCGGTGATACCGCAACAGGAATCTTTCCGTTTTCAGGATAGGATTCCTTATAAAACCGCATCAGGAAACCGCCTTCTTCATGCTGTAGCTGTTTCAGCCCGTCCTCTTTGTGTTCAAACAAATATTTAGGAAGCAGGAAGAGTGAAACGCGATTGTGTACCAGTTCCTGAAACTGTTTTTCCGACACCCTGATTGTCTTCTGCTGTTTTACGGCTTCCATACGTTTCTTAGCTACTTCCAGTATTTCCTTCGTCAATACCATATTGTGCGTAAAGGGATTGAGCACCATAGTCTCCACCTGCCCTTTACTCGCCATAACCATGGAAAGACATGCCTGAAAAGGCAGGGCAAGCAATGCCGGACTCTTCTTATCCTGCGGTATCTGCACCGTAGATGTGAAAATCGGAAGAATCTGCTCCCCGCTCTCTTTACGCAAAAGGCACGGGAGGACCTTGGCTTCCTTCGGGAGTTGCACAGGTTTTCCTGCCTTCATCTGTTTCTGCACATCCTCGCTCAGTCCCTGCGGCTGCATTGCCGGCACAAGTACCATTGATTTCTCCAAGATTTCCATCACCTTGGCATAATACTCTTTCTGTCTGTTTTGCGCAAAATCCGCAACCGCCGCCTCCAGATTTGCATTATTTAATTTGTTATCTGCCATACTCATACTCCTCTTATCTGCTTATCTCTCACTAAAATATCTCTTTCTGCATCCGCAATGTCTTACGGCGCATCATTTCTTACATTCTGTACCTAATCTTTCTCTATCATACACTTTCTGTTTCGATTCGGCAACTGTGCCAGCACAATTGCAATCACCATCATGCAGCATCCTAACAATTCCCTTCTGCTCATCGTCTGGTGCAATATCAAGAATCCTGCTATCACTGACACCACGGACTCCAAACTCAAAATAAGCGATGCAACCGTAGGATTCATGTCCTTCTGTCCTACAATCTGTAACGTATAAGCAACGCCGCAGGACATAATGCCTCCGTAGCACACCGGCTGCCACGCTGCTGCAATACTGCCCAAATCAGGAGTTTCAAATAAAAAGGCACACACGAGAGATAAGATACCGCACACCCAGAACTGAATACACGACATCCTCACACCATCCACCTTCGGTGAAAAATAGTCGATTACCAATATATGCAGAGAAAAGATAAACGCACAGATTAATACCATCGTATCCCCTTTCTCCAATTTTAATCCGTTCTTCATACACAGAAGATATAATCCGCAAACGGCAAACGCAACGCCGACCCACACCTTGAATCCTACCTTCTTGTGAATAAAAAGCCCCATAACCGGCACGAGAAGAATATACATTGCCGTAATAAATCCCGCTTTGCCGACAGATGTATACTGAATCCCGAACTGCTGGAAATTACTCGCCGCAAATAGTATGACACCGCAGCATATGCCGCCCAGAAGAAGCCCTCTATCGCTCCACGAATTATCTTTCTTCTCACGTGTTATGCTGTCCTGTCTTATCAGAGAATCCTTATCCTGCGATGTCTGCTGCATTCTGTCGAGCAGCGCGATGCAGGGAATCAAAACAAGTCCTCCCAAAATACATCTTACTCCGTTGTATGTAAAAGGACCTACATATTCCATACCAGCGCTCTGGGCAACAAATGCCACGCCCCAGATTACCGCCGTCAAAAACAGCAGTACAGACTGCCTTAATACAAATTTATTCATTTCTGTCTTCCATCCTATTGTTCATCATTTTCGTGTCAACTGTCCTGATATCAATGCGCTCTCTAATTCGCTGCCGGCAAAAAAGCCAGCCTTACTGCTTACGGAAATAAAAGTTACCTCTCAGGTATTTGAAATCGTTCCAATCTCCCCAAAAGGTAACTTTTCTTATCGGCTTGGCTGTATTTCACCGCACTCTGCCGTTATCGTTCAAGCGTCAGACTTCTAAGCTGTTCGATCATTTCCATATCGTCCGCATTGACTTTCAAATTAGAGTCAAAACTCTCTCCCTCCGCGGTAGTCACTTTAATCTCAATGATACTGCCCTCTTTGATACCGTTTCTCACCACCGCCGATATAAATTTCGGAAACTTTGGATGATTATTCTGAAAACGGCTCCATATATTCATCATCTGCAAAATTGCCGCTGGATTCTGTATATTCATCATGCTTCCTCCTCCGGCACAAGCGCAATCCGTAATTCCGCAAGCTGTTTCTCATCCACCGTACCGGGCGCCTCAGTCATCAGGCAGGATGCATCTTAAATCTTCGGAAAGGCAATAACCTCTCGGATATTATCCGCTCCCACAAGAAGCATCACGAAACGGTCCAGACCGTACGCTAATCCCGCATGAGGCGGTACGCCGTACTTGAACGCATTTAACAGGAAGCCGAACTGCTCCCATGCCTGCTCCTTCGTAAATCCGAGTACTTCAAACATCTTCTCTTGTATATCATTCTGATGGATTCGGACTGAACCGCCGCCCAGCTCCACACCGTTCAACACGATATCATACGCTTTTGCACGAACGCGTCCGGGGTCGGAATCAATATACTGCCAGTCCTCCTCCATCGGCATGGTAAACGGATGATGCATCGCCATAAAGCGATTCTCTTCCTCGCTCCACTCTAGCAACGGGAACTCCACTACCCATAAGAAATTGAACTTCGATTCGTCAATCAGCCCGAGCTGTTTACCTAACTCCACGCGCAGTGCACCGAGCACACTGTATACAATATTCTTCTTATCCGCGGCAAAGAGAAGCAGATCTCCCTTCTCACCCTGCATTGCCTGCACCAGTTTATCCAGTTCTTCTTCTGTCATAAATTTCGCGAATGAAGACTTGTAAGTACCGTCCTCCTGCACGCTTAAATATGCCAGCCCCTTCGCGCCGTAGCCCTTGGCGAAGTCCACCAGCGCGTCAATCTTCTTACGGGGCATAGCCGCCTGTCCCTTCACGTTCAATCCGCGAACGGATCCGCCGTTTTCCAGTGCCGATGTAAATACACCGAATCCGCATCCTGCAACGACCTCGGACACATCCGTCAGTTCCATCGCAAAACGAGTATCCGGTTTGTCGGAACCGTAACGGTCCATCGCCTCCTGCCATGTCATACGCGGCAGAGGAAGCTGTATGTCAAGACCGACCGCCTCCTTGCACACATGTCTGATCAGTCTCTCATTGACGTCTATCACGTCGTCTACGTCCACAAAGGATAATTCCATATCCGCCTGCGTAAACTCCGGCTGTCTGTCAGCACGCAGATCCTCGTCCCTGAAACAGCGTGCAATCTGGAAATATCTGTCATAACCGGAGCACATCAGAAGCTGTTTATAGAGTTGCGGCGACTGCGGCAGCGCATAGAAACTGCCCGGATGCACACGACTGGGCACCAGATAATCCCTTGCGCCTTCCGGTGTGGACTTGCACAAAATCGGCGTCTCAATCTCCAGAAATCCTTCTTTCGCCATAAATGCCCGCATCTCGGAAGCAATTTTACTTCTTAAGATAATCTTGTCCTGCAGATCAGGTCTTCGCAAATCCAGATAACGATATTTTAAGCGGATTTCTTCCTTTGTCTTAGCGTCGGCTTCCACCGGAAAAGGCGGCGTCTCAGATTCGGACAGAATGCGCACCTGTGTGGCACGAATCTCTATTTCACCTGTTTTCAGGTTCTCGTTGACCGCGCCCGAACGCTTCTCTACCTTGCCGACTACGGCAATGACAAACTCGCTGCGCATTTTCTCCGCCTTGGCAAACGCTTCCGCGCCGCAGTCATTTTCCTCAAAAATCACCTGCAAAATACCCGATCGGTCCCTCATATCAACAAATATGATACCACCCTTGTTTCTCTGCTTCTGTACCCATCCCATGACGGTTACTTCTTCGCCGACATTCTGTGTGGAAAGTTCCGCACAGCGGTGCGACCGCTTCCAACCTTTCATAGACTCTGCCATTTTTTCTTCCTCCTCATTGTACAGCGCTTATCTATCTTTTCAGCTCTTCCTTATAAAATTCTTTAAATTCTTCGTACCCCTGCGCGGTGAGCTGTTCCTTCTGGAACTTCTTGTTCTTGTTCATGCGTGCCACCAGAATCTGGTTGCCCTGCTCACGCTCCTTCTGCGCTGTCGCCATCACCTCGCACAACTTATCGGACGGCAGTCCTTTTTCCATCAGATAAGCAATCTTCTTACCAGCCTTCGGCACCTTGAAGCCGCTCTCCAACAGCAGTAAAATAATCCGCTCGAAACCGATGGAAAATCCACATGCCGGCACGTCATTACCTGTAAATTTGCCTACCATCTTATCATATCTTCCACCGCCGCCACAGCTTCCTCCAAACTCCGGCATATCTATCTCAAAAATCGTCCCGGTATAGTAGGACATGCCACGCACAAGCGTCGGGTCGAATACCAGCTTATAGAAATCACCCTTGGTCGCCTCCACGCTGTCGATAATCTCCTGAAAACTCTCCATGACTCCGTCAGTCAAAACATCGGCAAGCTTGTCCGCAAGGTAGCCGACTGCATCCTCTGCATCCGCCAGTCCTTTGTAGAGCTCCATGTACTGCCTGACACATTCCGCATCGTATCCGGACGCATTTAACTCAGCCTCCACGCCATCCATGCCAATCTTGTCCATCTTGTCAAGAATGATAAATATCTGATCGTAATCATCTTCCGCAAAACCGCTGTAAGCCGCCATCGCCTTGAGAATCTGTCTGTCGTTGATACGGATGTTGAAATTCTTGAAGCCGAGTCTGCCAAGCGTCGTCGTCGTCGCCAGAATCAGCTCGATTTCCGCCAGATTGCCCGCCTCGCCCAAGATGTCGATATCGCACTGCATAAACTGACGGTAACGCCCTCTCTGGGGTCTGTCCGCGCGCCATACATTTCCCATCTGTAATGCCTTAAAAGGCGCCGGAAGTTCATTCGCATGATTGGAATAATACCGTACAAGCGGCACCGTCAAATCATAACGCAGTCCGCCGTCAACGAGATCGTCCTCGTTCTGTGCTTCTGCAAGACGCAGCTTCTCGCCTCTCTTTAAAATCTTAAAAATCAGTTTCTCATTCTCGCCGCCCGCCTTACAGTTTAAGTTGGCTATGTTCTCCACACAGGGCGTCTCGATGGATGTAAATCCGAAATTTCCGTAGGTTTCCTTGATAACTCCGATGACATAATCTCGGATTTCCATCTCCTCCGGAAGAATATCTTTCATACCGGTAACCGGCTTTTTGCTGAGTGCCATAATTTCTCCCATCTTCCATATATTAGTTTACTGCTACGATTCTACACTGTTTCTTTGGGATTTTCAAGAAATAGATAATATTTTATCCCAATATATAATTTCCAAAGCTAAAGCGCGTTCCATCCAATCATATGTATTGATGACAAGTTCTCCCCGCGCGATTCTGTGTTCCTCACGGGCTACCCGCTCCATATTCTGTGACGTATACTGCGTGCTTCTTCTGATATTTGCCTTGATTCTGGCTAATACTTCCGTCACGGAAAAAGGTTTCGTGACATAATCATCCGCCCCAGCCCTAAGCCTAATGACTTATCGGAATCCGTATCTTTTGCCGATACGATAATAATCGGAACCATGCTTTCTGCCCTTATGACATTCATCACTTCCATCCCGTCCATCTTAGGAATCATAAGATCGAGCAGCACCAACGCATATTCCTTCTCAAAAAACAACTTACATGCGCTTTCCCCGTCATATGCCGCCACAACTTCAAATCCTTCTGTTCCAAGAAATTTCTTCAACATATCGCTGATTTCTACATCATCTTCCACAAGCAGTATCTTTTTCAATTCCGTTCCTCCGTCCTTACAAGTTTGCTCTTCGCGGAAAGCGGATTCCACACTCCACGCACATAGCAAATCAAAAACAACACAAATAATAGTAGATTATGAGTAATCATACACGCCCATGCAGAAATTAAGCCCAGACTCAGAACTTGTGTACAGATAAACGTCCCTATGATCCGGATGGCCCACATACCGATCATATTGTATATAAATGGCGCTTTCGTCTTTCCAACACCCATCATAAACCCTTCAATGATAATGGAAAATCCATAGAAAGGCTCCGACACCGCTACCATTCTTAAAACTGTCGCTCCCAGAGTAATCACCGCGTCATGTACGGAAAAGAGCCGCATCAGAAGCGATGCCGCAAGGAAAAGACATCCCCCGGAAACCGTCATTAAAATCATTTCCAGAGGAATAAAGATGGACGCAAGCTGCTTCATACGTTTCTCATCCTTTGCTCCGTAAGCATTACCCGCCAAGGTGGCTGCCGCAGTCTGCATTCCATAACCCGGAATATAGAAAGCCGACTCTACCGTATTGGCAATGGTATGCGCCGCGGTAGACACTTCTCCAAGCGAATTGATCATTGCCGCAAAAGCCACATATCCGAGAGAAGTCCCAAACCGCTGCAACATATTGGGGAGCGCCACTCGTAGACAGGGTTTCAGAATCTCCATATCCGGCGCAAATCTCTGTCCCCGCGGCGAAATCTCCTTATGTCTCCATAGTACAACCGCGATGCAGATTCCGCCAACCGTAAATGCGACGGCGCTGGCGACTGCTGCTCCGATGACGCCAAGCCCCGCGCCCCACATCGTAAAATGCTTTGAAAATATTGTAATCTCACGGACCGGATAAATCAGGAGAAAATTAAGCACCACATTGATCAGATTCACCAGCAGCCCTATTTTCATCGGCGATTTCGTATCGCCCGCCGAGCGCAGTACCGTACCAAAAATAATGCTCGCCGTTCTTGGCAGCATAGGAAGATATAGAATCATGAAATACGTGGACGCCATTTCACGGATTCCCTCTTCTACCTGCATCCAGACGGGTATCATACCGCTTAACGCCACTGTCAACACCGTAAAGAAAGCACCCAGAATGCACGTAAGCAAGACCGCCTGCGCAACTGCACGTTTTGCGGCGGTCTGATCGTCTGCTCCATATGCTTTTGCTATGTAGGACAGAAATCCTACGCCAACTGCAGAGATCGTACTGCCAATCAGCCAGTTGACGGTTCCCGTAGAACCCACCGCCGCCGTCGCCTGCGTCCCAAGCGTCCCCACCATCGCCGTATCAATATACTGGACGGCTGTCTGCATTAACTGCTCTAACATCGTCGGCCATGCGAGTGCAAGAATTGTAATTAACATACTCCGGTCGGACATCCGGTCTGTTGTCTTTCTTTGAAATCGTCCCATTTATCGCTCCTGCTTCATTGTCGATACCCTATCGGTTAACGCCGTTTTATTGCAGCAATCTTCTCTTCCTCTCAATCATTTCGTCAATTCTCTCGATATACTGTGCGACTTCCTTCACATTATCACACCGTTCGATGCGCCCATCGTGAAACACCCTCTTGGTAATCGAACCGGCACCGAGCGCCACAATGGTCTGCACTTCCTCCATAATCAGAATGTTGTAGATGCCGTACTTTCCTTCCACGCAATACCCCACATTCTCAAAATTACCGGACATATTCTTCTGACGGTAGAGATAATATGGCTCCATAGCCATAGCACGGGCGCCATCCGCCGCAATCCGCATCGTCTCTTCGGTATTGTTATAAGCAGTAACACCGTTTTCTTCAATCCACTTATGCAGACCGGAAGCCCGTTTTACCGCAAGCGAATGCACGGTCAGGGAATCCGGCGTCATCGCGAGGATCGACTCTATTGTCGCTTCCACATCTTCCTTAGTCTCTCCGGGCAGCCCAAGGATAATGTCCATGTTAATATTATTGAATCCTACTTTACGCGCCAGCCTATAAGCATCAATCACCTGTGCAACCGTATGCTGTCTGCCAATCAGCCGAAGCGTCTCTTGTTTCATCGTCTGCGGATTGACAGAGATTCTCGTAACTCCATGTCTGTAAAGAACACGCAGCTTATCCTCAGTGATACTGTCCGCCCGCCCGGCTTCCACCGTAAATTCCTGCACGGTATGAAAATCAAAAGTGTTCTTAAGCTTTGTAAGCAGCCTGTCCAGTTCGTCCGCAGACAGCGAAGTTGGCGTTCCTCCGCCGATATAAACGGTGTCCAGTATCTTGTCCCGATACATTTTGGCCACTGCGCTCATCTCCTGCTCAAGCGCTTCCAGATAATCTTCCACCCGTTCTTTCCATGCGCTGATCGGATAGGACGTGAAAGAACAATACAAACATGTCGTCGGGCAAAAAGGAATCCCGACATAAAGGCTGTACCCATTCTCATAGTGAAGCCTGTTTAGGATTTCTCGTTCCCTTTCCGCAATCTCTATCCCCAGTGCAATCTTTTCCTCGCTGACAAAATGCTTCTCCCGCAAGTATGCCGCCACTTCCTGTCTGTCAGCTCCATTTGCAAACATTGTCATGGCAATCTTCGTCGGACGTATTCCCGTCAGGTTTCCCCACGGAAGCGAAATTCCTGTCTCTTCCTGCAAAGCAGTATACAAAAAATTCTTAAATTCATTTTTGTACTCGCCGGCATCGACCTTGTCAGTGTTACACCATGTGTAGATATGCGGTTCGTTTCTTTCCACATTATGTAAACTATCATGAATGGTAAACTTCACTTCTGTACTGCCAAACTCCAATTCCATCACCGGAGCAGTCTCACGTACTTTCTTATCATTCACCACTGATTCCGGTGTCAGGACTTTCAATTCCCACTCAGGATAGAATGCTTTCACAAGTGCATGGATATCATATTCATATTGTGCCTTATTACTCTTTATAATCTGCACGATGCTACCGTACCTTTCATAAACCTTCTATTTCTTTACACACGGTCTGTATATACAGCCCGGCAATAAAATATTCATCCTATAAAGCTCTGATCAGCCGAATGTAAAATGCCACCGTCTTAAGCATTGTCTCCACCGGAACCCTTTCATTGTTGCCGTGAATCATGCCCCGCTCTTCTTTGGATAACGCCATTGCCGAAAATTTATAGATACGGTCGGTAATCCTGCTGTAATGTCTGGAATCGGAACATGCCATCATCAGATACGGAGATACGATCGCATCAGACCAAGTAGTGTGAATCGCACGTTTAAGTGTCTGCCACTCCTCGCACTGCGTGTCAGAATATCCGGACGCCTCCATCGCATGTTGTATATTAATTTCAATCTTATCGTTGCCGATGACCCTTCGCAAATACAACACTGCGCTCTCCGGCGTATCGTCTCCGAGAAGTCGTAGATTCATTCCCACGGACGCCACGGGCGGAAGCACATTGAATGCCTTACTTCCTTCCATCTTGGTCACGGCACAGGTCGTCCGCATCATGGCATTCAATTCTCCACCGGATTTCTTACAAACCGCGTTTAACACCGGCAGGAAACACCACAGATTGGCGAAAATCATCTTCATGCCAAAACCGGAATGTCTTCCGAGCGTGTCAAACATCTCTCTGACCGGTTTGGTAAACTGTGCCTTGAAGGGATGCTTCTCAATCTTCACCACAGCCTCGGAAAGCTGACCCAATATTGTATGCGGTGGAGGCGTTGACGCATGACCGCCCTCACTCTTCATGATCAGTTCCACATTCATCCCGACTTTCTCACCGATACCGACCACGGCGCACGGTTTATTCACTCCGGGAAATACTCTTTCCACAACGGCGCCACCTTCATCCAGCACGAACGCGGGCTTAATGCCTTTTTCCTCCAGATAGGAAACGATTGCCGGGCAGCTTCTGCCCTCCACTTCCTCATCCCCGGAAAAAGACAGATATAAATCATGTTCTGGACAAAAGCCTTCCGCCAAAAGCTGCTCCATGGCTTCCATCACACCACACAATGTTCCCTTTGTGTCGAGCGTACCTCTTCCCCATATATAACCGTCTTCCACAAGACCGTCAAACGCCGGCTTGTCCCAGTCCTTTTCCTCCACCGGAACAACATCATAATGAGACATCAACACCCTCGGCTCATCACTTCGTGTTCCCTTCATGTGATATAACAATCCGGTGTCTCCGATTTTCTCCAAGGCAAACGCCTTATGCACATTAGGAAATCTCTCCTGTAAAAGTTTCTGAAACTTCTCGAATTCGTTCCAGTCAATCAGTGATTTATCCTGATAGGAAACAGTTCTGCACCGAATCATATCGGACATGTCTTTCACGATTTTTTCTTTATTCAGATTCACTTTCTCTTCTACCGTCTCCGGTTCAGGATAAGGCTTAAAAAGCGCCGTCCTAATCAGAATCACTGCGATAAATACTGCGATTATCACTAAGATAATCGTCAAAATTGTCATTCCCGTCATTTGTCTGCTCCTTTTCCTATCTACGAATCATGTCTTACACTTCGTTCTTTCAATCTATGCAGCAATGCCGTCTCAAATCCAGTTCTTCTTATACATAATCCGCGCCGCCGCGAGCGAAATCAACGCGCCAACCGGCACAAGCACGCCGACTGAACCGGCCAGCGAAGGAACCATCAGAAACAATGCAATCATGAAAACAAGCGGCGTAATAGACAGTTTCCAGTTCTTGCTGATATATACGACTGCCAGTCCACCGAACAAAGCCGGAAGAATATTGTCAAACGCCGGTTTTAAGACCGGAGAATTGAGCACCGGTGTAAGCGCTGACAAAAGCAGTACACCGACCGCGATGACCAGCGTGGTAACGATGGAACTGGTTGCAATCGCCAGTGTTGAGATAACTTCTCCTTCTTCCGAACCCGGCTTCACCTGCGCGTTTTCCATAGCATTTAACGCCGCAGGCGCCTTAATATTCGTAATGTTACCCGTCACGAATGCAAGATAGGAACCGCCCGTTCCGAGCATTGGGCCGTAAGTAAACACTTCAATAACCGCAACTGTCCAGAAAATCGGCGCCACACCGAGAAGCCCTTTTAATACCGCCGTCCCCTCCGGCCATGCGCCATAGTATAGGCAGATGGCAACCGGCACCGACAACAGCATAAAAAGCGCCGTCACTATCCAGATACGTCCGTAAAAATGTGATTTATCATTATATGTTGTATTCATAGAATCTCCTTTCCTAACCGATAAGAGGCGTAATAATTACGGCAAATATCATCGCTAATATCATGCTGATTGACAACGCATATGTCTCCAGCCACTTCATTTTGCAGACTTTGATCAGAATCCCGCAGATTCCCATCATCAATGCAGAAAATAAGAGTACAAATATCGGAATCCATCCCGCAAGACCGTTTCTGACGTCCGTAAAGACCATACCCAAGAATGCGGATATCATACCGAGGAATAAAGAGGTCATGAATAAATCGCCCCATTTACTGTCCTTATTCTTAATCTTCATGATTCCGCCTTGTATCTTCTTAAGGAATAACGGAATCATGATCATACCCGGAATAATTCCCAGCGTCATTACCCATGCGATTGCCGTATATGCCTTCGCGTCCGTAATCGTATCCGCCAGCGACAACCCCAATGCCGTCGCAGTAGACGTAGCCGCCGGAAGCTCATATGTAATAGCGCCCACAACACTTAACCGAATCCAAGGAAGGGGAATGCCCAGAAACTTTGAAAGCGTTAAAATTCCAAGCAAAATCGAAATCGCCGGTGCAATCGTAAAGACGGCCGTAGACAAGATCGTCTTCTTAAGCTGCGCTTTGTCCATACCGATCTCTGCACCGTGTCTGTATGCACGCACTAAGAAAAACACTGACTGTGCCACCACAAAAGCAATGATCACTGCCGCCAGAATAAATAGAAAACTGCTGTTTGGATTAAAGCTCATAAAAACCTCCTTATACGTATGGTAAAATTTCTTTTTACTGCGTAGATGATACAACAGAAAAAAACGTCCATAACAAACATTTTATTCTATAATCAGATTGTATGCAATCCAAAATAATCATAAAAAATCGAGCGCCCGCGCGCTCGATTCAGAGAATGCTTCGCATTCTCCCCAAACTCCACTACGATTACAGCTATTTCCTATCACATAAGAAATCGTCGCTCGGCAGCGACGATTCAGAGAATGCTTCGCATTCTCCTTGAACTCCACTACGATTACAGCTATTTCCTACACCATTAATGTAATATCCCGCCGCTTCGTATGCCAAAGCCGCGGGATGAAAGACATTTTTGTCGATTTGCAGATTTCTATATTTTATTAAAAGGCTCCTTATAGCATGCCACGCTCCCCAAATCTTCCTCAATACGCAGAAGCTGATTGTATTTTGCCACACGGTCACTTCTACACGGTGCACCCGTCTTAATCTGGCCTGCATTCACTGCCACGGCAAGATCTGCGATAAAGGTGTCCTCCGTCTCTCCGGAACGGTGGGAAATTACTGCCTTATACCCGTTCTTCTGTGCCATTTCAATCGCGTCCATCGCTTCGCTGACCGTACCAATCTGGTTTACCTTGACAAGTATCGCGTTTGCCACATGCAGTTTAATGCCCGCATCCAAACGCTTCGTATTGGTTACAAACAAATCGTCGCCGACAAGCTGCACGCTGTCTCCTAACTTCCTTGTCATCATCTGCCATCCGTCCCAGTCATCTTCCGCCAGTCCGTCCTCGATAGAGATTATGGGGTAACGCTTCACCAGTTCTTCATAATATGCCACCATCTCTTCGGTGCTTCTCGTAATCTCCTGCACATCCACGCTGTCCTCAAATTCAATCCCTGCCTCATAGCATTCCGTAACACGGCTTCCCTTCACGCGACTGCGCTTCCGCTTAAGTTCCGTCTCACCCGGAAAATGATACACACCGTCCGCCTCATCATAGAGTTCGGACGCCGCCACATCAAGTGCAATCTTGATATCCTGTCCCGGCACATACCCGGCAGCCTTGATAGATTCCACAATCAAGTCAAGCACCGCGAAAGCGTCCGGCAGCGAAGGCGCGAAGCCTCCTTCATCTCCCACTCCGGTAGACAACCCTCTATCATTGCAGATTTTCTTCAGATTATGATAAATTTCCGCACAGATGCGCAGACCGTCGGCAAAGCTTTCCGCCTGCACCGGCATAATCATAAATTCCTGAAAATCCACAGTATTGTCCGCGTGCTTGCCGCCGTTTAGAATATTCATCATCGGTACGGGAAGAAGCCTCGTATATGCGCCGCCCAGATAACGGTACAACGGAATCCCCATTGCCTCCGCACACACTTTGGCACATGCCATGGACACACCGAGAGTTGCATTGGCACCCAGATTACTCTTATTGTCAGTTCCGTCCTGTTCAATCAGGATGCGGTCAATCAGTCCTTGATCAAAAGCGTTCATTCCCATCAATGCCTCTCTGATTTTCGTATTAACATTGCTCACCGCCTTGGTAGTACCAAGTCCGAAATATCTCGTCTCACCGTCTCTTAGTTCCACTGCCTCAAAGCGTCCCGTACTGGCGCCGCTGGGCACAGCCGCATGCCCTACATACTGTTTGCCGCCCACTTCTTTCTCAACCGTCACTTCCGCTTCCACCGTCGGATTTCCGCGGGAATCCAATATTTCCCTTGCATGTACATCTACGATTCTCAATTTCATAGCCATAAAAAACCTCCTGTGCGCAACCGCTTTTATGCTTAGTATGCACACAGAAGGTTTGTTTTATTATGACATTGTCAATTATTTCTACCAAAAGATACCATCATTGCCTATAGAACACTTCTCCATTGCACCAGAAATACGATCTGTCCTCGGAGATGCCCAGTATATACCATGCAAGCGGTGCATCCTTCGTCTCCCGGAAATAAATAGCCAGTTCCGGGCATAAACCTCTGTCACTCCGGTCAATGACATCCCACTCGTAATATTCCTCTGCATAGAAATCCACTGACGGATAATAGACCGCCGCATTGTCACCGTCAAATTTCAGCGCTACATCATACCGAGGGCTCTCTCCCTCACTCTTCGGATGATGATACCATGTCCCCTGCAGGGCTTCTTTGGTAATCATACTCCAGTCGCCAGTCACATAATCATTCTCCACTGCCGAAGCATTCGCATCAAATTGAGGATTATTTAAGACATTCTCGTCAATCAGACAAGAAGGCTCTTCAACCGGCTCATTCACCTCGTCAAGAATACTGCCCTCCATGATGTGATTGCCTATAATTGATTTCGTGCCACCGGCAATATTTACCCTTGTCTCACATTTGCTCACCCAATAGTCGCCCTCAAAGTACAACGTAACGATGGTGCCTTCCGCATTCAACACGCCGTCCGTACAGATAAACATACAATAATTGGTGTCGCCTGCTTCAAGACAGAAAGAATCTGTCTCCGGATAGAAAATACCCTCTATGCTGGTATTGCCCTTAGCCAAGAGTTCTTCATAAGAAAGCCCGACCTTTTCGGCAAGAAAAGCATTCACATCCGCCTTATCCATCACAAGAAAATCTGTGTACAATTCTTCCTGACCATATCTGTTTAAAAACGCTTGTATCTGCTCCTCAGTTCCTGCATGGGAAATTCCTGCACCGCTATAGAATACTTCGAACAAATTGATTTGCGTGGGATTCTCCCAATCGGACAAAAGAAAACCATAATTCGACTTCTCCTGCACCCAATTGGTATATTCCTTCAATTCGCTCTCCGTCAGTCTTCTGCCGCCTGCAGGTACCTCCAGCATGTACGTTTGATTCTGCCACGTGCCATCTGTCTGTAACTGTCCGGCATCCTGCACGTGCGACGGCTCCTCATACGTCTGTAAATTATCGTTCCGCACTTCTTCTTTCTGCCCTTCACTCTCCGGCACATTCTTGTCTAACATTGCATCGCCTGCCTCATCCCCGGTATTTTCATCGGAGATATACGCACCGCCGGGGAGTTCCGGCTTTTCCTGTTCTTTTCCGCAGCCTGCCATCAGAAACATTATGGCGGCTGCCGTCAAAACAGCATGATGCATTTTCCAGTTTTCGTATCTCTTAACTTGTCTTTTATATCTGTTATTCTCTGTCATTTTCTTGATATCAGCTGCTTTCTGCTTCATGCAATAAGTTCTCCATTACGGTATGAGATGACGCATCTCTACTCGTTTCTGATTGCCGCTAACGGGCTTAACTTCATCGCTCTTCTCGCCGGGAAAAATCCGGCTATCATTCCTACCAGTATCGCGAAGATAAGCGACAAACCAATCAACCAGAGCGGAATATAGGAAATTCCGTTCATATATTCTTCCGACGCCTGCGCAAGCTTATTCATCACCGCCGAGATCGTGAAACTCAAAACCAGTCCGATAATGCCTCCTATCAAACCGATAAATCCGGCCTCCATCAGGAAAAGAGTACGAATATTTCTCAAATCACATCCGAGCACCTTCATGACACCAATTTCTTTCGTCCGCTCGTAGATAGACATCATCATCGTGTTAGTAATTCCGATCGCCGCCACGAACAATGATACCGCACCGATACCGCCAAGCACGGCCTGTATGGTAGCCATCGTCTTCTGGTTAGACTCTACCCACTCCGCATTACTGTACGCCTCATATCCTAAGTCAGTCAGATAATTCTGTATCTCCATGACATGATCCATACTGTCTACATTGACATCAAATTCATTGTAAAATATTTCTTTATAGGGCTTGCCCGTCTTCGTCTGAGGCTGTCCGGGAATGACTTTATTCTTGAATATCTTCTTAAGCTGCGGTATCAGTTGGTCTACATCACAGAACGTATACCATCCGTACTGCGACCAACTGTCCTCCACGGTCGCTTCTACCCCGCACGCTTCAATCATATATTTCTTCGGCGGCTGTACAGTCTGACCCTCATCGGAAGGATTTCTCGATGCGTAGTAGGCGTCCGTGTCAAAAATAACAAAAATCGTATCATTCATTAAATCGATATCCGGAAGTTCTCCCGTCTCCCAATAACTGCCGCCACCGCCCTTCGGGTTATAAAAGTTCTGTAATACCTCATTACCATAAAAAAATGTAAGCTGCTCATCCCCGCCGGGCAGACGCCCTTCGCCAACATCAATGTTCATCTCTGCGAAAGCATCCTTCGGCATACCTCTGATCTGCAGATATCCTTGGTAGCTTCCGTATGTGGCAAGTGCAGACACTTCCAATATCGGCCAGACTGACTCCACATGCTCTAATCCTTCTATCTCGCGGAGCAGGTCTTCATCAAGCCGCTTTTCTTCCGGACTATCAGTATTCCAAGGTTCACGAACCGTAATCTGTGTGAGGCTCCCGTAAGATTCCATCTGCTCCATCTGCGTACGGCTCAGACCTAAACCTAACGAAATCATCACGACAATCGATGCGACACCGATGACCACACCCAGTACCGTCAGAACAGTCCTCACTTTTCTTTTCCATAAATTACTGCTGCTCATCCGCAGCAAGTCAAGGAATCTCATATATCGCTCCACTCCTGCCGCTGTTTACTCTTTATCCTTCGATGCTGTCCCATCTTCGCCGCTAAGTTCCGCCTCCAGATCAAACAGATCGTCCGCTAACAATTTCGCCGCCTTCTGTTTTTTACGAACCTGCAGAACCACTACAACTACGATAATAACTGCCACTACAGCAGCCACTACGATACCGATGATCAGTCCTTTCTTCGGACCGCTCTCTTCTTCCATCATCATATCGTCTCCCATCATCATATCACCGTCCATCATCATATCATCAAAGAACTCTTCCGACACATACAATGTAATTGGCTTCTCCGTCGTTGTTACATTGCCGGCATCGTCCTCGTATGAGATTTCCATCATAACCGTTCCGTCATCCATCGTTGCCGCGATTCCTGTCAGCATTACATCCACATTTCCTGTTGCGCCGGACTGCAGATTACCGACAAATGCCGACGCCTCGTCAATTGAATCTGCTTTGAACTTAACCTGAACATTGTAGAGCGTCGTTTTGCCCGTATTGTATATGCTGAACATAACATTAGACTGTCCGCCCACCGTGATATCTGACGGAACTACTTCCGGAATACTCGTATCAAAACGGCTCTCCTGTGAAATCGGTATGGACACACTCGCCTTGTCCGTCAGATCAAACATCACACCGGCATCATACTTCATATTTACATCGAGCACATACGGCTTTTGCGCCAAATCGGCTTTGGCCGTCATCTCGATCACGATGTCCGCGGATGTGTCCGCGCCAATCTTGTCCATATAGATAGAACTTGCACCAGATGTAGGAAGAAACGCAGAATAAGTATTCGTCTTATCTTCCCCTTCCGTAGCCGCCTGCATATCAAAAAGCACATTGGTCACTGCCATATCCTTGGCAGTATTCTGTACGTGTATCGTAAGTGTAAATGTATCTCCCGCAAAAACCTGTGCCGGTTCCGTCTCGAATCCGGTCACTACGATACGAGGTTTTGCACCCGTCGCATCCTGACCGCTTCCGCCGATAATACCGCTTCCCGGTTTACCGATTGTCTTCACATACACCGTAACCTCTGCCGGCTCTTCACTCCGAACCCCCGCTTTGGTATAAGAAACACGGAATTTCAACGGATAATAACCACTCATGACGTCGCTTCTGACCGTAAAGTAAAAGGTGAATTCCCTGCGGTTCTCCATAGCCGCTTCCTTAGTCTTATTACCCGGAATATACGGTTCCGTCTGTAGATAGTTCGTCATATCCGGCTCAAAAGGCCATTCCGAAACAACATTAGATATCGCCGGCTCTATAATTAAATCATTCAACTCTTCCGTTCCGAAATTCATAATCGGAAGCACGATGGCTACCTGCTGTCCTGCGCTGACCGTCGGCGTCTGCCAGTTGTCAGCCACCTGCAGAAACTCACTCGTAGTCATGGTCACCTTATCAACGGCCGCGGATTCCATATTGGACTTTGTCTGCGACACAAACGCCCACAGTTCCGTGATTGACATTTCGGTATTCGCTATATAATACACTGCACTGTCAAACACTTTATGAAGATTCTCCATCACTTTCTCATCAAGATTATAGCGCACCTCAAGGCTCTGCATATAGTAGAGCATATCCTCATCCGCTTCCGCTCTGTCATCGTCGGTAATGGCGGTATCCGATGTACGGCTAATGATATTCGTCGTATTGCTGCTTATATTATCAGGAGCGCCTTGGTTCTGATTTGCTCCTGCATCTTCAGTTGCCTCTACATAAGGCACCACTCCCGGCAATTGCGGTATCAGCGGAAGCGCTAATGCCGCTGTCAACGCAAACGCCGCCGAAAGCAATCGCTTTACCGCCTTTCTTTTTCCTTTGAATTGTTTTGTAACATTCCATTCTCTCTTATTCATCTTCGTTATCCGCTCCCTTTGAAACCTTAACCTTTTCCGATATGCTATATACCAAACTGATCTTCATCTCATATAGCAGAAAACCAGCTTTAGGTCTTAGCCTGAATCTCATCCGGCATCTCCATGCCGCGCCTGTCTTCAATCTCAATGATCTTACCGTCTTTAATGCGAAGAACGATATCTGCAAACCCTGCCAGATAATTGTCATGCGTTACCATGACAAGCGTCTGGTTCTTCTCACGCACCACTTTCTTCATCAGGTTCATTACCTCCACTGAAGTATTGGAATCAAGATTACCTGTAGGTTCGTCCGCAAAAATAATCTCCGGTTCCACCACCAGCGCCCTTGCCACGCCGACACGCTGCTGCTGTCCGCCCGACATCTGATTCGGACGATGCTTCTTATGAGCAGTTAATCCGACCAAATTTATCATCTCTTCCGCTCTGGCATTGCGCGTCTTTTTATCCACTCCCTGAAACGTAAGCGGAAGCGCTACATTTTCTATCGCATTCATGGTTCCCATCAGATTAAATGACTGGAATATAAAACCAATATGCTCCCGTCTAAACGCAACAAGCTGATTTTCAGTCTTTGTTTCCATATGTTCCCCTGCAATCACAATCTCCCCTTTCGTCGGTTTCTCCAGCCCCGCAAGCATATTGAGGAGTGTCGATTTACCGGATCCGGACGTCCCCACGATAGAACAAAAATCTCCGCGGTTAATGGTAAAACTCACACCGTTAAGCGCTCTCACCTTCGTCTCGCCAACCCGGTAAATCTTATATAAATCTTTGACATTGATTACAGGTTCTCCCTTTCCTGCACTCATAGCAAATACCTTTCTATGTTTCTGCTTCTCACAGCTATTCTCTACTCTTCGCCCGCATTGCCTGCAGCCGCTTCTTCCATAAACTCCGCATCGATTGCTGTCGCTTCTACAACAAACTCAGGCACTTGTCCTGTATAAAATCTATAATATACACCGAACTGACTCCTGTCATACGGATAAGTCGTATCTTTCTTAAAAGTAACATAAATGTCATAATCGCTGTCCAGTTCATATGTATGATTCCATGCCGTAGAAAGGAATTCCGGATAGATATACGGAACAATCTCGGCGAACTGCTCTTCTTCCGTAAATGTCGCCGGAATAGCCGGGACGCCTTCGTATGTATACGATGTGTCCACAGCCCATGCTTCTTCCGCATTCACGGTATCTACAATCGACTGTACCCCATCATCATTTCCTTCTTCTAATAATTCATTATGATAATGCGTAATCGTAATGTCCGCAATATCCTCCGGGTTTAACTCCACCGGATAAAACGCTTCCTTGGACTGAAGATAAGCAATCGTATTCTCAAAGTCGTCGTATACATCCAGTGTCATACTGAACCAATTCGGAAAATGCACACTGATCCGCCCGCAGGGACGATTGTTGATTACCATTGAGAAGTCAAACCGCTCCATATCTTTAATATACGCCTCGCGAAGCATGAGCGCATCCTGCGCCGGAAGCGCTGAGGTCGTCGCTCCGTTGCTGTAAACCATGGACGTCACTGCCTCAAAAGAATCCTGATCCGTCATGAACTGGAAGCTTCCTTCTTTGAACTCCTGCGTTCCCATGATTCTGTTCAGCAGTTCCTCATTACCCGGATTGTCAAAATCAACCCAGAAGCGTCTGCCTACTTTTCTTCCGGAATTCAAACGATACAATACGTTGATGCCTCTCGCATCGGTCATATCCTCCACATTTTCTCCTCTCGCCTTATCGGCTAATGCCAATAGGGGTTCCACATCATGAAGGTACATATGCTCTTCAGAAAAATCCGATGCACCGACGTAATTATAGTCTTTGTCCCAGAATTGTCCGTAATAGTCCACATTAACGGCAATGCTCTCCAAATCATCCGCCGCCGGCAGATAATCGTCGTATCCGGTCAAGTCCATCTTGAAAACCACAAAGATAAAAAGAATTCCTGCAACAGCTATCCCGCTGGAAATAAGATGCTTAAACAGGCTCTTAATATCAAAGTCATAGATAACTTCTATTGCTGCACAAGCAATCGCACCTGCCCCAATCATACTTACAGCCGTCAATACCGCATCGTTGTATGCCGCACTATGTACCCACATTCCCAGCCCAATGCCGAGCGGAACCGCCGCGGCTATCTTGACAAACGGTTCAATCCTGATAAAAGCAATGGCTCTGCCTGCCGCTTCCGACGGACGCTTTCTGTAGCACAGCCATGCCGCCGCAAGAATCACTACCGCCAGTATAAACCATTTACCATAGTATGGCAACAGTTCCTTGGCAAGCATCCGCACTTCTTCCACTTGCTTAAACTCCCACGTATTCATGGAGTAATCATAGATTGCAGACAATTTTGGCTCATGCGTCACATAGAATCCCGATACCGTATCAAAAAATGAATACATCATACTCTCTGCCAGCACATAAGCCATTTGCTCATACACAATAAACATCCCGCCGACACACAAGGTAACAAATCTGTTGCCTGTCAGCATTACCGCCAGAATTGACGTATGATACACCACCATGAAAAACAACAGATTCCATATAAATCCTAAACCGATTGCCGCCATTACTTCGCAATTCACCGCATGTTGTATTGCCGCTGTTATCACACCGATCAGAAGACTGATCAATGTTGAAGTCAGGTATATTATGATGCCGTTAACATACACTACCGCAAATCTCCAATTCTTATCAACCGGCACGCTGTGGTACAAATCGACTTTCTTTCTGTCATAGAGATAAGAAAACCCCTGTATCCCGATAATCGCCGCCAATATAATAAGTGGAAGCATCAAATTATCCTGAAATGCGAGCGCATCTCTTGCAGCCTGATATAACGCCTCCTGATACGCCTTCGCCGTTTTGTATGATCCCTCTGCGTTCCACGCTCTGATACGGCTTAAATATACTGTCACTACGCCCACATACAGCATCAATTGTGTGATAAAGGCTACTATCCATACCCAGATTCGTCGTTTATGATTTTCCTTACTGCTAGCCCAAAATGAGTTTTTTGATGTCATATCCGACCACCTCCGTTTCACTGATAAAGATTTCTTCCAGTGACAGCGGAAGTACCTCATAAAATACCGTGTCCACCGTAGCAAATCTGGCTGTCACTTCTTCTCTTGTACCTCTCACGGTCAATGTGCGAAGCGAACCCCTCTGTTCCTTCTTGATCACATCCATACCGCTTAATGCCTTCATCTCATCCTCCATCGTAGCAAACACACACTGCACTTTCTGGATGTTGCACTTCATGTCTTCCAGATCCTTGGATAACAGCACGCCGCCTTTATGTAATAATCCAACATGGTCGCAAATATCTTCCAGTTCTCTCAGGTTGTGGGACGCGATTACCGGCGTCATTCCCCGCTCTTCCATCTCCTTGGCAAAAATAGATTTGATCCCTTGTCTCATTACCGGATCAAGTCCGTCAAAAGTCTCATCGCAGAGAAGATACTTGGTATGGGAACAGATTCCAAGCAATAGCGCGAGCTGTTTCCTCATTCCCTTGGAAAATGTTCCTATTTTCCTGCGTTTATCCAAATTAAAATTCTCCAGGTATTTGTAGAACTCTTCGCTGTTAAATTCTTCATAAACGCCGTTGTAATACCGCTCCATTGTCTGGGCATTGGAATTGGCAAAGAAATACGGCTCATCTGCAATAAAAAACAGCCTTTTCTTGGCTTCCACATTGTCATACACCGGCATGTTATCTATCGCTACCGTACCACTGTCAGGTCTAAGCACCCCCGATACCATACGAAGGACGGTACTCTTGCCGGCTCCGTTAGTCCCGATCAATCCGAATACCGTATTATCTTTTATCGTTACACTGACTTCATCAACTGCTCTAATCTTCTCATAAGTCTTCGTCAGATTATGTATCTCTATCATAGATTCCTTCCTTTCCGCCTAAAGCGCTTCAATCTCTCGTATGAGTTCTGTTTTAGACATACCGATCTCAAGCACCTCTCTCACGAGCGCCAGAATCTGCTCTATGTACTCATTCTTGCGTTTATCAACCAGTCCGCTGTCTCCCGACACGAAGTTACCCCTGCCCTTCACGGTATATATAAAACCCTGCCGCTCCAGTTCCGCATACGCTTTCTGTATTGTGTTCGGATTAATGGAAAGCTCCATTGCCAGATTCCTCACTGAAGGTAACTGTTCATCGGGCTGCAATGCACCCTTTAAGATCAAAGTCTTGTAGCGCTCTACTATTTGTTCATATATTGGACGGGTATCTTTATAGTCTATGAGTATCATTGCTGCTCCTTTCTTTCTGGTTTACCTTTTACCCCCCCCCACCGGCAATACCAACTGTACTATCAGTGATGGTACAGTTAGTATACACGCGATAAATAAATATGTCAAGCGAGGGCGTACATGGTTTCCCACATACGCCCTCGTAGCTTAGCCTTTATTACAATATTTCCGCCGCGGCGTTTCTGTCGCCGCATCTTACTTAATTTCTATTTTATCAACAGTGATTTGCCCGTCATCTCTTCCGGCTGTTCCATTCCCATAAGCTCAATGATCGTAGGAACGATATCCGCCAGACATCCGCCTTCACGCAGCTTATACGCAGGATCTGCATTGACGAGTATAAACGGTACCGGATTGGTAGTATGCGCAGTGAACGGCGCTCCCGTCTCATAGTCAATCAACTGCTCGGCATTACCGTGATCGGCGCAGATAAACATCACTCCATCCGCTTCCTTCACTGCCTCTACCGCACGCCCGACACATTCATCTACCGCTTCCACAGCTTTGATCGCAGCCTCTTCCACACCGGTATGTCCTACCATATCCGGATTCGCAAAATTAATGATAATCACATCGTACTCACCGGACTTAATGCAGCCAACCAGTTTATCGCATACCTCATAGGCGCTCATCTGCGGCTTTAAATCATAGGTTGCCACATCTTTGGGTGAATTTACCAAGATTCTTTCTTCGCCCTCGTTAGGTTCCTCCACACCGCCGTTAAAGAAGAATGTCACATGTGCATACTTCTCTGTCTCGGCAAGCCTTGCCTGCTTCATACCATGCGCCGCGAGCCACTCACCAAACGTATTTGTCACCGCAATCTTGTGGAACGCTACTTCCTTGTTCGGAATCGTCGGGTCATAATCGGAGAAACATACATATGTGAGATCCAGTTTCTTCTCTCTGTCAAAGCCCTTGAATTCATCATCGCAGAAGCTTCTTGTAATCTCTCTTGCCCTATCCGGACGGAAGTTGAAGAAGATTACCGAATCACCGTCCTGAATCGTGGCTACCGGCTCGCCGTTCTTCTTAACAACAGTGGGTTTTACAAACTCATCCGTCTCACCTCTGTCATAAGATGCTTGGATTCCTTCTGTGGCACTTGCTGCCTCTAAGCCCTCACCTTTCGTCAACGCCACATAAGCCTTTTGTACTCTGTCATAGTTATTATCCCTATCCATAGCGTAATAACGACCTGTCACGGACGCCACTTCACCTACGCCGATTTTCTCCATCTCATGTTCTAAGTCTTCCACAAAGCCTTTACCGCTTGCCGGAGGCGTATCGCGTCCATCCAAAAACGCATGCACGTATACTTTATTCAATCCGTTTCTCTTAGCAAGTTCCAACAGCCCGTAAAGATGTGTATTATGGCTGTGTACACCGCCGTCGGACAGCAAACCGAACATGTGCAGTGAGGAATCGTTTTTCTTACAATTATTCACCGCATCAAGAAGCGCCGGATTCTCAAAGAAAGTGCCGTCCTGAATCTCCTTAGTGATCCTTGTAAGTTCCTGATACACGATGCGTCCCGCTCCCATATTCAGATGCCCTACCTCAGAGTTACCCATCTGACCGTCGGGAAGACCTACCGCCATGCCGCTGGCATTGCCTTTCACAAACGGATATTCCGCCATGAGCTTATCCATCACAGGCGTCTTAGCCTCCGCAACTGCATTGCCCTGCGTCTTCTCATTCAGACCATAACCGTCAAGAATCATTAATACTGCTGGTTTTTTTCTCATAATTGTTCTCCTTTTCTTACTATAATTATTAAAGCAGCTCTTACATTCTGAATCAGTAATCAATCTCCCATTCATGCTCGCCGCCCCAGTCGCCGATCGCATTGGTAGTGATTCCCTCCGCCGTTCTGATTTCGGTATCAAACCTGTAATTCATCTGCGGCTCGTACTTATTGCCGATTTTTACATTGCTGTATAAATACTGCACCTTATACACCGTATGTCCACCCGACGCAGCATCCGCCGCAGGTTCATAAGAAATTGCACTTCTCTGCACCCCGTCGTCTTCCTGTTTGGTGCCCCATACGGTAATAACGCCCTGTTTATTATTATACTCCTCATTACCGAGAAAAGAAAACCTCACCTGATCGCCTTCATTATGCAGCACCATCTGTTCTCTGGTGACCGGAATATAGGTAGTCCCCTCCCAATAGCCGGAATTCTCATTAATAAAGTCAT